>Ga0307947_1002864_pt1:0-5000 | contig 13889 bp, 10 predicted proteins | sample OrgLakmetagen232_FD_201840 | JGI IMG/M metagenome (GOLD analysis project Ga0307947, IMG submission 201840) | Saline water microbial communities from Organic Lake, Antarctica - #232 | ecosystem: Environmental > Aquatic > Non-marine Saline and Alkaline > Saline | place: Antarctica: Organic...
TACTTTGAAAGTTGAGGCAGCAGCGTGGCTTGAAGATGGTTCTTGCGTATGTGACCAATGTCCTGGTGAAGATGAACATGTTCAGAACGAGGTGCATGCTCTTTTAATTTGCCAAGACCATCGAGTGCGTGAGCTGAGGAAACACTTTTCCTTCCTGTTTACACCTTTTTTTTGAGGACTTTTCAGCAGCCCAACCCTTTTTGCTGCAACAGGTCAACAACCAACTTGTTCATGATTTCCTTTCTCAGCAGAAAAATAGACTTTTTCATTTTGTTTCTGAGCTTATGGATTTATTTGTGGCTGGCCGAGACCAGTCAGCAGCCGATCAGCCAAACAACCTGGCTGAAGGTCACCCCCCATTGTAACCATTGTAACGTGGTCTCTACCAGCTCTTTGTTTGAAACTACTGCTAGCAGTCGCACTTTTTGACTGAAGGCCTTTCTTTGTAAACCTTAAAACTACTGCTACCAATAAAGAAGGGTATGAGCTTCCATGCGCTTCAAGATTTCAAGCGGAGTTTTCACCTTTTAAAATGTCATCTTATTCTGTGTACAGAACTGCCCTCAGTATATAATCTGTACTGTATGCTGTGTGTTTATAAGTAGTATGCATCTCTGTTTAAGGTGAGGTTGCCTGGAAGGCATCTGAGCGGAAGCATGGAAAAAGGCCTGTAACCACACCAAAAAGGCGCCACAAAAAATTAAGGGAAAAGGGCTAGGCACTCAGCCATAAAAGAGGCCACACCATACATTCTGTTTAAATAAAAATGCATCTGTTTCCTCCAACAGGAGCCCACGACGTGTCTACTTTCTTAAGTCAGAACAATAACAAAAAGCTTTATTTTCTCCTCCATGAACTTGCTTTTTATGAGCAGGCTAGCAGTTACATTTCTTGGCTGAAGGCCTTTTCTGTTAACCTTGTAAACCTTGTTTATAAGCGTGACAGTAATTGGCCGCAGCAAGCACAAATAAAAGGGAAAGCAGCAAAGGCTCAAAGACTAGCCAGGCAGCAAAATTGTCATGAGGTTTGCACATATCAATGTATGGTGATTAAACAAGCAAAATCATACAGTATATTAAACCACAAAAACCCTTAAGACCACAGGGACCAACTCACAGCATTCCAACCTTGAAGCCATGACGGAGAATAAGATAAGTCGTATTGATTGCCGCGAGCATGTTGCAAACCAATATATAAAAAATAGGGAAGTTGTAGAAGGAAACAGCATTGCTTTGCTAGTGTCGTACGTAAAGGCTTTGGCTATTTCACGCGCTTGTTATACACACATTCAGTTTGCCAACTAAACACCTCCTTCTCCCCCACCAAATTTGCAGGTTCCCGCTCCGATTGCACTTGTGTCCCCCCAGCGCACCACCGCCCACTTTTTGTGGCTGATTGCTAGCGCATGCACACTACCATTGTGTGCACGTGGTGCATGATGCCCTCCAGTCGCTTTTCTGTATGCAGCAGCAATCACTCCTCCGTGGACCACCAGCAGCACGCGCTGGCCTGTGCAAAGCGCATCACAAGGATCGCCCCTTGGTGTGTGTGCGTGCTTGTGTGTGAGGAAGTGTATGTGTGTGTGCGCGCTTGTGTGTGTGTAAGTATATGTGTGTATGCATGCGCGCGTGTGTGGTGTGTGATTCAAGATACTGCGTAAGGATGTGTGCACCAATTTTGTAAGGTATGTCATATTCGTAGGAGTGCTGATATGTTGAGTGATCTGTGGGCACAGGATTGCCCAAGTAGAGAACACAGAGAGCACAGCAGCTCTCACAGCCGTACAGCCACCACCAACAGCACGCCCATGTAACACTTGGCAAGCAAGAACACCAAACTGTCATATATAGCCACAAATCGCCATTAAGGTGCCAGTATTTTACAGTTTAAACAACAACCTTTTCCGCCGTGATCGAGCACAGTCTAGAATTTAGCATTTTTCCGTCTATCTACAAATATTTTGATCAGCATATGCAAATTCAGTGTATCCGATAGTGACATGCGGTCCATCTCGCACACTAAATAGCTTTTGGTTGTACAGGCAACAAGAAGACTGCAGCTTATTACCAGTATGATTGGAAGCTATGCGTTCTATCTCCGCGGACACACGGGCACACAACGCGTCTGAATTCTCTCCCTGCACGCGCAATCATTGTGTAGGGAAGAGGCAGGATAATAGGTCAATATAAAAAAAGCATGTTTTCATTAGAGCCCTTCCAGTAGGCTTGGCATTCTCCTCCCCCCTCCATGCATACCATGGCTTCTGCTAGATCACAAGACACTCAAACACCCTCACCTCACAAATGTTTAAGTTAAGTTATTGCAGTTGTACAACCAAAAACATCAATCACACGAGCGCGTCTACACCAAACCATACCTGCACGCCATCTTCCTGTCCTGGTATGGATTGATCAGAGGGCCCTTTCAAGCACTCAACTGCCACAGGGTACAGCATGCTTGCCTCCTGCGGAAAGAGAGAAGGCCTGTAGATGGTCTGAAAACCAGTTTGAAAGCAATGGTGTTACAGCTCAAGAAGAAGAAGCGCACGTGCAACTACTTTATACATGCAAGCAGCCGTGGAGGGCAAAACCTTTGGGCCCACATTGTTCTGGTGGCAATGTTTTGTACAAATATATTTGACGGCACCAACTAATTTGATTACTTTTCCTAATCATTCGGCTTTGACCCCTTTTTATATTCTTTTCTCCTTGCAAGTGAGTGCATGCAAGTACCAGGTCATCATAGTTTATTGCAGAACTCCCATAAATACGTTTGCTCTTATTGAGTCAGGGCTGCTGACACAGTCATAGGACCTATCACAGGGAATTCACAGGAATAGGGACAACGATTTTGGCAAAATCACAGGCAGCGAAGTAAAAGCATTATTACACTGCAAACAGTTGTAGTCAGTGAGTAGTAGACAAGTAGATAATATTCATCTAAGGGGTGGCTTTCAATGCCTTGTGCCTTGCCTATTCCTTTTGTTTCAATTGTGGCTGCTGCAAGAACTTTGCCATGCTGCTCAAAAATCAGCATGTAATAAAATATAACAATCCACAACCATGCTTGCACCATCCAGTGCCCGCTAACAATCACTCCTTTGCTTTTGCAATGGTTGTGAAGCGTTCTAACCTGGATTGTTAAGCCTTGCAACATCCCCAAGTGCCGCTCACGAAGCTCAGCAGACAGACCCACCTGGGAGGGAGGGAGTTAACAAACTTCATGCGCTCAAAAAATTAGTTGGTCGGGAAGGAGTGCATGTGTATGTGTGTGTGCGTGTGTGTATGTGTGTATGTGTGGTTTGTGAGCATGCGTGTGTGCCTGCGTGTGTGTGCATACATATATATGTGTGTGTGTGTGTGTGTGTGTGTTCTGATTGCATTATTTGCGCATTTACAGGTCAAATCTAAACTGGTGGGACAGCGTCTTGACAGCGGTACGTGCTGTTTTATTCCTGTTGAAACAGAGTACGCATGTGCAAGCTTGGTATGCTTACCTGCCCAGCAGGTTACTAAGGTTGATGATTACGTGCCTGTGTTGTCAAAGTACCTTGTAAAGTGGGAAGTGGAAACGTAATGGTGGCAGCATGGGCACTTTGAGGTGAGTAAGGTGCAGGACCATGAATGCAATAAATCAAGTGGGAAGTGGCAACGTAATGGTGGCAGCATGGGCACTTTGAGGTGAGTAAGGTGCAGGACCATGAATGCAATAAATTAAGTGGGAAGTGGCAACGTAATGGTGGCAGCATCGGCACTTTGAGGTGAGTAAGGTGCAGGACCATGAATGTTAAGGGCTGCCAGCCAAGTTTAAGCCAAGATGTTGGAGACGCACATTTTGTTGTGAGTATGAACTGACACTCATCTTGAGCTGTACCGAGGCCCCTCACACATTCAGCACCTAAGAGTTCCTCTCTGCTTCGCGTCCTTAAAATGAAATCACCTTGAAGCCATGTGGAGCGGCAATGGCCTCTGCAGTTTGCCTCGTCCGGGTCAAGTCAGAAGAGTAAATGGCATCAAATGGACAAGCGGGACCTTCATAGTAGGCTGCCAACTGAAAGTGCAGTGCACATCACATGACAAGAGAGGGAATGACAGAGGGAAATTTTGGATGAATGCACGCTGAAGGGGAGATGAAGGGGAAAGGCATGAATGCTTGGTTGTTATGAAAAATTATAAAAGATGATAAGGCTTGCTTATTACCGACTAAAAAAACACGTCACCTTAAAATTATAATAAGGATTGGCCAGAGCCGTAGTACCAAACATGCACTGTGTTATTTGGCAAATCTCCAGAAGTACAGTCATATACGGTGTATGATGTATGACGCTTTCAGCCAACTCTGATCATAATGAGCACCCTACATCACAGGCAGCACGGGGCCAGGGATGACGTGCCAAGGAAGGATGGCATGAAGGCAGATGAAGGGAACAAGGCAGTGGATAAAAACAGCAAACAAAAGTCACAGTATAGTCAAGCGCCTTGACTGAAGGCCGTTTCCCATTGGAATCCTCAATCCATGTAATCTTCGACAGTTAAGAAAAAAGGTGAGAACCACAAGCAGAACCGTCACTCACCATTGCAGCCTGAGCAAGCCCTGTGGCGTTGAGAGGAGGGTCTAGCTGTCCCTGCAGCCTGAGGGAAGGAGTGCAATGGTTTAAAGGAAGAGAGTCGGTAAGTAGGACGAGGATACGACCCTGTAAGTAGATTTCTGTATCCTTATTAAAAGTCATTATAATAATTATCTCCACATCATTTTACGAGCCCAGTATGATTTCACCAACTATTCCTTTCCTTTCCTTTGTTTCATTTTTGGCCTATTGTACCACAGCTACGGATCCTGCTTTCAACCCTCGCCCCACTATAGGTCGTCTGCACTGCCACACATTCAGGATGTGACTTCACTGCTCGTTCAACTGCCTCCATGGCCTAACAGCGTCTGGCGTCACTGCTCATTCAAAGCCACCCTGGCCTATTTGGTTGGAACTCTTTCAGAAATCCATC
>Ga0307947_1002864_pt1:7500-13889 | contig 13889 bp, 10 predicted proteins | sample OrgLakmetagen232_FD_201840 | JGI IMG/M metagenome (GOLD analysis project Ga0307947, IMG submission 201840) | Saline water microbial communities from Organic Lake, Antarctica - #232 | ecosystem: Environmental > Aquatic > Non-marine Saline and Alkaline > Saline | place: Antarctica...
CCAGTGTACTAAGGTCAGAGGGACGAGCGTGTTCAGAGCAGCTGTAGATGATTACGGCGCAGATATACAGTTTTTGCCACCCCTATTAAAATGGATTCACTTTGAATGAGGAATGAGAGGAACAATTGAAGACAGAAACTCATGTCTTCAACTTTACACAGTTGGCGCAACTTTTAGGTGACTAGCTTTTATGAGGCATGTTGCTTGCTTAACTAAAGCAAAAAGCTGTATTCGGAAAAGTCCATAACAGTTGGCAAAGCAGAAAGAATCAGGACGGAACTCTAATCTCTTGATGTACAGATTTGCAAGTCTATCTGTTTACATGCATACAGGCATCATGCATAACTCTCTGACTCACTTCTTTGTACGTCACTACTTGCCTTTTCCATGCGTACGCAAAAACAAGATAGATGCACAAGGATGATCTGGCACGTTGTGAACTATAATACTGTTTTCCTACCAATCCAGCACAAAACCGCCGCACACACAAACAACTGATTTAATTCCATTCTCTAGACTCACCCCAAAAATGCAGCAAACCAGCTCACTGCGTGCGGGACACATTTGGGGCCTGCACACAATGCTTTCCTGAGTCCTGAGTTGCATTTTTTACGCAGCGCTAGAATTGTGGCTTGACAGCTTGCGCCCTATTCAGAAAACAAAAACATGTAAATGTTGACAAAACAATTAAACAGCGGGTAAGATGAACTCATTTGCCAGGTTGCGGCAGCATCTGTCCCATCGTTTCCCCCTCAGATATTCCATAATAAATTTAAGTATTAAAAACATTCGTAATCAACAGATGAGACTAGCAGTAAAGGCCTCAAGGTTTTCAGCTGTCAACAGAAGCTGTGCAAAGTTGTTGGAAAATTAATATAAGTGCCTGACGTAGTTTCATAACAAATGATCCTTTCAGCACGGGCCCTGGATGGGTTGAAGTCTTATCAATATAAAAGTGGAGGGTACACCATACTGGATGACTTGCACAACCCTATGTGGAATTGTGAGGAAATGACACACACATGCGCACGCACACACGCGCACACACACACACACACACACACACACACACAAACACACACACACACACACACATACACACACACACACACGCACACGCACACGCGCACACACACACACGCACATACACACACACACACCACACACACACACACACACACACACACACAAACACACACACACACACACACACACACACACACACACACAACACACTCACACACACACACACTCACACTAACACACAACACACACACACACATACGATCCCACCTATTGTCAATGTTAACAATGCACTTGATCATTTCACAGATTTGGTGGAGTGCTTACCCTTGTGGCTTGCACCAAACCTCATCACACTCATCGGAGCCCTTGGAATTGTGTGCGCTTATGCAACCAACATCTTGTACAATGCGAGCTTCTCAGGTTCGTTTTAAACCAGTATCTGCGGTTTACGTGGTCTTGGAGGAACTGCAGCCACCAGCTAGAGTGGTGCAAGGAACAGGATGCTGTTTTGGCTAAATGATTTTTGAGTGTGATGAACATTGAAAAGATGAAGGTACATTGAGGATTGCAGAGTTCTTCCTCCCTCACTCTTACAACGCAGAGGAATGCCCAGCCTGGGTGTACCTGCTCACTGCAGCATCCATTGTGGTTTACATCAACCTAGACTGCATGGATGGCAAGCAAGCAAGGAGGACTAAAAGCTCGTCTCCCCTGGTGAGGACAGCTGTTCAAGGCACTTGTTTGTGTGCAGAACGTGTGCTAGACTGATGCATTTCAGTTCAGCGTGAAAAAAAGCTTGCCTTACTGGTGTTGCGGCATGCACTAACCCTGCTGCCGCCCTGAACTGTTTTATTTTGGTGTCGAATAGACAGAGTTTGTCTTGGCTGTTCAACAAATAATGTGCGGCGCTCTCTTGCTGAGAATCACGCTTACTTTGACCTCCTGACATCACACAGGGCCAGCTGTTTGACCATGGCGTTGATGCACTCGTACTGTGAGTATGTTGCATACGTTAATTGCACCACAGGTCAAGGGACTAGGTTAAGGGAAACACTATGTCCTCTTGTCCGGTGTTTCGTAGCTTGTGCCAGGCGAGGTCTGATCTCATGACTGGGCTCATATGTAAAATCTCCAAGGCATACCACAGCTGTTGCTGACCAAAACCTGATGTGTAGCAGAGGCTGCAACAGCACGCTTAATTTGAATCCCTTCCCATGCTACCCTCAGGCACATGATGCTGGCAAATATTGCTGCTAGTTTGGGGGTCTCGTGTAGCTGGAAAATGGCAGCTGGCTGCCTTGGGGTGAGTGCCTGCCCAAGAAAATGTTACTAAGTCTTCATTCAGTTTAATACATGCTGTTTTATAGCTCGCCAAGACCTGGAAAAGGAGCTAACTTGATCCATCTCATAAAAGTATTGAAGGGGAGACAGAGGAGCGTGTATGAGGAAAGGTTGTGACAACACGGCAAGAAACATGTATTGAGGGGCAATATAGTAAGATCGCTATCCACTGAATAGTATTTAGCGACCATGTTGTCATCAAATCTGAATCGCATCCTGCTCCTGTGCCAGGAAAGATCACACGTGACATAATTATAAAGCTCTGCTGATTCCTCCCTGTTGTCTCGTTGTGGTACCTTGTACCATGTATGTATGCAGCTGCTATCAAATCCTGCTTTTTGTGGCCGCAGATTATGGTGCCTTGGATGCTGGCGCAGTGGGAAGAGGTATGCTGACTTTCCGGTTGACCAGTGAGCTGTTGCAAGCATGAGTCATTCCCACCCTTTGGCATTGATATGATTGATCTCTTTCCCTACTGTTATCATTGCTCGAAGCTGCAGTCATTAAAAGTTTGTGAAGCCACTGACTGAAGGAAATGGCACACACCATACGCAGTACCATACTGGGATCATGATGTACGGGACAAAGTACTATGGCGTCCTTGAAGCCAACTACAGTATATGGTGAGCATGCTAAAAGCTAATTACCGTTTATGGCTTGCAATAATGGATGGCAGCATCTGCAGCTTGAGACCAAATAAGGCGTATGGTAAGCATCCTTGGCGTCATCCAGGCTCGGCCATCCTTCTTCAGCATTCGCTTTAGGATCCTCTTCTGGTCGTTTGCCTCTCTTGAGTTGGCTAGAAGCAGACTGCAGTATGTCCAGATCTTCTTGGTGTTCAGTCATAGTGAAAGTGAATCAGTTGCCTTCACACCTGACACATAAGCACATACGCACCATATCCCAGCTTGCCCTTGTCCTCTCGATTGATCGCCCTTGTGCACATGCTGTTCACAGACCTTAGTTCATGCTCATACACGGAACGTATGTGTGACATCCCTTCACATGTTTATCTCATGGGTACGGGTATGCACAATGTGTACCCCTACATGCTTACTACACATTGTGGATACGCTAACCCATACTGTGTACACCCCTACCTACATGCCTACAGCTTGGTGCACCTGGTGTCAGCCATTTGGGGGCTGCGCTTATGGCGTACACAGTTTCTCATTCCCGCTCCCCTGCTGTCATTAGCGCGCTCCGTGCTGCTGTCAGTCAGCCAAGCAGGGGCAGGAAGTGGATCAGTAGCAGCATGGGCGTCCACGTTCGTACTGCCCAGCAGCATTAGTGTAGCAGATTTAGCTCTGTTGCTTGTCTCAGCTGCGGGAATAGCCCAGGGGGTCCACAACATTGTTCGAGTTCTGGGCATTAACGCCCCTAGTCTCCTGAAAGAGGTGTGTGTTGTGCATGTATGAGCATTTGCGTGAGGGGGCTAAGAAGCAAACTTGACCTATCTCCTTGCTTCTTGTCGTTGGGAACATTGTGCAAGGGTTTTAGTCCTGTTATCCTTCCGCATTTCTATGGCCCCTTTCCTGTTATACCGATGTGAACCAACAAACCACAGTGATCGGTTTTGACCCCTAGCCAGCCCTGCTGCTCTCATTGCATCATGCAGGAGAGGGGCCACAAAGCTTTAGGGAGAAAGGCAGCGACGGTACAGCTCCTTGTGCTCTTGGGAACTACGGTGTTGGGGGCATTCACCGTTGCCCAAGCAGGCCAGGGGAGTAGTAGTGATGCTGGACAGTGGCAACATCTGTTGCGGTGAGCGGATGGAGTCAACATGATAAGCATCAACCCTAACACCATTTGACGCAGCGCCTTGCATGTTTGTAATGGAACCCGCACTGCTTTGCTTGTTAGACAAGAATGCCCAACAGACAGACAAGTCCGTCGTGCTACGCATGCAGGCTTGACTTGGAGCTAAGTAAGGAAGTGCAGGATGCTGCGCACTGCCGACTGTCCTTCAGCTCTTTTGGCCTGCTGTATGCCCTCGTGGCTTCGCACTTAATCATTGCACACATGGTGAGTGAATTGTGAGCTTGCTCTTTCAGCAGTAATTCTGGTTTCTAATTGAAATGCCCCAGCTATACGTAGATCAATACTTAAGTATGCAGATCATGTCGAAAGTGTTCTTTCGTGCTTGCAGGCCAAAGAGCCCTTTCTGCCGTCCTTCTTCACACTGGGCTGCTTCGCGGCTGCTGTGTTCAATAGCTTGGTGCTGCATTCTGTCAGTCCAAGCCTGCTGTCCTTCGTTCTGCATTCCATTGCGCTTGGAGGGTGAGTGTCTCGTTGTGCCTAAACCTATTGTTGCGTTTAAGGATTTTTGGTGCATCAAGCCCATGCTGTTTTCATTCTTGTGTGTCTGTTTTTTTGTTTGTATGCATATTTGCCGAATCACTAACCCGTTTCATCATCCTACCTGCTCAAATCCTCGTCTGTTCTCCAATATGCAACTGGATCAGCTTCGGCATTTCCCCTTATAGCTTAGAACTGCAATCCTTGATCTGACGGCAACGATGCAAAGCAATCCTTAACTGTGCCTTGCTTTAACGTGCCTGATCAATGCAGGTATTTGATCTACACATCAGGAGCCATCCAACAGATATGCAAGCACTTACACATCTGCTGCTTCACAATCAAGTGCAAAGGCGCTTGACAGTAAATGCGCAGGAAAGCAAAGCTGGAATATGTTCATACATTTGTCGCAGTAGCATAAGTTTTCCAGCTCCTCTTTTATATATATAGACAAAGATATCTCAACTAGCCGGGGTAACGGTTCTGAGCTTGGAGTTCTCAGGTATGGTTAGGTAAGGTTACATTGCTATGTCTCAGGGGGCATCTGAGTGGAAGCTTGGAAAAAGCCCGTAACCCAGCCAAAAAAAGGTGCTGTTCCCCTCAACCGGTAGAAAAAACCAAGGGGAAAGGGCTAGGTAACGTAGGGTAAGGTAAGGATACATCACTATATATGCCTCAAAGGGCATCTCAGCGGAAGTTTGGAAAAAAGCCTGCAACCAAATATATAGCGATGTAAGGAAAGGTTACATCGCTATATATGCCTCTGGGGGGCATGCATCTGGCTAAACAAAAGAAAAAGGAGCTAGAGGATTCATGAAATAGACGTCCGTAGAAGAGAAAGTGTATAGAGAAAGAGAACATTAATTTGAAGAACGCAAAGAGAAGGCATCAAAGAAAAACTTTTGATAGTCTCAGGACAGGGGTGTGTATAAGAAGCCTGAATGCATGCGACTGCGCAGTCAACCTCTTGTGATGGTGGAGTCCTACGTGCTCCTGCTTCACCTTCCTAAAACACTAACAAATGCTGGCACAACTACATAAACACTGCTAGACGCTGCCGTGCCTTTGCCTCCCCAAAGCTAGGGGAAGCTACTCAGACATGCACTTACAGTTACACTGAGACAGGGTCTTCGGTATTCTTCTTGTCCAATATTGGCTGGCAATAGCAACTGGCTACTGACCGCCGGTGGATACGGAAAAGCACCCGCCAACCGACCAAACTACCCTAAACATGCAGACTGTCAGAATGAAGGCGCCACAACAAGTTGGGCTATTACTCATAGTCTTGTCATGCTAAATTAATGGCATGGACAAATCGTGTGATTTCCCCTGGATTTATAATGGGGATCTCCTACCTATTGTGACATTCTTCAAATCTAGCATTCAGCATATATGTTAAATGAAATAGCATACGCAATACGATGTGTTAATAGCTAGGGGGTACGCAATGTATTCCCTGCAACTAGCGACGGGGATTCCCGATGCAGGGATGATGCGTGCGGAGGGATGGGGGTACTTCAAGATATTTTGTGCCCCCGCTGCAGGTGTGTGGGTGAAGGTTCAACTCTTGTCCATGCTCATAAATGTGAGCATGCAAGCACACACACACACACACACACACACACACACACGCACACACACACACACACTCACACATTTACACACGCACGCACACACACACACACACACACACACACACACACGCACGCACGCACGCACAATAC
>Ga0307947_1002865_pt1 | contig 13883 bp, 13 predicted proteins | sample OrgLakmetagen232_FD_201840 | JGI IMG/M metagenome (GOLD analysis project Ga0307947, IMG submission 201840) | Saline water microbial communities from Organic Lake, Antarctica - #232 | ecosystem: Environmental > Aquatic > Non-marine Saline and Alkaline > Saline | place: Antarctica: Organic Lake...
GTTACACAGCTATATCCGCTAGCGAGGGCAGTTGAGCTATAGCATAAAAAACCAGCTTCAAGAAGAGAAAGAGGCCAGACTGAACAAGACACCAGAAAAAGAAGCTAGAGGGAACATGAAACTGATGGCAGTAAGGAAACACTGTTGCAATTGGTGCGAGCAGACCTGAAGGCTGTTTAAGTTGGTATTTACAAGATTTACGAAGAAAGGCCTTCAGTCAAGAATTGCGACTGCTAGCCTGCTCATAAAACGCAGTTAGTACATGGAGGAAAAAATAAAGCTTGTTATTGCTCTGGCTTGAGAAAGTAACACATCGTGAGCTCCTGTTGGGGGAAACAGAGGTGCATATTTCCTGCGGAGAGAAATCATGTGGGAATTGGCGCAGTGGAAAAGAACATGCTGCTCATGTAGGATATCATCAGCATCACGTCACAGGTGGGGGAATTGATTTGAGTCCATGTCGCTGTCTCAAAACGTAGGGTGTGAACACGAAGTCTGAAACGAGCTGTACTACGGATGACATCACGAGGCAGGTAGAGAAACATGTATTTGGGAAGGATAAGGCGAATGAGTGACCAGAGCCCTTTTGGTAGGAAGAGCACACCATTGGTGATAAGTAGAGTGTTTGCTGTTGTGTTCTCTCGGAGTTGGTAATAGTTAGAGTTGGTTGAGGCACCGTCGTGTGCCGTGACGGAAATTGAAAAGTAAAAAGAAGAAAAGGTAAGATTACACCGCTAGTTTTCCTCAAGGGAACTGAGCGGAAGCTTGAAAAATGCCTGCAACCACACCCAGCTAGACAAAAGGGGAAACGTCTAAGAGAAACAAGAGAAATGGAATGATGAAAGCTTGGGGAAAAAGGCGACTAGTTGGAAGCCAGCCCTAGAGACCAGAAGCGAAGTAGCAGACGTATCTAACAGAGTTAACAGAGTAAGCCTTCAGCTATGCGACTGCTAGGCTGCGTATGTAAAAGTAAAAGTCTACACTGGAAGTCACCAGCGTGCATTAAGGAAAGGCTCTCAACTTGTGCTCACACTAGCCAGGGTCCCACCAAAAATTGAAAAAGGAGAAACAACAGAGACTAATATTGAGGATCCGGCGGGTTGTCAGCCATGCAATCCAGCCTGCGCCTAGCCCTCCTGAAGCCAGCCGCTCTACCAGTAACCCCCCTTCCAGATCCCCCATTATCACTGTCGTTGTTGGTAAAGTGTATTTTGTGTCTTGCTTTCGTGATCTTGTTTAAGCTTTTAAACATGTAAGAAATTGTGATAATTGTTGTTGTAGCATCAGACTGGCGGGTTTAAGCTTGGAAAAAGCCTCATGACGCGCAGTTTTCAGCCTTCCCGGTTTTCAGCCTTTCCTTCCTTGCTGGCGGATGGCCAGCCAGGCCCTTTGTTGTACGTCGCCTTTTTGCTGCCTCTCCCTCTTCCCCTGTTCTCCCCGCTTGGTTCTTCTGTGTAAGGCACTAGCTCTGTTCTTTTTAGCTTTGGGGAGAGCAGGTCGTAGACCACTGCTCTGTGCCCAGGACTGAGTTTTATGTGCCCTCTCTCCTGTAAAATAACGCAATGCATGGTGCACTTCAGCGTGAATCTGCCCGCTGTTTACCTAGCTAGGCCTAGACTTCGCGCATACGAATATAGGGATGCTTTTTGTTTAGGGTTTTTTGTTTGGAGCCTGTTTTGCACGCTTGTTATTGCTATGGCTCAGTTTGCCCTTATACTGGCTGGCTCATAGCTTTTTTTACTACTGTTTCATCTGGTTACTCATTTACTAAGTCGCTAGCACGCGAGCTACTACTACGGTAGTAGCTAGCGTGGTAGTAGCGTAGGTATCCAGTCCTCACTGGTCCAGTCCTTCTTGCTATCCTTTTATTTTGAGGGTATTACCAGGAGGGTGCATGTGTGATTTATGGACGGCATGTACAAATCCCGATACGAATTATATATTTGGAATCCTCACGTCGAGAGCTTTTGATTCGTGTACGTATGGGGGCCTGGTATGTTTTGTAACCCCCCTGCCCTCCAAAAGTTTACTGGGCCACTCCTACAAAATATATTGTCGGAATCCTCAGCTCCAGCCCAGTCGATTGGCACCCTTTTTGAGCAATTTGGGTTAAAGGGGTGGTTGGGCTGTGGACATATGTCCAAAAGTCAGAGGCACACGCGGTCGGGTGCAGGCCGCTGGGTGAGTCAAGCCAATGAAGCAGCAATTTACCCAAAACTTACAGAATTGTGCCAGCATGAGATAGTCAGTGGAAATATGAAGAAATGGGAGCAATGTGGGACTGTGCAAGCCAGTTATAGGTGCCTGGTAGGTCACGTGTGCATGGGTGTCCGTATCTCTGTTTTTGCCCCATAACTCTGCAACACTTCAGTTCTTCAGGTCTTGATGAATATGCAGATGGATGCTTATTTGAAGAGGGAGCAGATTGGTGCTCTTTTTGTCCGGGTGGGGGCACCGGAAGGGGGGTTTAGGGGGGGGGGGGGACAGGGGTGTCCACCTCAAAAAGTAAACATGCCTTCCCAACAAACTCCTGGTATTGCATAGATAAAGTGGAGATAGCAAACTTCCTACTACGCTGAAAAAAGATGGATCTTGAAATAAATGATTTTGGCAAGTTTACATACATATGTCAAGAGATAGCAAACTCTGTAACAGAACCTCTCTTTTTCAAAAATGAACTTTGTCCCTGATATGTTTGTTTAGCGTAGCTTTTCATTGGGGAGTATGCCTCCAATCCTTGCCGGGCCAAGTTGCCCTACATTAATGTCTATGGATTCAACTCTCGTGTCAGAGGTGTGACACAGTGCTTATCTCGTACTCTTCAGCCATTTTTACGTGTTTAGGGTTGGATCTGATCAAATTTGCTGCTTCCCATGTTGGCGGCTCCCAGTTGACCAGCCACATTTTGCTCTCTGTCCATCTGTCAAAGTTCCCGTTGCATCTCAGAGTCCTGGCAGGCTGGACAGTGTCATTCTTCTGACTGGTCTGTAGTTGGGCGGGCATCTTGGCTGTGATAGCTACCAAGTTGCATGAGGCAATCCCAATGGTAGGTGCAAATGCATGTGCTGCATTGAAACATACCTTGCTCGTGGTCGGATTCTGCTTCATCATCCGTTTTTTTCCTTGCTACGGGGTGTCCAGCAGATTTCGCAGCAAGGATTTTGATGAGCCGCCTTGTGCCTGTAGTTATAGGACGGCTCTACGTGGCTGAGACTTTTGCTCTTACCCAGCTGAATCGCCTTGTTATCTTCATCCCAGTCTGCCCTCGAAAGATCCTTGCGTGCAGTTGGAATCTTGCTTGCACAATTAAAAGACGCTTTTAAATGGTATTCAGGGGCCCATTTCTAAATGGCACTAGCTTCCAATGGACCAAATACTGCTCTTGCAATGTTAGTATTTGCCTTGTACCCTTGCCATCTGTTGGGAATGGATCTTTGCCAGTCAGTTATTTTGTTAATGCCGTTCTATTTCGCTTGCATCGTGAGATGCATAGGGCTCTGTCATTATTACCAAGGTATAAAAAGAATGGAGAAGGGAAGCAGAAACTGGAGAAAACCAGAAATTGAGGAATCTCACTTTATGCTACACTACAAGAACCTGAGTTCAGGTGTTTGAAGTTGTCAAACTCATACACCTGGATTACGACTCTGGATGCCCCTGACTTTTTTGCAATGTTTTTTGCATACTCTCTTGTATTGCCAAAGCGTGTCTGCGGAATGGGGTTTTTGTATCTTACCTGCAGTTTGTGCTGCACCAAAACAAGCGGAAGAGCCTGATCAGCACAAATTGCCTGCTGCAATAGAACCCTTGAAATGTCCTGCTGATGGCAGGCCAGGTAGTGCTGATGGCGTGCCTAAATTCGCCAATGAGCAGCTCAGTGGGCGGGAGCAGGACGCTGCTCCAATTGGCCTGAAGAGCCCATGTGACCTGAGGGGTCGCATTGAAACTGGCCTGATGGGTCAGAGTGAAACCGGCCTGATGTGTCTGAGTGAGAATGGCCTGATGGGTCAGAGTGACAATGATCTCAGTGGCCAGAGCGATAGATCAGTCCTCATTGGTGTTTTTACCGCAAATTAGCAAAGGTGTGTGTATGCATTACCATCTGGAGCTGGAAGCTGAAAGTGCACGTCATGACCTCCGTCATGTAAGGCAGAGTGTTTGGCAATTGCACCTGCACATTCATTTCCGGCAATGCCGCTATGGGCTTTCACTTTGTAGAAGCAGATATGTTCTGGTGAAGCATAAATCATAGATAGAATTTGTTCTAGCAGATTTGAGTGTATATGGGCTCGTTGCATTTCAGGGAAGAGTAGATGTTTTCTAATTTGGCTTAGGGAGCATGCACTGTCCATTGCAATCTTGGTATACTTGTTGGTAAGTGCTGCTGCAATCCCTGTGAGCTCAGCTCTATTGATGGTGTTTGTCATTCCCACGCCTCCTGAGTTCACATAACATTTACCTTTGGTTTGAGGGCAGTATACCCCTGTGCCTAAAAAATTTCCGGCCTTGCCTGTGCAGCTTCCGTCATTGTAGACCCATAATTTCCAATTGGGGCAATTCAAACTGCTGATCGTCCCATGGTTGGAGGTGGACGTCAGTGTTTCGGCCTCTTTCCTGGCCAGTGACGTCCTCTCTTTTTGATATGAAGTACTGTGGGCAAACATGGTTGGTGATGTGGTCTGTGTCCTCTCTTGCGAGGTACTGACTTTTTTCCCAAATTGCTTCTGGGATACTCCTTTGCAGTGTTTGCAGCCAATTGTGTGAGGCATCAGTTAAACGCCATTTTGCTTCTTTGTTCCAGACAGCAATATTATCCATGCTCCACGTGTGGTTGGAGAAATTACATTGTACACCCTTCCACAAGGTTGGCATTGCATATGTGAGTTTTGTCTTGGGTATGAAGCCAAGCGTGGTGCTGAATTTGGGTTATCTTGCACCAATGCTCTGTAGGCATTGATGCTCTTGTTTTCCCAGTTGGGTAGAAATAAGAAGGTGGCGGTTGGTAGCTTGCTACACATCGCAGATCGTAGGGAATGTTGCACGCACTTGAGCATTTTTGTGTCATCATACACTGGGTGGCAGATTGAGAAACCTGTAAACTTGGTGGCAAATGCATTGTAATTGGCACCAAAGACAATGTCACGGTGACGTTTGCTCCAATATCAGGAGTTCCCAGGATCAAAATCCAGAGCAGACGCCATATTTTCTTTTGAGACCATGGCACATTGTTGTAGTGCTGCACTGATGTGTTGGGGTAGGGTACGGGAGTAGGGTTATAGTGTTATTTGGCTTGCCTTAGGGGTTTTGAGGCGTGCTTGGTGGTCTTGAAGCAGACCCACAATTTCTGAGGCTAGGCATTGAACAGGAGAAGACATATCTCTGTGTAGTCCGTTTTTCTGAGCTTCATGGAACCTTTCTCCTAAAAGGTGGAAGCGCTCAGGAGTCATCATGTCTATGCATTTGCTATCTGGCTTATATATGCAGGCCGCTCTAGCTTCATACAATTTTGGGAGGGAAGCCATGTGTGAGGCGTTTATCAGTGGCGGTCTGCTTTGCGCAATATCATCTTTTAGGTGGACAAGGTCCACCGTTCTGATCCAAACTTCATAGTGCCCCGTGGGAGTGATGTCCATACGTGGATTAGTTGGTTGCTGGTTGCATATTGAAGCAGGCCTTTGACCTTATTTCTTTGCCTTGTGTAGATTTCCATCTGCTATGATTTATTGATGAGCAAAAACCTTGCCTCTTTAGGTTGTCAAATCCTTCATCGAAAGGGGGTGCAATTTGCCTAGCTTCATAAATTTGAAGCATTTGCCGAAAGCTTGCCCATGAGTGCATTATTTCTTTTGGCGCCCAGGTGGGGCTCCAGGTTACCTTGAGTAATTCGTGTTGTGATGCATGTGACCTAACTTATTTTTCGTCTAGGAAGAGGTCGTGACAGGCAGGACAGCTCCAGTCAGACTGTGCATCTATGTTTATTCTGTCTTCTCCCTTGTAGCATTGGAGCTGTTTTAGACATGACCAGTGGTAGGTGCGGATGCATACGCTGCATTGGTACATATCTGTGGTAGGTAGATCTCCTTGTTCTGTGTGTTCCTCACGTATTCCTGAGCCACAGCAGATCTCGCAGCCGGCATCTTCCACATCTATGCGGGCAATAGGCTCCGTGCTGATGATGGTTCTGTTTTTGTCGGTTTTAAGCAGACGAAGAGCCCATTTTTCAATTATCAAGGGCTCATAGTGTGTGAGGTACTGCTCTCTTGGTCTTCGAATTCTGTTTCATCTGCTTTGCGTTTGCTGTTGACGTGCAGGTGATGGTCTACCACGTTTGCAGCTTGCAGATGGTATTGGTACATATAGTTAAAAGTTAAAAGCATCAGATGGGTCATTGAAAGTTCACGCAACGCAGACCTTTTTGTAGTCCCAAAGAGAGGTTGCCCTACTTTCAGGGTCAAGGGGTTGTACCTCACAATACTGTATGTCATTCATGTAATTTGTATTCTGATGGTCTTTGGCGCTTTTTCCCCTTGGGCTTGGGCGGCTGTTCATTTGCCTGTGGGGATGGTGTTTGTTGTCTCTCTGCTAGGCTTTGTGATTTCGTTTGTGTAGTGTTTTGTATTTCGCTACCTTGGGTTGCTGAGGGGGGTTCAGGTGGTTCCCCCGCGGAATATGGGCGTTTCTTGCAAGCATTCTTGCTATGGCATTCTTCTGCATTGGCATCTTGAGTCTCACACCTCTAGTCATGGAACGTGTTTGCCTTTGTGACGACCCTGGTCTTTGATGCTGGGGAGCATGTTGCAAGTTAACATAATCAGGTTGTCCTCGAAAACACTGGTGCAGATTTTCCAATCAACCAGTTTTGGTAGCATTGCCTTTAGTCTGTCTTGATTGAGATGTGTCATGCTCATCGGGGTCCTGGTGTGCTCGCTAATGTATTGTTAGCAGCAGATGTACCTGGTAGTTCCGCCCGGTCATGGCACGACCAGGGTCGGTCAGGGCCTGCTAGATCAGCTGCACGGAGCAGACGTTTTTCTCCAGTCTGGATCTCAGGTCAGGCTACCATCACGTAGGGAACAAGGAGGAAGACGAGATTAAGACTGCTTTTAGGACACAGTTTGGTCAATATCAATTTGGATCACTACCTTTTGGGCTGTGCAACGCACCTCCATACCTGGCGTACCCGCGCTGGGAGCGCCTTTGCTATGGCCAGGGCTGTGGGGTGTGGGTCTTCCTGTGGCTGGGTGAGGGTGGCTATCTAGGGTAATAACAGCTGACTCTGCGCATGTTGCCAGACTTCCATCCTGGCTGCTTGGCTTGGCTGCATAAGAATATTGTCGCTATACGCACTGTAAAGGTAGTGGGGGAGCTAAGGCTGAGTGGACTTTGTTGGCTTGCTTTAATTTGCCGTGTTGATGTTGCTGGATTTGATGGGGCTGCTGCTGAGGGGAGGTGTGGGGCAGCCACTTCGTATGGTTTACAAGCAGCTCCATGACTGTGTTGTGGGAAATGGGGCTGGATGGGGCAGGGTGAAGATGCCGTCCAGGCTTGTTGTTCAGGCTCGAGGAAGGCACTCCATCCAGTAGAATTGCGATGTCGTGTGTAAGGGCTTGCGGCCAGCCTTCATGTTACGTTGGTGCTCCAGGGGCTGTTCCTGCTGATGCTGGTGTGCGTGCTCGGGCTATTGTTGCCCTTGGGGCTGCTGCTGCTGTTTCTGCTTATTCTTATTCTGGTTTTGTTGTTGTTGCCGCTGCTGTTGAGTGTGATATGTGATGTGAAAGAGAGGATGGATTTGAGGGGGGCAATTTGGAGGGTGTGAGGGAGAGAGTCGAGGGTGGGGCGGATGAGTTGGTGGTGGGTGTTGGACGTGAATATATGCTGCTGCTGCTCAGGAATGGTTTATGGGTGAGGGAGCTGTTGCTGCTGTTGCCGTGTGTGTGTGTGTGGGGGGGGGGGAAAGAAGGAAAGAGAAAAGGTCCTTTACTTCATGATGTAAGAGCTCTAAAGCGTTCTCAACTTTTTAAATCCCTCTCCTGCTTTCCTTGTTCGTCCGGCCATGGCCAGCCTCTTGTGCTCCCATTCTTTTTTGTCCGCTTAGTAGGGAGTTTGCTATCTCCCCTTAATTTATGTTATACCCCCAAGTAGAAAAAGGCAGTGGAAGGAGGGTGTTGCCAGTTGCAACGCAATTTTGGTTGGTAGGATTCTCGAGTTCTTCTTGTTTGCAGACTGAAGATGGCTTTCTTAATTACACTCCACCATATCCTCTCTTAATCCAAAGATCTTCCTGGTGGACTCTCACTCTCTGTGCTCAGATCAAACCTTTTTCTGCTAGTTCTTAAGCCATACTCGACTCTCCTTGTCATCTCCAAACTAGACCTTTTTTCCGTCTCTTTCTCTTGCTCATCATAGACGCTTCCCCTTTTGTTTAGATAGGTATCACCGTATGGCTCTTTTTATTGTCTCAGGTTTTGCTTTTCATCATTCATTCATTTATTCCCTCTAACTTATAACTTTCCTAAGAGAACATGGCGATGGCTGAGACCAGTTCTTGTTTACAACCTAATGTTTACTTTACGCTGGCTAATCCAGCAATGCCTATCAGCCCAACATACATGGCTGCCGGTTACACCCTTTGTAAACCCTTTTCTTTCCTTAACTTACACGCCTCGCTGCCCTGCTGCGGCATTAGGAAAATCTTATTTGTCAGAAATGAATAGGTACTCTGAAGCAAAGCAGAGAATGTAGTTTGCTCTCACATATGTCATGGGTTATAAGTTATAATCAAGGAGAATCCAAAATACAGGTTCAACTAAGTTAGCGTGAAATGTTATGAGTTCTGTTGTTTAATGTACACAAATGATATATTCTACACAAGAAAAGCCCCTGCTTTGCCAATTTACGGGTCATGAGAAGAAGCCTCCGCTGGTTTCAGTGTCAGCACAACCAGCAAAGAGTAGCGATACACGTTGCCATGAATCCTCAGTCGAATTATTTGTTGGATTGCTGCTGAAATACACGACAAGCACAAAAACAAAAGGACTACTCCACTAGGTAGTACCAGCACCAAGTGCAGACTCAGCCAGCAAATTTTAAGGGAGGGGCCCACGTAGGAGCCCTACCAGGCAATTTTCTAAATCTAGCCAACACGCTGATCAGCATAACAGACTTCCTCTGACTTGTACCAACTTCCTCGAAATGACGACATTCGAGAGAGCCTCATCATCTAGTAGTGCGTGTTGGTGCAAACGGTTGACTAGGCTTCCTCAGATGGCAAATGCACCGGGGGTTTGAAGGACTTCAATCTCTACCCGCTCAGCCTCCTCTTGGCTCATGCCCATCATCTCCTGAAATAATAGGAAGGAGTGAGCAGCAGCTTATATTATTAAGCAGAGTGGCTGATGGTGTGTGTGCATGTGTGTGTGTGTGTATGTGTGTGTGAGTGTGTGTGTGTGTGTGTGTGCACGTGTGTGTGTTTGTGTGTGTGTTGGTGTGTGTGTGTGTGCGTGTGTGTGTGTGTGTATGCACGTCCATGTACGCACACGCAGGTGTATGCCTCCTCTTTGCTCATGCTTATCATCCCCATTAATCTCCATAATTCGTATTACCGTACCTTAGGGATAACACCCCGCATGAATAGCGTTTTTTGCCTTGCGGGGTGACTGCGGCATCTTATATATACTAATTATTATATTATTGACCCTGCGGGGTTGTGCGGGGTTGGTAAAATTAACCCTTTCCGGGTTGACGAGGTCATGCACCAGGGCTGCCCGCACCCAAGCAACACCATCAGCATGCGCAAGCAGCAGCAGCAACAGCAGCAGTGACAGTGGCTAGAGGAAAAGGAAGCAAATCTTGAGATTCTGGGCAGTAGCAGAACAGAGAGCAAACTTACATGCAAACTGCATGTATCCTTCCTTTGCCCTTTTGAGGTATTCTCTTTCATTGAGGTTGCTTGTGAAGTTTATTGGTGCCGAACAGGGCTTAAGGCCCTGCGGGTTATGCGAGAAGGGCAAATAAGGAAGGGCAGATAAAAGCGGGAAGGGCAAATTAAATCCCTGCGGGGTTATGCGGGAAGGGCAAAAATATACATTCTGAAGGTGCGGAATTCTACCATATATTTCTGAAATTTGGGGTGCGGGATGAGTACGCTAAGGTACGGTATGCCGCTTATAAAAATGTTTCCTCCATGATTCTGGAGGGAAATTTTTAATTAGCGGCATTGCAGGGCATTGTAACATAATTTATGAAACGGCATTGTAACATAATTTATAAGCGGCATTGTAACATAATTCATAAGCGGCATTGTAACATGATTTATAAGCGGCATTGTAACATGATTTATAAGCGGCATTGTAACATAATTTATAAGCGGCATTGTAACATGATTTATAAGCGGCATTGCAGTGTAACACAATTTATAAAACGGCATTTTTAATACGCGGCAAATTTTTGCTGCAACTTATCTGCATTACCACCTTCGTACGGTTATGAACTGTGACTAGGGTTGGCCAGAACCGTATATATACGGGGTACATACGGTATTTTTGGCTTGGAAATCACCAAATATATGGTTTACATATACATATTGGTATAAACGATTCTGGCCAACCCTAATTATAACCGCTTCTGCACCCAACTCCCCCTGATCCTCATTCAGTTGTAGAAGACCTATTTTCGGCGGTGAAGGGTTCCAGGTGCTGCATTCATGTGCTCCTTCCCTTAATCACGCTGAACTCGTTATTACTAAGAGTCTTGTCAACACTAAGAGCTAAGAGTCATGCCTTTTCTTTCCTCTTCTAGAACAGTACACGTAAGGCCCGACAAAAGCCAATCATCCACAATCAAGATGCTCTGATGCAAGGAAACCTTCCTGAACAAAGGATCACGATTGATGGGCTAAACCAGTACCACTGATCTGGGGCTATAGAATAGCACGGGGCTGACCTGTAGCTGCAGCAGCGTCGCAAAGTTTGGGGGGTGCTCCGTGTTGGTGATGTGCAGCCGATACAAGTCCGCCAGTTCCTGCATGAGCACGAGAGAGGACAGTCTGTCCCTTTAGTCTGTCCCTTTAGTCTGTCTCTTTAGTTATTGCAGATAAAACCAGCTCAGTTGAATGGTATCAAACAGTGTTAAACAGAGTAAATTGAGTCAGCTCAGTTGGTGAGGTGCAAATGATGAAAGTCTGCTGTTTCTGTGGGTTTTTTCACTGTTGTAGTACTTTTTGCTTCTCCTTCGTCTTTTTTTTCATCTTTTTACTCCATGGGCACACAAGCAAAGGACAGACAAGGATGGCAGCACGTGTAACATTGCAACACAGCCACATAAATACATAAACACACAAACACTCACACAAACTCATACACACACTGACAGAAGTGCACACGCACACGCAGAACCCCCCCCCCCCCCCCACACACACAAACACACACAGACACACAAATCATCAGCATCACTGCTTGCTTCTGGGCTGATGCGTGCTTAATGCGTGTGTGACAAAATGAGCCAATCAGGAAATTATAGCTGTTTTACTGACACCAGATTGCAGGCAACTCTTACCTCTAAGCTAAGCATCAGCACTGCACACGTGCGTACGACAACACTATTTAAACGGGTGTCAAAAACCCTCCCATCCCCAAGCTCCCACACTACCCACACCACACTCACACCCACACCCACACCCACACCCACACCCACACCCACACCCACACCCACACCCACACCCACACCCAAACTCACACCCACACCTACACAGACACGAGCAGCACGTTTTTGACGCCTTACCTCTGAGCTAAGCATCACCACGGCAGGCGTGCGGCACACCGAGTTGTTGTTCAGAGCCTTGCTGAGCTCCAGCACAGCCTTTGTGATTTCTCCTGCCTTTTGGTAGGTGGCCGCGTTCTGAATGTTGACGGCCTGCCGTGTCTTAGCAAGGACTCGCTGCAAGCGATAAACAAAGGGGAGTGAGATAGATCACACACACAGACACGCACACACTGCTGTGTCTTAGCAAGGACTCGCTGCAAGCAATAAACAAAGCGGCATAGACCCCCAGGGCAATCATTTTCTGGTTGAGAGCTTTGGCTGTTTTCGTAAAGCCCTGTACATTTCCAAAGGGGGATGATTCCACCCCCCAAAGGGAGGTACTTTACATGCACATAAACTAGGCGTGCTAAAAATTTCACTCTTGAGATTTGAACTGAGCTGTAGATCAGAAGATTCACTGGCGCTTGAAAGTTGCAAGTTTAAGCACGCATGCCCCATGAACCATGGCGTGCAGCAGGTTACATTTTTTAGACATTTAGCCTTATCATAATACCCATTCACATAAGTACACTTTAGAAGCTAATTAGGTATAATCTTATATCACCATCTGGCCATTGCAAAGAACATGAAGTTTGAGGACACAGAGGGAGCAGATATTGAGAAATTCGGCCATTTACCTTGCGAAAATCAGCCAAAAGGAGCCAGAACATTTTCGACCTCCCCCCCAAACACATTTGTTAATCCACAATGGCTCGACATTTTTATAGGGTCATGTCGGATTCGTGGAAGGAAAATGCCCTGGATTGGGCAATAATATGCAGCCATGCCAACACCAATGCCCACTCTGGGTCAATTTTGCAACCTGTTACTTCTCAGCCTGTATTGAAATATGAAATATGATATGCAAGCGATTTGCTACGAAAACTACAGCATGTTCGGGGGGACGGGGGAGTTGTCTCCCTCCCCCCGTAAAATTCTGAACTTATACATTCAACCCCTCATACACAGTGCTTGCATGCTTGAAGGAGCCAGCTTGGTTAAACAAACAAAACCCACCATCAGACACTAGAGCTCATATTTCAAGGATGAATACGGAACCGTGATTATTATGAACAAGGCCTTGATGCAAAGCATGCTGAACTCAATCCCCACTCTCTATTGATCACAATCACATCCCTCTGGATCCCTAACACTATGCGTTTCTACGTATGTGCATTGTGCATGCTCTGACCTGCATCAATGCTAAGCAAAATGCATTACTTGTCGTTGCGCGAGCACACATAAAACGAATACGTTCAAACACATATGCGTGCACTGTCAGAAACATACACACACAAACTTGCACCTACATTCACACACCACGTACACAAGCACACGCACATGCACACACACACAGACACACACACACACACTTGGTGGTGACGCGGGTCTTCTGGGTGCAAGGGCGTCTGCAGATCCAGATCTGGCTTCTCTTTGTACGCCACCCGCCGCTCACGCTTTTGCAGCAGGTACGAGGTGAAGGCAACCGCTGCACCAAAGCATAAAGTAGGTGCCCAGCAGCACCCCATGCAGGAAGACATGCTAGATTGTTGGGGCTGCACTGGCTCCAGGAGCACCTGCTGCATCTCTGAGCTCCTGCTGGAGCAGCATGCCTGGCCCCTGTGTGAGTTTGTTCGCGTGTGTGTGTGTGTGTGTGTGTGTGTGTGTGTGTGTGTGTGTGTGTACCTGAAGTAAGTTTGTGTGCGTGAGTATTTTGTGTGTGCGCGTGTGCGTGTGCGTGTGCATGTGTCTGTGTGCATGTTTCTGTGTGTGTGCGCATGTGTGCGTGTGTGTGTGTCTGTGCGTGTGTGTGTGTGTGTGTGTGTGCATGTGTCTGTGCGTGGTGCGTGCGTCTGTGCATGTGTGTGTATGTGTGTGTTTGTGTGTGTGTGTGCATGTGTGTGTGTGTTTGTGTGTGTGTGTGCGCGCGCGCGTGTGGGTGGGTGTGAGCGTGTCAGTGAGTGTGAGTGTGTGTGTGTGTGTGTGTGTGTGTGTGTGTGTGTGTGTGTGTGTGTGTGTGTGTGTGTGTGTGTGTGTGTGTGTGTGTGTGTGTGTGTGTGTGTGTGTGTGTGTGTGTGTGTGTG
>Ga0307947_1002868_pt1 | contig 13878 bp, 10 predicted proteins | sample OrgLakmetagen232_FD_201840 | JGI IMG/M metagenome (GOLD analysis project Ga0307947, IMG submission 201840) | Saline water microbial communities from Organic Lake, Antarctica - #232 | ecosystem: Environmental > Aquatic > Non-marine Saline and Alkaline > Saline | place: Antarctica: Organic Lake...
CTCTCTCTCTCTCTCTCTCTCTCTCTCTCTCTCTCTCTCTCTCTCTCTCTCTCTCTCTCTCTCTGCGTCTCTTCCTCCCTTGCTTGATCTATAGGGTTGACACATATTCATCTATTGCACCAAACTTTTGAAAGTCCCCAGCTCGGATTCCACATACCTCTATGCTGCACAGGTACTGTGAAATATGTATGATCTGGCCAACCTCAGGTACGAGACAGATAGTCCACTACCTCTTCTCCCCAACATAGCACGCACAGCAGGCCCTACCGTTTTGACGCACAGCCAGGGGCTCTCGTTGCGCGCGCAGGGTGGACGCCTTTTCCAGCAGCGGCTGCAGCTGCTGCGCTGCGTGCGCTATGGCAGACACATCAGCGAGCACGCTGTCCTTGTTGGTGGTGGCGGTGGTGTTGAGGGCTTGATAGGTGGACACATCACCTGCGTGGTCCAGCAGAGATAGAATGTCTTAGAGGCTGCCTTAACAGGCAATTTTATTTTATAGAACACCTGCTCAAAAGTCTGCTCAAAAGGATACACAAGAAACACACATAAACAAGTAGATAAACAAAGAACTAAGGTTCTACACTCAACCTTCTAGCTGTGACTAGCTCAACCCGCTACTTAAGCTGCCCATGCAATTATGTCCAGGTTGCTTCTGTTTCCGAGATTTGTGCTTTCTAAAGAGAAGCAAGCGCTCCCATACGCACACTTTTGTCGGTCATCACAGCAGATGCCTTGCATTGATCCTGTTGCTTGATAACTGATTAATGGTAGCTGTATTTGTTGAATGTATAGCAAGTGCTGATTTGCAGATAGCACGTTTCACTCTCAAGATACGTAACAAGCATTGCTAGCGTGTGTCACTGAAAATATGAAAATATGTATGAGGAAGAAGTCTGTACTGTAAGACCGGCGGACACAAAAGCTTGATAGTGGAGGAACAAGGACAAATTTTGGACCTTTTGCTCATTGACATTTCTTGCTTCACCTGGTTCTTTGTGTGATTGTAGCAACTCAATCAGTTACAACCCATAGGGTTTGCAGTGACTGGAAGTGCTCACAAGCAACAGCCCGTCCTCTGCTAGTACAAGCTCAAACTTCTCACGCTCCTCTCGTCATGCTCACCATGCTTGGCAATCTGTGCGTTGAGGTAGCTGGTCTGGGACTTGAGCTGCTGGCACTCATCGCTCATCTGTGGCAGTGACAGCAGCAGCGTGGTTGGGATCAAAGTGATTTATGAGTGGCAGGGTGCTATGGTGATGAATGGCAACGTGGCTGTTTAACTGATACATTGAGTGGAAGCCGCTGGCACGGGACTACAGCATACAGATTAAAAGAACAATTTTAATCGTCATCTTAGGGTTTCTACCCCATAAGTATTGAGCAGGACGACTAGTGCATTCAAGATGTAGCGCACACGAAGCATCGAGGAAGGTCTGTCTTATTGTTGAGGTGAACTGGCACACACGCTTGCCAGCCACAGCGGGTGCGTTATAGCCGGCAGCTACACAATGCTTCTGCTGTAGCCAAGCACAGCAAAAAAGGGAAACGCAAAACGCAGGTAGTGCACAGCAGGAAGCCACACCTGTCCCAACTGCTGACGTAGGCGAGCTAGCTTGCTATCCACCTCTTCCTCAGTCTCTGAGCTGGAAGGTGCAGGAGGTCCACCTAATGCATCATGCTGCAACCAGAAAATGAAGCAACAGCATGTAGTCTTTAATATGCCAGAGAAAACACATTTTGCTGCGGGCCATTTGCTACCACCAGGCCTGGATGGCTGTAGGCAAAAAGCATCCCTTGCGAGCTTTTTTATGTGTGAGTGATTGTGCGTGTGTGTGTGTGTGTGTGTGTGTGTGTGCGTGTGTGTGTGTGTGTGTATGTGTGTGTGTGTGTGTGTGTGTGTGAGTGTGTGTGTGTTTATGTGCATGCGTGTGTGTATTCGTGTGTATCTATATGCGCAGGTGTGCAGAGGTACATATGCATGAACATGTAAATTGCCGTTTTTTTATGAAAGCTTACTTGCTACTTACCACAGGAAGCAGTGCTTGCACAGGCACGCAAAACACCGCAGACTTGCACAGCTGCTCAAACAAAGACAAGCTGGAGGCCACCCTGGTTGTTAAGTCGTTGTAGAGCAGCTCACTGCCCTGTGTGTGAGCACATGAAGGGACACAGTGGGATTTGAAACGGGCACATGCGCCTGCATTCGTCAGCACATGCAGCAAAAACATGTTTCACACCAAAGATGTTTCACCAAAGACATAATTAAGAACTGACCTGTTTTATTTCCTGCAACACAGCCGGTTCCAGCGCTGTCGCTTGGGCAAGGCACCTGCGGATGTTCAGGTTTGACCGGCGCTTGTCTTTCCCGCTTCCTGAGGATACGTCATTTGACTTTGGCATACACAATTTGGCAACCTGAAACTCTCTTTGACACTCACCCTTCAAAGGCGTCAATGCCATCCGCACAGTAGTCTTGCACCTGTTGTTTGTGGGGTCAGAAAAGGGGTCAGCTGTCGCTGATGGTCAACATAGCCCTTGGCACACACACACGTGAGCTAAGACCACACATTGTGAACTCGGAATAAAATGAGATGTCATATGTTTCATACAGTCCGCACTCACAGCGTTGGAGGTGTCAGCTATGAAAATGCCTGTGGCTTTGTCTTCCTCCTCAAGACTCTGCTCCATGACGTACCAGCCAGACTCAGGGAGTGCAGAATGATATCAAGCAGAGTTGCATCCTTTGCTTTGGTCTACCCGCTCGCTCCTATTTCATAGTAATTGTTTTAATTTCATAAGTTATGAAATTTCATTAGCTGATAACGAAGCTCAAGCTTTGGTTGCCTTATTTTATGCGTTCATGCTTTTCTTCTGATGAGCCTGGGCCATCAGTGGTAAACAGAAGAGACCCTCCTCAGGGGGAGACCCCAACCCCCCAAAATTGATCTCCTATGTTTGAAGCTCGTTAGGCCAGATGCAATTGCCGAGGCAGCAGCAGCAGCAGCGCTTCTTCCTGCCGTGCACACAGCTGAGGCCTGTTTCTAATGTGGTACGTTGTCTGTGTCTAAGGTGGTGATTAATTGTGCAGGCGGCTCGTGCATGCGCACACACATGCCACACGCGCAAATTACACGCAAAGAACGTATGCAAAAGTACTCACACATACACACGCGCGTTCACACACACACACACACACACACACACACACACACACACACACACAAACACACACACACACACACACACACACACACACACACACACACACACACACACACACACACACATACACACACACACACGCACGTACACACGCACATATTCTCACATTCACGTTATGTCACTGATGAGGTGCAAATGTTCTCACAATGTATATGCATGTTAAACACAAAACCAAGGCAACCACCTATGCATATCACGCATATTATTTACATACAATATACGTGCGCACACACATGCACACACGCACAAACTGCAATCAAACAAGCAAATGTACAAAATTTCCTATGCTCAGTCACAAGCATCGTACACAATAATCAGGTTTTCTTACGTATATACCATACATATACTTACAAACACACAAAAAGCACAACTTATACTCACACACATACGCACACTTAGCAAACTATACTCACACATACGCAAGCAAACACAAACACACAGTTCGTCTACACAAGCACAAACACAACTACACAAAATACACCCATGCTCATGCACTTAATATTTGCGTGCACATGTATATCCTTCTGCACAGTCTGCTACATTAACAACAATGTCTTCTGAGCAGGGCCTCTCCTGTGGGCTTATCAATTTGGGCAACACCTGCTACATGAGCAGCGTGCTGCAGTGCTTTGCCGCTCTCCCACCCATCAAGGATGTCCTCCAGCGGGTGCGTACGAATAGATACGAGAGCCTAATGCATAAGTAACAAGCGTCTCTTCCTCCTGACTGCAGCATGCGATGTAAAATAAAAAACAGAGTGAAGAATAAACGCTTGTTCTTTGCAAATTAGCAGTGCTTGACTCTTGCTGTGCTTGACTCTTGTCCAGCCTTCGAAGGCAACAGTGCCCCGGCAATCCTGATGCTGGAATGAGGTTTCAGTTTGAAATGGCGCTCTACAGGCAGTCTTTCCAACAATATTTCCTCAATGTCTTGCAACATGAAGGGTGGGCCAGAACCGTAAATATATATGTTACTTCAAGCCACACAAAGAATCCTGAAGGGATGATATTGCGGCATCGATATCAAAAGACTGATTGGATTTGCTTTTAATTAGCTCATTACCATGTCCAATTCCTGCTGAATCTCTCTATCTAGTTCTTACATTGCAAGAGTGCCCAGGAAAAAAGGGGGACAAAATGCTGTGAAGCTGTTTTGACATCACGGGCCTGTTTCTATTTACCTTGAACATCATTTTAAATAGAAAATGCAACATCTAACATGCAACCCCGACCTCAAAAATACGCTGTAGCGCTCCTCAGTGTCATTGTATTACCTGATGAGTTCAATGCACATCATAACTCCCGAATTGTGTAATTCCCCAGCAAGCTTCCGAATGCTGTTTTGACATCGTGGGTCTATTTCTGCATTTGTATGTCCTGTGAGGAGCCACAGATAACGCAGCGGGAATTTAGTTTGAAGGCAGTTCGGTAGTAAGCTTTGGCGTTAGAGAGAAAGTCGCTAGCAGGTCCCATATATATGGGACCTTCAGATCAGGTCCCATATATATGGGACCTGATCCTTACGGTCTTGTGATTACTACAAGTTTTTAACTTATATTTATAAATTAGGCTTTGTGCCATCACTCCTGTTTGTACATCATGCAACCCATTGCAGCTTTAAAGCCTAAACATTAAAAGCACCTTTGTCCTGCTACCATGACCGTCGCAGAACCCTCAGCCGAGGATTTTGCTGGAAAATCTCGCTCAAATATGCTTACGATGACATAATCACCTGGAACGAACGGCAAACTGCACTCTTCACATGTTCACATCCACGGCTTGTCAACCTTTTGTTGTTACATATATTTATTGTACACACTGTATATTAACAAGTATTTACCTACCACATGTGACCGTATTTATGGCAATTCCCCTGCTAAAAACACGCATGTGCACATATTTGATGCTGAAGCCTTCTTCCTCTAGCGCCGCGGCCTTCTTCAGTTTCACGGAGGTTTGAACATAAAACGGCGCTGGTGCTGTGCAGGGCTCAGACCTCCACGGCTTCTATCCCCAGACCTGCCCCCTCAGAGAGAAGGGTACCCCGTGTGCCTCCTGCATATTGGGAGAGCAACTGGTGAGGCACGGGAGTTGTTGTCTTGTGCTTCTCCTAATATAAAGTACCTAGTAAGGATAGTCATGACTCGTAGCCATTGAGAGCTTCGTGCTCGTTTACTTGGGGGACATGAAGGTTGGACTCTTAGATCATCCACCTGCCCTTCCTCCAATTGGTCTTGTACTGCGCATCAGAAGCCTGCTCTTTCTCTGATTTATCTTCCAATGCACGATAGCGGAAATAGAGGGGAGAGCACCTCTGATACTGTTGTGTCTTATCGGGCAGAGCTGCGGTACGGTAAGAGCTTGATGCTGCTGTGAACCTCTGGTGGTAATGCAAGCTAGGCATTGCATCCCACCTTTAGCTTTACAAATGACAGAGGCACACTAGGTAGGGTTGGCCAGGACCATGTATATACGGTGTATATTCGTTTTTTTTTGCAGGAAAATCACAAATTATTTGGTCATACACGGTGTATGTATACGGTTATGGCCAACCCTATTCATAAGTATCAAACAGGTCGCAGCACCAGGCATGTAAATCATTGTATGTTCTTCATTGCTATTTCCTTATGGCGCTGTGCAGCTTCACTCACCATAACGACATCATTCCACCAAGCTACCATGCATCATCGATTACATGTGCAGTTGTTTGTCTTCATCCAAGTGTGCAGCTCGAATTTGTAATTAGGTGTTTGGAATTTGTTTCTTTCTGCGTGTGCAGCGGCGCCAGCTAATGACTTCTGTTGCAAGGAGTTTGTCTAATTTGCATTGTGCTTTGTCAATTCCCACGTGTGCAGCAGCACCAGCTGATGAATTTTATTGCAAGGAATGTATCTGAATTGCGTCGTGCCTTGTTTCTTCCTGCGTGTGCAGCGGCACCAGCTAGCAACTCCTACCGGCCAAGCTGTCAAGCCCTTCAAGATCATGCAATTCTTGCACTTATTTTCAAAGGTACCTTTCAGTTTGTCACAAAATGCCTTTTTGTGTATCTATTGGCTTATATTTCGATGTACACTTAGGGCTCTGCTAAATGTGTAAGAAAGGGCTCTGCTATACGTATAAGAAAGAGACATGTAGGCGTTGCAATGTGCTTGTTCTACTATTTACGCGTGCCAGTGTTACAGGAAGAAGAAAAAACTATGCAGACAGAGAAAACCCGCTCCCCACACTTATTAAAGAAAAGGAGCCACTTTGGTACTGGGTACCGGGCACCGGAAAGAAAAAAGGGAAAGATCAATGAGGATCAGGAGGGTTGCAAACATGACCTGAGCTTCAGACAGGTTACCAACGCCCAATTGTGTGCATTTTCAATAGGGAGTGCCTTTATTTTCAAAGTGGTTTGAGTTCGTCCGAGGTATGCAGAAACAAATTGGTTTCAAACAGAATTGCGTGCTATCCTATCTTCCTTTCCTTTGCTGCACTCTTTGGTCATTCTGAGTGTGCGCTGTCAGCACGTGTCATCATCACTTCCCACTTTTCTATCCTCTATTCTTCAGACATTGAGTAAGACAAGGCAAGAAGACGCACACGAGTTCTTGTTGGCGGCGCTGGATGGGGTGGAGAGGGACACCAAAAAAGGGATTGCTGCATTGGGCGGGCAAAAGGTGTGTGGGCGTGGGCGTGGGTGTGTGAATGTGTCGGGATGTAAGGGGGGGGGAGGTGTATGAGAGAGGGAGAGAAGAGGGGCGGGAAGGTCCGATTTGCTACTCGTCCAAATCTCATGCAAAGCTGGGGAAAACCATAAACAATACAAGGTCAGCCAATGAGGACTGACTGTGAGGCATGTAGATTATAGATCAAGTTTGAATGGGATTGCAAAATGCCATAAAAAGGTTATGATAACCTGCAACTCTGAGCAGCTTTGAGCTTGCTTTTTATTTACCTGACAAAGCATTTGTGCAACTGTCATTTGGTGCAACCACACACATGCAGAGCCAGAGATCATTGATCGAGCAGCTGTTTGTGGGCCAGATCAGAAGTCAAGTCAAGTGCCTGAGTGGGTGTTTTTGTGGATGTGTGTATTTTTGTATGTGTGCATATGTTTGTGGTTAAAGAATGTGCAGACGTATTGTATCTAAGAACTTAATTTGAATTTTTAACTACATATCTCGTGTCTTTCTTCCTGTCCATCTCTCTGCTGTCACTTGCTTGTCAGCCTTGTGAGGACGCACACTTGCATGAATAACCTCAGACAACATGCACCTTAGTCTTATAAGTGTCTGTGCATAACCTTTCTTCACGTGCTCATTTGTAAGCATTCAGCCAAGGCTGGCTTGCCTCCTTCCTCCGGTCGTGAACGCACATGCGCATGGACATGGACACACACATGCTCGCAAATACACACGTGCACAACTCCACACGTATGCAAACACATACACACTGAAACTCAGGCTGTGGCCACAGCAGCAACACATACGAGTTGGTGACCACGCTCTCTTTGGACCTGCAGCGAGTTAACACTGTGGCGGACAGCCTCGCACAATTCACGGCCCCTGAGATGCTGGTGGGTTAGTACGCAGTTCGTCGTTGAACTAGCTTGCCATTTCACATGTGTGCACACTATGCTTTGTGCCTTAGTATGCTTTGTGTGTTAAGGCAAACAAATAGGTTTGACCTAGGTAAATGCAAGGGTCCACTTCATTTGTGCCTGTTAAACTCTGCTTCTTTGCAACCGCAGGACGGTGCCAACAAGTACAAGTGTGATCACTGCAAGAGGTGCGCAAGCAAACGTTGTAAAATCAACTACGTGAAGTAATAGAAAGAAGAGCTGTGTAGGCAGTATGCCATCTCGACCCCAATCAGGAAAGATGGAGGAGTTGTTTATAGGATTCAGTATACACAGCGCAACGGCCTTTTAGTCCATTCAACTTCTTTGCGGGTTGACAAATTTGTCAGGACATGGGCGCTGTTGGTTGCTCAGCTGGTAGGATCTTTGTTGGGTTGCCCATAGAGCACTTATGAGACACTTTTGAGACACACTTTTGAGACAACACTTTTGAGACACACTTTTGAGACACACTTTTGAGACAAATCTCCGGCAATGAGTGAAAAACAAGCATTAGTACAGGCTTTTGCTAACATGCCAGCCTTTATGCTGTAATTTGTAGCAGCACATGCATGTTGCACATTAAGAGGAAAGCTGCTATATAGAAAGCTGGCAAGTAGCTTGCCACTAATGCACACTCACACTCACATGTGCGCTGACAGAGAAGTAAGAACAAAGAAAGTGCAATTTTGACTAGTGTATGTTTGTCTGTAGGGTTGGTTAGAGCCATACTTTTAAGTGGATGCTACAAATATTTATATGCATAAGTCTGTGCCGGAAAAACTATGCGTGTACAATCACGTACTTTGCACTTTGCATGCATACGGTTCTAGCTAAAGTAAATGTGGCTTGTGCCAACACATGCGTACCACAACGTGCGTACTTACACGTGCGTACCGACTCATGTGTACCAACACGTGCGTACCTACACGTGCGTACCAACACGTGCGTACCAACACGTGCGTACCAACACGTGCGTACCGACCCATGCGTACCAACACGTGCGTACCTTCACGTGCGTACCAACATGTGCGTACTTACACGTGCGTACCTGCACGTGCGTACCAACACGTTAACCAACATGTGCATACCAACACATGCGTACCAACATATGCGTGCGTACCAACACATGTTTCCCAGTACATGTATACAAACACATGTACGCTAGCATGTGTGCAGGCTGGTACCCGCACGCAAGGCCTTCACGCTGCACGACGAGCCAAACATCCTGGTGGTCCACCTCAAGCGCTTCAGCGCACTGTCACTGAACAAGATAAACCGCCACATCAAATTTAAGCTCAAGTGAGTTGCTAGCACAGGGGGAAAACTCCCTTCTCAGAACAAGGGGCCCCTTTTAATGCTGTAACAGTGCTTAGGTTGGGATGGGTCACAGTTACTTGCAGATGGCAGCTCCTTTTTGACCGCCAGTGCTTACATTGAGGGGGTGCCCAGGGACACATACCTGCCTTCATTATTTTCTTGCGCAATGACGGCTGCAAAGAATAGGGATGCTTCACCACACGTCTTAGCTTCTTAGACATACAGCGTTGGAACGCCAGTAGTGCACGTGCAGCAGACTGCGCACGTTTCTTAGTTCTGAGTGGGAAAGTTAATAAGTATTTGCAATAACTGCGCATGCAATTGTGCAATACAAGGAACAGTCTGTTGTGCAATTGAAGGAGTGAGCGCAAGAGAATCAATGTAAACGGTCGTAGTAAGACATGCAGCGCATCTTTTCTCCTGAACTTTGTAAAGCAGAATAACAGTGCAGGGCTGATGGACGCACGCACATTTTTGAACCCGTGCACGCAGCATGCCCCTTGGCACTGCAGGCTGATGGACGCACACACATTCTTGTACCCGTGCACGCAGCATGCCCCTTGGCAGTGCAGGGCTGATGGACACACGCACATTTTTGTACCCTGCACGCAGCATGTCCCTTGCGCCCTTCTCCTCATCTCGAGAATCTGAAGACAGCAATGGCAGCAACGGCATCGCCGGTACGCTCCACCACCCGAATGGCACGCCTCAGCAGCACCGACAGAATGGGTTATACAAGCTGACGGGCGTGCTGGTCCACCAAGGCGGATCCCTGCACTCAGGTGAGGGGGCACTGCGGTTTTGATAAGGAACTTTTAATTGTCAGTGAAGCTGTGCAAAGAAACACTGCTTAGCCAGCTCCCTCTCCATTTTGTCATTGAAGTGCCACTACACATGCGCATGTGCGTGCACACACACACACACACAAATACACACACACGCACACACACACGCGCGCACACACACGCACATCAAAATGCACGTGCAGGCCATTACTACGCATATGTGCGGGATAGCACCCAGAACACCTGGTACTGTGCCAATGACAGCTACGTGCAGCCTGCCTCTGTGGAGGAAGTGCTGAACGAACAGGCGTATATGTGAGTGCAAGGTGGCAAGGTCATATCCTTTTAAAATTTTGAAAAGAGTGTGAATGACAGCTACAGTGCCGCCTGCGCAACTCAATGCGGATAAAGCGCTGATTATCCAGACGTGTATGTGGGTTCAGGCTGCAAAGGCTGCAGATACTGTGGCGCGTTCAGGCTGTTTTGATTTATGAGTGCGTACGTCGTCAGGTATGTATCGTGTTGACAGTGAGTGATGCTTTGGCTCTCGACACCCTGCATGCCGTGAATGCAGGGTCAAGTGTAGACTTGGCCAGAACCATAATATTTTTGGTACGGTGTATTTTTAGCAGGGAAATCGTCGTACATACGGCCAGATTCGGTTCAGATACACGGTTCTGGCCAACCCTAGTCAATTGCCGAGTGCCAAGGCAGAGCTGTACCAACGCATGTATATCTCTAAAGCGCCATGATGTGCTGTACATTCACACCTATTTCTCTGTTTCTAGCTCTGCTTCAAAAATGGCGGAGGAGGATGTAGAAGTAAGTGATTGCAGGAGCTTGCTTTTTAATCAGCTTAATTAGTGTGATGTTGTAGGTGTGTCCATATATAAAAGGTACCTACGTATCAACTGCACTCACCGCTCTGCACGTTGCCAAGTAGGCTGCTTTACGTGTGCACACAGGGCTCAAGCGCCCAAGCACTGTACCAGGTACAGAAGAGCCCTCACCAACTCATGCACTTCCTCACTGCATTAATTATGCTGCCATTGCAGGTTGTTCTACGTGCGCACGCCAGAGCTAAAGCTACCAAACCCTGTACCAGGCACAGAGGAGCCCCCACCACCTGCTGTGCAGGGGCCTCCTCCACACACTAGCAGCTGCGCAGGCACGTTATAATTTTGGTACATTCAAAATTTCTGTTGTATCAGCATAGCATCACAACAGCAGCGCCAGAAGCAAAGGGAAATGCATGCATCAAGCCTACCGTGTGCTAGAGCTCCTGTGCCACTAGATGTGCCGACAGGGAAGGGATTAATTAAAGATTAAAGCTTGCTCATTCTAGTGTTTGTATTCAGTTGTTTGGCCTGTCAAGATGGAGTCTCCATTTCCGAGCTTGGCTGATCTCACGGTTGTACGTACGCACTGTGTCAGCTGCAGCATAGCAGATCTTTGAGCACATAAGTCTCGCTCCAAGCTATTTCCTCTTTGATTTCTCACAAATGCACACTCTCCAAATCCATGCATTATACAGCAGCAGCATTGTTGAAAACCAATGGCTCGTATGCCTACAACAATGCTAATGCCGCCCTCTTATTGGCCTCATTTTATTGTAAGCACCTGCTAACAGCAGCAGCAGCTACAACAGCAGCCACCACACTAGAATTGCTTCCGAATGCCTCACATAAATGCATCATGAAACAGGTTGTAAAATTTTACATCACGTTTAAATGCAGGCGCCCTGCAGCAGCAGCAGCAGCGGCAACAACAACAACAGCCGCCACGCTTAATCGGTCCCCAGATGCCGCCACAACACTCCCACGCCCGTCATGAGGCACACACTTCTTCAGCCCTAGGAGATGGCAGCATGCAAACAGCATGCACATCCCACCCAATAGGTGAGCTGTTGGTTTAGCATGACCGTGGTACACCTCGGGTGTGACTTGGGCTTTGGTTCTTGTACACAAATGCCGCTGACCTCCTGAGTCCCACTGATTGTCACTCGTGTTTGTGGAAAAATCTACAGTACTCGGACCTGTGTGGCTTCTTGTCAATGTTTAAAGGTAAGGAGTAGATTCCACTGCCTCTTTGTGTTCCCTAATTCCTGGTGCTGCTCTGGCCAGACTTATAAACTCAGATTGATGCAAGGCTGCCATTTGTGCCCTCCTTTGCACCATCACTCGGTGGTCTTAATTCTCGCTTTGCAGATAGATTTGTCTCATTGAAACTCATCTAGTTTTGACCAGGGTGCTCGGCATACCCAAGTTTGGGAATTAGACAAAATAATAGAGAGCTGTATGCTACAACCCAGTTGTCACATACGAGCTGTGTGCTACAACCCAGCTACAACCCAGTTGTCACGTACATGCTGTGTGCTACAGCTACAACCCAGTTATCACATACAAGCTGTATGCTACAACCCAGCTACAACCCAGCTACAAACCAGTTATCACGTACAAGCTGCGTGCTACAACCCAGTTATCACGTACAAGCTGTGAAAAAGACGCATGTTTTTCTTGCCGGATGTAAGCTTGGGATTGCGACGGAGCAATGTTTGTCACAGTCATCTTAAGCTCCACACTACCTGATGCTTATTCATGTGTAGAATTACACAATTCAAACCGCAGGCCCCCAGCTGCCTCCCTCTGCTGCTGCAGCCCCCAGCAGCAACGGCGTGCAGCACGCTCACAGCAATGGGGCTGTGCCTCAGCACCTGCACAGCCACAGCCACAGCAGCAGTGCAAATGGTGAGTGTTTTATGCGCATTGTTACTCTTTTATGTTATTAGTCTTCCTGAGTCTCTCCTAGTTGCCCTGATGTACCGCAACACAGACACAATGACAGCAGTGTGAATGGGGGGAGGTTGCGCATCCACATGATCTTGTTAGACTGTCATACTCAATGTCTACCTTTTTGCAGTGCAATGATCCTTATTAAAGCCAGCTGCATGTGTGAATGAGATAATGTGGTTAGCAAATGACGGTGTGGCCTTATCTATCTGCTAACTAACAAAAGCAAGAACCCGAAAGCAAATGAAGATAGCAAGCACAACAGGATATACATCAGTAACAATATATATGGTGCTTTTCATATAATTCCACTGCACTATGTTGCATTGCAGTGTGCTCGACTAATGTGCAAAACATATAGTACACCCGCGTTTTCCTTGTATGCACGCTATTTATGGGTTGTTATCGTACACTTCACACACACACACACACACATACACACACACACACTCACACATGCAAAACGGCAAGACACATGGCATTCACATTACACATGTTGTATTTTATGTGCACGCCATGCACACCCAGATTGCCGAGACATGTATTGTACACACACAGCATACACACACATGTCATGCGCACATTATGCACACGTAGGACTGCAAGGAAACAGCAACGGCCCCCTGCATGGCAGCAGCATGATGAACAGTGGAGGGGGTGGACTGCACAGCAGCAATAGCAGTGCAGCAGCCACGCAGCAGCAGCAGCAGCAGCAGCAGCAGACCGGGTAAGTCCCGCAGTTGCTCTCTAGACGTTTTGACACACACATACACACACACTGTGTGCTCACCAGGAGGTAGCTCAATCAGCTCCTTGTCACAAGTTTTGCAAACAATGCGCAACCGTTTTGGTGCAGCTCAGTGAACAAGCTCGACAACAGGCTAAGCTTATTGACCCTCTATTTTAAGCAATCCATTGCGCTGAGAGAATACTCTTACCACCCCCCATTAGTTACCACCGACCTTCTTGTGACAGTTTGTGACAGAGCTACCTCTCTCTTTCCCTCTTTCCCTCTCTCCCTCTCTCCCTCTCTCCCTCTCTCCCTCTCTCCCTCTCCCTCTCTCCCTCTCTCTCTCTCTCTCTCTCTCTCTCTCTCTCTCTCTCTCTCTCTCTCTCTCTCTCTCTCTCTCTCTCTCTCTATCTCTCTCTCTATCTCTATA
>Ga0307947_1002869_pt1:0-5000 | contig 13872 bp, 22 predicted proteins | sample OrgLakmetagen232_FD_201840 | JGI IMG/M metagenome (GOLD analysis project Ga0307947, IMG submission 201840) | Saline water microbial communities from Organic Lake, Antarctica - #232 | ecosystem: Environmental > Aquatic > Non-marine Saline and Alkaline > Saline | place: Antarctica: Organic...
ACATCCCAGCAGGAATACCATACACCTTAGACAACCAGAGCATAGCATGAGGCCTGCTTTTTAAATCGTGACTCTTGGCAAACTCAGAAATCCTGCTCTGTGCAGCCATGTAAGGCCGCACCGCATTTTCCTCAGCTATTTCGGATTCATCATAGATTCGGATTCATCATAGAATTCTATCAAGCAGCATGCCCAAATATTGACATTGCAGCACAGAATAAAACCAGTAAATCGATCAAGCATCTGCCAGGACCAACCGACCCTATTAAATCAAAGAGGGGAGATTATCGTCTGTGTGTTTAAGCACATGTTTAGTTTAGTCTAGTTTGAATTACAAAGGCCTCCAGCCTGGCATGGCTGCTCAACCCATAGGTCCCAACAAATAAATTAATCAAAAAGATCGACAGCTGCACTAATGAATTTGTAAAACCCTGAGATATGCTGAAAATTAAAACCTTCGATGTCACCATCAGAAATATTATCAAATAAATGGTTGAACTGGTGCCGTAAATGTCGGTGCCCATACATGAAAAAATAACGTGTTTCTCATCCTGAACATAATCCCCGTTATCACACAAATTGCAAACACGTGCACTCCTGTCTGGACTCCTGACGTATAAACCAATTTCACACTTCAACCCATGTCCTCGAATCCTGAACCAAGCTACGTTCCTCATGATATTTTTGCTCAGAGCCATCTTCAAATACTTCGGCAAGACAAATGGTGCACGTGCATCAGAAACCGGTTTCTCAGGCAAAGCAAACCAGTTGTGTTAAGCCATGCATAGACTTTTTTAAACAAGAGCAAGGGTCTTAACCATGTGCCTATCTCCAAACTGCCTGATGCCTGAATCTCAAGTCTGTGCGCAAATTATAAATATTCAGCTTCCTGCAATGTAATAATTCACTTCTGTATACAGTGCCTTTTTGCAAATTACCAAAAGCATCATTCATCTGTCAAGTCCAACAGTTAGAAGCACCAGAATTCCCAAGGGAAACATTTGCTTTCATAACATCGCGTAAAGTAATGCTGTTTGATTCAACCATCCTGTTCCAAATTTGACAGCTGACCTGAACCAGTAAAATTGCAAGGGTTCCTGCGCGCATTCTCGAAGCACACACCTGTTTGCAGAAGTAGATTTAATTCCCAAAATTCTCTTTAACTACGCCATGTGTGCGACCTGCAAAGGGTTGCTGAAACCATTGTCATGCTTCAGAAATTGCGTAGACCAAATCTGACTGGCATACATGCCAGCTGACAACGCATATGTCTTGACAAGCCACAACATACATCGCATGAGGCCTGTCAGAAATCCTCTTTTCAATACCAAACTCTTTCACTCTACGTAAAGCTGCATTAAAGGGCTTTAAAATTATGGGACGCAGCATGGTGTAAGTTCATGTGCTTATCAAATAACATTCCCAGGTACAGCCGGCCAGGTAGGTAAAACAATCTCTCTCTTCAAGCTACTGATTGTAGAGACGAAGTTATAAGCACATGAAAACATGGACTGCCGCTCTGAGGATACCAAAAATGAGGGAAGCAAATATTATCATATATAAAGATAACTCATGTGTGAGGAGCGGCACGTGCACAAAAAATGTATAAGTCTACGCTGGAAGTCACCAGCGTGCATTAAGGAAAGGCTCTCAGCTAGTACTCACACTAGCCAGAGCCCCACCAGAAACGAGAAAAAAGAGAAACAACAGAGACTAATGAGGATCCGGCGGGTTGTCAGCCATGCGATCCGGCCTGCGCCTAACCCTCCTGAAGCCAGCCGCTCTACCAATAACCCCCCAATTATCACTGTTGTTGTTAAGGTGTATTTTGTGTCTTGTTTTTGTAATCTTGTTTAAGCTTTTTATTGCATGGCAGTGCAGTTTAGCAGCTAGTTGGTGCACTATGTGCGTGGGGACGCCTAAGTTTAGTAGAGGAGTTATGGTGTACTGATTGTAGATTGTGCCCCCGACTCCAAGGAGTATAACATGAAGTGTGACTTGGTTGTTTCGAGAGATGCCTCAGAGGCTCCTTGTTCGTAGACGCTGGACAAGGGGTTGATGCTGGTTGTGCGCTTTTTCTAATGTCTGTTGCGAGTTTTATGTCTGAGCAGAATTCGAATTCTACAACATGTATGTCTCTGTCCTTTGGGGGGATCTGTTTGGGATCCAAATGCCTGCCTCTTCCCTCAATGGGCATAACTAACACGCCATCTGGACGGGTTGATAACTAGTTGGAAGGTTTTGTTGTGTTGGAAAAACCCAGTCAGGAATGTTTCTTTCCATGTCATCAAGGTGTTCAATGTTAAGGTCAGATAAATTTCCACTGTTACAAGCATCCATTGTAACAATTGCTGAGCCCAGCTTGCCTTTTCTGACCTCTTCACCACAAAGGCCAACAGCGTGGTGGTGTCGGTTTATGTGCATTCTCTTCAGAGTATGGTTGTTGCACCTAAGAAGTATGTGTGGAGCAACGTCTAATCCTCTGCACAAAGGGCAGGTGGCAGGACCTGTCGTATGGCTACATTTTTTGGTGTATTTGTCGGTGTGTATCGTATCCGTCCTGTACTTAAGGACTTGTTCCTGTTCCTTATAAATCACATTTGGCATGGACCAAAACTTGTTACTGAAATGGGCATGCGCAAGGGGCTTTGCAGTAGCTTGCCGTGTGCGAGAATCGGGCTGTGCTGCACGCTGAGGCGTATCATGCAGTTTTTGCCAGAGCTTGTAAAGCAGTGTATCTGTGTTAGCTTCACCAAGGTAATGGTGGGCGTGCATGTGATGTTTTAGTTTGTCTTGCAGGTTAGTCAAAACCCGTAGTTCTTCTGCATGGGAGCCAACTTTGTTTGGAACGCTTAGCCAGCCAGAACAGGTCGTAGAAGGGGTCAGTAGCTGGCGGGAGGGACACGTCAGAAATTTGATTGACTGCTGCTTTGTGTGCTAGGTGGTCTGCACCCTCATTGCAATTAATAACAGAGTGAGATTTCACTTTGTAAAAAGTGACAGTAGAGGGTGAGGATTGGATTAAATCTACAATGTCCTTGAGTAGTTCCCTGTGCAAGTGGTGGAGTACAGCCATTGGGTTCAGTAGCTGTTTTCTAATCTGAAAGAGGGATGAGGCACTGTCTGTAGCAATTTCAGTGTGGCCGTTTTGTACCGCACAACAAGAGGGGCTGGCACATCAAAAATGCATCCATACGGTCTGGCACTTCAAACGTGCATCCATATGGTCTGGTCTGGTGACCACTCTTTTGCTGCGGGCCCTGCTGGTAGATGAACTCTGAATAAGCACAATCAGAACCAACAGACCTGTTCAATTGAAACAGCGTATATATTCTCTTTATATCTGCCTTGCTTGGAACCAACAGAACCTTGCTTGCAGCCAAAATCGCGACGCAGATCCTGCAGCTGCTGCTGGTACTGCCTGTGTAGATGCTGCTCGTGCTGGGAGGAGCGGCCAAGTAGTTGCTGGTTGAGCTGGAGCGAGACGGAGGTTGTTTGCTGTGGCCTGCTCTCGTGCTAAGGCTACTTCTAGCTCTTCTTGTCGCTGTAATTGCTTCTCAGCGCTTGCTTATAGCGCTGTGTTTGCCTTTACTGCAAGCTGTGCTCCTGCCCCGGCCGTGTGATGGTGCGGCCTTGGACTGCTGCTGGCTGCGTGGCCTTGGGGCTTGCGCAAGTTTCAGAGCTGGTGCGGCTTGCTGCTGGTGTTGTTGTCGTGCTCGCTGCTGAGTGGCGGACGGTGGCTTGGTGCATTTTGGAGGAGACGTGGGAAGTTCTTGAGGAGACCAAGATGCGGCTGCTGATTACTGCTCTACTTCGTCTACCTCGAGGTGCCATAGATCTAAAACCTACGCTACCTAGTAGCTAAAGCTATCCCCGCCTAATTAAGGTTCTTGCCTTGCTACTGCTACTTACCACCCTCTGGCGAAAAGCATATCAATCGGATCAGGCAAGCGTCAACACAATTGAAACCTCTCTCAAGTATGCACAACTATGACCTCTTCCTGTGAGCCCTTCATCAGTGTTATCAAGTGACAGAAGAATTATCAGATTTGTGCATCATAAATAGGCAGCAGGAGAGAACTAGGCAGCCAGGCGCAAGCAGATTCAACTTCAGCGCTTTGTGCAGAGAACCAAACTTGCAACTGCCTTTCCTGCTCACCTTGTCTTCTTGTTTCCTTCATCTGTCATCATCTGCTTCATTTTCCAGCCTTGGAGTAAGGAGTTCGCTATCTCCCATTGACCATCATGTAATTCGCCCAGTATCAGGTTGGGAAGCACAGACATAGGGATCAATGCATTTTTGAGTGCTCTGTTACAATGCATAAAAAGCCCGTCAGCCTAACATGTATGGCTGCCGGTTACCCCCTTTATAAACCTTTGTTACCATAGTTACCATGCACACTGAGACTAACTTTAAACAAAGACTCCATGAAAACCGTAATGGCTGCACACACCAACGAGGAAAGAATCAGCAAAAAACAATGAAGAATTACAGCAGTACGCACATGCACACGATGAATCAGGGGGACATACATGTCCAGGAGACGTCAAAACAGCCATTATATATGAATAGGTCAGTGCCTCGACAGTTTTTGAAATAAAGGAGCAGCCACACGCCGTTGGTCACGGTCAACAGCAACGTGTCCGTTCGTGCTGAGCCTCAGAATATCGCATCGTAAAACTTGTAAAACACAGTTCTTCACAAAGGGCAACACCCCTGCTTAAATTCGCAAGGATGCTCGCGCTTGTCTTCACCTCGCTCACTCACACCTGAATGTCACAAGGATGCTCAAGGTTCACTTGGATGCTCAAGGATGCTTGCTTGTCTGCAACTTGTTCATCCACACAAGGCTCCTCATGCATTCAACAAGTCCTTGCATCAGCCAACAGAGGATTGTGTCAAATACACACAAAACACACACACACTTTGTGTGCAAGCGCACTTGATGCAAAAAACGCACGTCACTCACGTCCACAACTAAAATATGGGCAAATGAATG
>Ga0307947_1002869_pt1:10000-13872 | contig 13872 bp, 22 predicted proteins | sample OrgLakmetagen232_FD_201840 | JGI IMG/M metagenome (GOLD analysis project Ga0307947, IMG submission 201840) | Saline water microbial communities from Organic Lake, Antarctica - #232 | ecosystem: Environmental > Aquatic > Non-marine Saline and Alkaline > Saline | place: Antarctica...
CCCTCCTCACCTTTTGCGCGTACGTGCCGTCCTTGGAAAACACAACCCCTCCTCACCTTTTGCGCGTACGTGCCATCCTTGGAAAACACAACCCCTCCTCACCTTTTGCGCGTACGTGCCATCCTTGGAAAACACAACCCCTCCTCACCTTTTGCGCGTACGTGCCGTCCTTGAAAAACACAACCCCTGCTCACCTCTTGCGCGTACATGACGTCCTTGGAAAACACAACCCCTCCTCACCTTTTGCGCGTACGTGCCGTCCTTGGAAAACACAACCCCTGCTCACCTCTTGCGCGTACGTGCCGTCCTTGGAAAACACGACCTTGAGCACCTCCTTCATGGAGTCTGAAATCACAGGACCCTCATCCACTCCGCTCAACAAACCAGCTGGGCTGCTGCTGCCGCCGCTGCCAAGGAGGAGGGGGCCCCCCTCGGGGCTGGCAGCTGCACTGAATGTGGGGCCTGTGTGTGTGTGTGTGTGCGTGTGGGCTTGTGTGTGTGTGTGTGTGTGTGTGTGTGTGTGTGTGTGTGTGTGTGTGTGTGTGTGTGTGTGTGTGTGTGTGTGTGCGCGTGCGCGCTTGTGTGTATGTGCGTGTCACAAGGTGCCAAGGCCTCTGCCTGCCTGTACAAAGTGGCAGAGAGATGTATGACAGAGGGTTTTGGCAAACTGCATCCCTTATTGCCCACACACTCACTATATGTGCATGCCTTCTACGTGCCCGCACACTCACTATATGCCCGCACACTCACTATATGTGCATGCCTTCTACGTGCACGTCTACGTGCACGCACACTCACTATATGCCCACACACTCACTATATGTGCATGCCTTTTACGTGCACGTCTACGTGCACGCACACTCACTACATGCCCACACATTGCACTATATGTGCATGCTTTCTACATGCACGCACTCATACACACACGCATAAACACACATGGGTACACACACACTCATACACATGCATGCCTTCTACATGCACGCACACACTAATACACACTTTCACACACACATACTAGCACACACACACATACACACACACACACGCATGCGTGCGCACCTGACGCGAGCCGCCCTGACTGCGCAGCTGCAGTAGAGAAGGTGGACATCGAACCAATCATCTTTTGCATACGCGTGATGTCCAGGCGAGTGCCGTTTCCGTACAGGAGCTTGCGAAGGGCGGCCTTCATACGGGGGTTGTTGTCAGTGAGGAGGCGGCGGGAAAGGTAGGGCATGCACTCTTTCACGATGGACCACTCGGGGTCGACCTGTGTGTGTGTGTGTGCATGTGTGTGTGTATGTGAGAGACACACAGAGAGAGAGAGAGAGAGGGAGAGGGAGAAAGGGAGAGAGAGTGTAGGGCGTGTAATCTTTCACGATAGACCATTTAAGGTCCATCAGTGTGTGCTATCGTAGTTAGCATGTGCATGTGCGTGTGTCACCGCTTTAGGAGAGTTCACCTATGTGTGTATTTGTGTGTGTATGTGTATGTGCACGTGTGTGTGTATTTGTGTGTGTACGTGTGTGTGTGTGTACGTGTGTGTGTGTGTGTACGTGTGTGTACGTGTATCACCGCGTAAGGAGGGTTTACACTTTTGCTCACACACATGCAACACCCGCAATGGCTGAGAGGACACGCAGCACGAGCGTATATAGGGGTGGACGCGCATGTGGTGACACTACGCCATTTTAGATACACTGATCACACATATGCATGCACGCACACAGTCACACCACACCCACCCACACACACACGAACGCACCTTGAGCGCAATGCCTTCAATGACTGAGAAGGCACGCAGCACGAGCGCAAAGTAGGGGGGTATGCACAGCTGGTAGTTGCGGGCAACCGACTCCAACTCAGTTGTAATGCCGACAATGGACAGACCTCCTTTGCCTAGGCCACCACCTTTCACCAGCTGGCCCATCACCTGAGCGTTGTGTGTGTGTGTGTGTGTGTGTGTGTGTGTGCGCGCGTGTATGCGTGTGTGTGTGTGCGCGTGTGTATGCGTGTGTGTGTGTGCGTGTGTGTGTGCGTGTGTGTGCGTATGCGGGTATGTGTGTGTACACGTGTGCGCGTGTGCGCATGTCCTTTTTGCAAGCGCATCAATGTTGAAATGTGATACGTGTGATTACACACACACACACCTTCTCCATGATGGGCGCGATGACCTTGACAGCATCGGGGGGCATGCCCTCTGGCATGAAGCCTGCACGCACATGTGTCATACACACACACGTACAAGGGTTAGAATCGGACACACACGTACAAGGGTTAGGTTCGGACACACAAACGTACGAGTGTTAAAACTATTACACGTGAGACACACACACACGTACAAGTGTTAGAACCGTTAGCACACGTGTCACACACACGTACGAGTGTTAAAACTGTTAGCACACGTGTCACACACACGGACGAGTGCTAAAACTGTTACACGTGAGATACACACACATACAAGTGTTAAAACCGTTAGCACACGTGTTACACACACGGATGAGTGTTAAAACTATCAAAGCACACGTGAGACACACACACACACGTACAAGTTATAACTTTTTAAACCCATAATCTTTTGTTAGTGTATGAGCACATAGGAAGGTCACACTGAAATAAGGCATGAGCACAGCATGGTCCCTTGTTACACACGATCCTAATGACACACACACACGCACACACACACACGCGCACACACACACACTCGCACACAAGGTTAATCTGCACAGCCACCCAGTATACTTGTGCGTTAGGTGCGTACTGTCCGCCCCCCTACCACAAACCGACAGCCAACGAGGTCCTTCAATTGAGTCTTCGTGGGCAAAGAGCGCACACACTCTCTCTGTACGCCCCCCTACCACAAACCAACAGCCAACAAGGTCCTTCAATTGAGTCTTCGTGGGCAAAGAGCGCTTACACTCTCTGTCCGCCCCCCTATCACACACCCACCAAAAGCCAACAAAGTCCTTCAATTGAGTCCTCGTGGGCACTCTCTGTCCGCCTCCCTATCACCCCCCCCCACCAACAGCCATACGAGGTCCCTCAGCTGAGTCTTGTGCGTACTCTCAGTCCGCCTCCCTATCACGTGCCCACCAACAGCATACGAGGCCCCTCAATAGAGTCCTCGTGCGCGTCTGTGTCTGCCTCCCTATACCACCCCCCCACCCAAAGCCACGAGGTCGTTTGACACGGCCACCCACCTAAAGCCACAAGGTCATTTGACACGGCCACCCACCTAAAGCCACGAGGTCGTTTGACACGCCCACCCACCTAAAGCCACGAGGTCGTTTGACACGGCCACCCACCTAAAGCCACGAAGTCGTTTGACACGGCCACCCACCTTAAGCTACCAGGTCGTTTGACACGGCCACCCACCTAAAGCCACGAGGTCGTTTGACACGGCCACCCACCTGAAGCCACGAGGTCGTTTGACACGGCCACCCACCTAAAGCCACGAGATCGTTTGACACGGCCACCCAGTCCTCGCACGTTAAATGTGCAATGTATTCCACCAGCGCGATCTGCTGTTCCTCAGTGACCTCTGTGATGAGCCCTGCAAGTATATGAGGCCACACGACGGACTGCTAACAAAACGATAACGATAACGAGCGCGATGAATTTGACGAATTCGACGGGCCACAAATGTTTGCTGCAGTGCCAGGCTGCTGCTCCCTCCGTGATGAGCCCTGCAAGTATATGAGGCCACACGACGGACTGCTAACAAAACAATAACGATAACGAGCGAGATGAATTTGACGAATTCGACGGGCCACAAATGTTTGCTGCAGTGCCAGGCTGCTGCTCCCTCCGTGATGAGCCCTGCAAGTATATGAGGCCACACGACGGACTGCTAACAAAACAATAACGATAAC
>Ga0307947_1002872_pt1 | contig 13871 bp, 17 predicted proteins | sample OrgLakmetagen232_FD_201840 | JGI IMG/M metagenome (GOLD analysis project Ga0307947, IMG submission 201840) | Saline water microbial communities from Organic Lake, Antarctica - #232 | ecosystem: Environmental > Aquatic > Non-marine Saline and Alkaline > Saline | place: Antarctica: Organic Lake...
TGGGCACTCATCGCTCACAAAATATATATTTTCACACCCTCCCGCACGTCACGCACCCCAAAATTAAATAATTATTTTAGCTTCCCGCAGTCACCCCGCAGGGTCAAAAAAGATATTTATGCGGGGTTATATAAGGGTTGTACGGTACACTTATTTAGGCACACTTGTTTAGGCACACTTGTTTAGGTACACTTGTTTAGGTACAGGCGCCAATTGATCTCGTGCAGGGACAGGCGCTTCAGAAGTGCATATGCGGTCCACGCGACTGGTCCAGGATGCATCCTAAAATTCTGATGTGACACAAACAACCACAGTTCTCATCAGACAAACACCGCTCTCTCATTGTCCGCCCTCTCTCCTCTCTCCCCACTCCTGGCCCCACTCCCACATGCCTAGGATATATATACGGTGTCTATGCAGTATTTTTGGCAGGGAACTCACCAAATATACGGTCATATACGGTATGCATATACAGTTCTAACCCCACCCCCACATGTCCCCACACATGCGTACGCACCAAATGTCCAGCTTGGCTGGCAAGGCGCAGCGCAGTTCCATCAACCTTCACACCAGCGGTGGTTATTATATGCTGCGTGTGTGTGTGTGTGTGTGTGTGTGTGTGTGTGTGTGTGTCGTGTGTGTTTGTGTGTGTGTGTCGTGTGTGTTTGTGTGTATGTGTGTGTGTGTGTGTGTTTGTGTGTTTGTGTGTTTGTTTTTGCGTGTGTGATGTATGTCTGTTTGGAGCAGAATTGAGGTAGTGATCTACAGCCGTGACGTATTGATGTGCACAGCCTGTATGTCAAATGTTTAAACACTGGAGTCGATAGCCTTGGCAGCCTTAGTATGTTGTGTGCAGGAACATCTGTACAGGTCCATAAGGTGCAAGAATGCGAGGAGTAATGACCTGTACCTTTAAACAGAAGGTGCATGCCTGCGCGGAGGCATGACTGCAGAGAGTTCTTTTTTTGCACCGCAGTCGTGGCAATGTTACCCAGCCAGTCAATCGATATTGATTAAATTTTGGTAAACACTGATGCGCTGAGCCATTGGTAAACACTGAGCCATTTTGGTAGACACTGATGCGCTGAGCCATATTGTTAAACACTGAGCCATATCGGTAAACACTGAGCCATATTGGTAAACACTGATGCGCTGAGCCACCTGTCCTCCTCAATTGACGGTAAACATGAACAAGACGTCTGCTGCACTGCCACCCACACCATTGAGCACACGTCTTGTTTTGCACACACACACACACACACACACACACACACACACACACACACACACACACGCATACACACACACGCACACGCACCTGAATGACACCAGCAACCCCCCCAGTCTTGTTTTGCACATACCTATATGCACACGTTTACTACACACACATATTTTTTTGCACGTGTACTCGCACGCACTTGAATGACACCAGCAAACCCTGCAGCAGCTGCAAGGTGCAGAGGGAGTGCGCCTCCATCATCTGCTGCAGTACAACTCATCCCACAGCTTCGCAGCAGCTGCATCGCCACACACTCACTCCCCCTTGAAGTGGCAAGCTGCATGGCACGCCCACCCCGGTGCCTGTGAAAGTGTGTGTGTGTGTGTGTTCAAGTACACACACCATCTGGGTGTTTGTGAGCAAACATGTTCAATTGTAGGCACTAGGCACTTTTTCCACATTTACTTTTAATTGTATGTGAGGCACTTTTTTCCACACTTACTTTGAATTGTTTGTGAGCAAACATGTTCAATTGTAGGCACTAGGCACCTCTTCCACGTCAGTGCGAGGCTGCTCATTTATGAGATTGCAGCTGAACATATTTTGTTAGCAGTGATCACAGCAGTGTAAGGCTGCCCTGCAACAGCGTAAACCACAAACACACTTACAGGCAGCTAAAAAAGTATAGCACGTGGAGGTCGTAAACCAAAAAGCACAAAGCCAGTGCGTCCACTAAAAACACGCACGTGCATTCACACTCACACACCTGGCACTCACCTGGCACTACACACTCACACACCTGGCACACACTCACACACCTGGCACTCATCTGGCACGACACTCACACACCTGGCACACACTCACACACCTGGCAAGCCACCTCGCTGCCAAAACAGGGTCATCTTTGTGTGTCAGTATGCCCTTCGAGGTACACAAGAAGTTGTGCAGGGCACGAGGGTCCTCGACGTGGCTCAGCAGCTGGGCCAACACATGGCTGGGAAGGTCTAGCAGCAGGGTTGTTGGCATCGTTGAGCGCCACGGCTTTAAAAAGGCCTTCCACGTTGTCGGTTTGCACCAGAGAGCAAGGGCGTTACGTCTCTCCGGTTGTTACGCTGTGGCGAGGACTGTAGCACAGATAGATCTTCAACCCGTCAGTAGTCTTCGTCTGTGCTGCTTCCTGGTTGAGCAGCCATGCCAGGCTGGAGGCCTTTGTAATCCAAACTAAACTTAAACTTAATCATGCTGGCTGTGTCGTCACTACCAGCGGAGTCTTTTCTTTTCTTGTACTTTATGAACAGGCGAGCAGTCAAACTTCTTGACTGAGACCGTTTTTCCTTGTAAACCTTGAAGAACCCCACAAGTCTCGGGCGGTGTCTTATTTCTATGTATTCCAACCTTGCAACTTGTTCATCGTATTACCAGCAATTCCAATGAGCAATGGATTCAAGAAACAGACAGGTTCTGGTGATCATGAAATAGTTGTAACTGCAACTGCTCCGCCATCGCTCCTTTCAAAGAGCTTTCATTACAACTGAGTCCCACAGATAAAACATGCCCCTGCTGCACACACTCTTCAAAAATTAGTCTTTATACATAGGAAATGGGCCCATCCAAGCTCCCGACGGAGAACTGCCGCACAATGGGTTCATCTGTGGTGTCAAACTCGGACGAGCTGCAAGGAATGACAGAAACGCAATGCAACCATTGTTAATACAAAGGGGGCAAAGGACTGCCGCACACTGGTACACTTACAACCAAATACACCGTACAGCGCTTGTAACATTGCAAGGCCAATTACAGGCTGCTCTGGTACGCGAGCGCCATCAGCAACCACTGAGGAATTTAGTCACAGGCTGCTCTGATACGCGCTCGCCATCAGCAACCTCTGAGTAACCTAGTCACAGGCTGCTCTGATTGGTGAAGCCCCTAAGAGAGGGGCGACCGCTAGATTTGACCCCTTTCTGTCTAGTTCACGCATGGCCAGCCGATCTCAACAAGACCATCCTGCGCACTGAAACTCTATGTGGCCTCCTAGACAGAAAAGAAAAAAATAGAAAAGACTCCGCTGGTAATGATGACACAGCCAGCATGATTAAGGGAGCAGCTGATATCACCAAGACCATCCCGCGCACTGAAACTCTATGTGGCCTCCTAGACAGAAAAGAGGAAATTAGAAAAGACTCCACTGGTAGTGACGGCACAGCCAGCATGATTAAGGGTGCATCTCACCAAGATCCATCCCGCGCGCTGAAACTCTGTGGCCCCTTTCACATATTGTTTAGGAGGATAGCCCAGACTGGAGTGCCGAAGCGGTGTGGATGAAGTTCTACGGACCAAAGTCGAATCTGTTGCAAAATTTTGGCAACATAATTGCACAGCACTCAGCACACCCCCTGCCCTGAAAGTTGTGCAGTCCCTCATGATGGCTATTAGAGCAACTCTGTAAAATTCTGGAGGCTGGGGTGTTGTGAGGTGCGCGCTGAAGCAAGGTCATGTTGGCCAAAGAGGTTTGACCAGCCCAAAACACTGAGCACAGGCCATGCAAACGCCTCAAACATCAAGGGATTCATGAGCACGTATTCCGGGACTCAATCGTGGATCGTAGAAGAATTAATGAAGCGTAAAGCGCCAAAAGAATTAATGAAACGTAGCGTTCAAGGAACAGGGCTTGGGCAGGTTTGCCAGAAGCTGAGAAGAAGTTGCTGAGGGAACGGTCAACATATGAACCAACGAATATTTTGCTGTGTACAGTGTGAGTTGGGCAAAGTAAACAGTTTGTGAGCTTAGCTATCCTTTGAGCTCAAAGACTGGTTATTTTTGGTTTGCCTGACCCACAAAAGTTGCAAACTCAGCACACACTAGAGTAAAAGCACACCTCACTACCTAGTAAATTTGTTTTCTTACAGCAGCAACATCCTACATGCACATACACGCACACAAACGCCCATATACGCACGCATACACATACACGCCCCCCCACATACCTGCCCTCCCAAACCACCGTGCCATTGTGCAAGAAGATGATGCGGTCAACTGCGCGTCTGATCGTGGAGTGCTGGTGCGTGACCACCACGTAGCTTGAAATGCCCCCTGGTGCGTGTGCATGCGTTAGTAAAAACGGTATGTGTGTATGAGTGAAATGTGCAATGGTTAGCGTGCTGGGCCCATAACTCAGAGGTCCCTTGTTGGATCCTAGGCTTTGATACCAATGAAATGTTGCTTAAAAGGGTAATCCGACAGATGCCATTTCTGTAATTCGTGCAATACATATTTCCACGTAACAATGAGAGCGTGTGTGTGTGTGTGTGCCCACACAAAAGAGAAAACCGCCTTTTTGTTTACAGAGTTTTCTACAAAACAGTCAAGGCCTAAAGGGCAGGCGTCAGGGCCTTACTCCTAACAGTTTGTTGCTGGAGATTGGAGCCAGATAGCCATGCATATGGCACCAGCCCCAATGGCGTGGCTGGCTTTCTTTCTCCTCGGGAGTTATTTAAACCAGGAGGAAAAACTTGGCTGCGCCTCGCCTGGTTCCTGGGAGACGGCCTGCCTTGACCACAGGAAATTGGGACCCCTTGTCCACACTCTCTGTTTGTGACACAAAAATAGCTCGGCCGGCCATGCCAGATTAAACCCCAAGACAAACAATGTTTAAACCCGTGCTCGTTGCGACCGAGACAGTGCTCTTTGTGACACAAACAGTGCTCTTTGCAACCAAAACAGTGCTCTTTTTGACACAAACAATGCTCTTTGTGACCAAGACAGTGTTGTAACCCCATGACAAACAGTGCTCTTTGTGACACAAACAGTGCTCTTTGTGACCACGACAATAATGCCCACCTGGGGGGGGAGGCAGCTTGTTCACTGGGGGTGGGGTGCTGCCGTTGGTGCCATTGGAAGCACTGCTTTTCCTCATTGCCAGCTCCAGTGCAGCCTGACAAATGTGCGGTGAGAGCGTGCATGTGTACCTTTGTATGCGCGCGTGTACTTTGTGCGTACATGGACCACTTGCTGACAAAGTATCTGTGTAAGTGAATGCCATTTTTGAGTGTGTGCCATGTCCCATGCAGCCTGACGAAGGACGGGAGTCAGCATGTACGCATGCACAAGCAAGCATGTACGCATGCACAAGCAAGCATGTGCGCTGTGTGTGCAAGCATGCATACGCGCATGGGGTTTGCCTGTTCAGCATGCTGACTGCAGTACTGCTGCATTGCATCGCCTGCAGCGGCGCTGCCTGTCATGTTTATGCATTGAGGGATCTACAGATCACACATAAGACTTCTACAGATCACACACAAAGACTTCCACAGATCACACACGAAGACTTTCACCACAGAGCTGCTGGCCACACAGTCATGGACGTGTGCACATACACGGCTATGGACGTTGGACATGTACAAATTTACACCAGCACCCACACCCACACCCACACCCACACCCACACCCATACCCACACCCACACCCACACCCACACTCACACCTGCACCCGCACCCACACCCGCACCCGCACCCGCACCCGCACCCGCACCCGCACCCGCACCCGCACCCGCACCCACACTCAAACCCACACTCAAACCCACACCCACACCCACACCCACTCCCACTCCCACTCCCACTCCTACACCCACTCCCACTCCTACACCCACTCCCACTCCTACACCCACACCCACACCCACACCCACACCCACACCCACACCCACACCCACCCAAACCCACACACCTGTTTGCTGTCATTGTGTAGGTCGCGCATGAGGTCCTCCACCACGGTGCTGGCAACAGGGTCCAACCCAGCAGTGGGCTCGTCATACATTACCACCTGACACACACACACACACACAAGCGTTATTTATCACCGAGTCAGCTGACATTTGCACACAAACACGTGCGTGTGCAAAACGCCACCTCACAATGCAGGCAAACTGAGCGTGACCACCTCATCTGTCCACGTTCATAATATATTTCCTGCATGCAAGAGCGACAAACATTTGTGTGCTCCTGCAAAAGGAGGAGCCTTAGTCACCGGTGCCATTCATACTCTTTTGGGATATGTAACAGTGCATTCGTATTTGTGTTTGTGCTTGCAGGCCAGGAATTACAGCCTGTGCAAGGCCACACCCAGCGTGCCATGCCGCATACATGCGCCCTGCTATCGACAGCACTTTTATCACTGCTACCGTACAGCACATTGTTCACTGCGTACTGCAGACATTCCAACTCCCTCATAGAGTGTTGCAAGAAAAGTGCCGGTTTCAGTGTATGCAACAACGAGCTCCTTGTAGTGCAGCAACAGTGATATACAACTTATATCACTCTTACTTTTTGTCTGTATTTCACTGTTGCTTTTTTTTGGGGCGGAGCCCCCCTGGGCGTAGTCCCTTTATGTTCACCCCGCAACATGGCAGAAGAATAGAGCGTTAAGCCAGCCAGGCAATCTTTCAGTGTAAAACTTGTAAGAAACAATAGCCAACTTTGCGCTGATTCCGGAACACCCCGGTCAAACCCCCCTCCACGCGCGACCCTGAAGGGGTCGCGTGTCACTATTCCCCCCTGGATGCAATTGGGTGTATTTTCATATATTCAAAATGTGTTCCATCATATTCTTAGCCCTTATTCTGAGCAGTGGTGTCGTTGAGTGTGGTTTACCACCAAGGCCGACCGATCCCTTGCAGCCGACCGATCCCTGAGCAGAGCAGAAACGGCAGCAGCTTCACAGCACTCGGGAGGACAGGCGAGCGAGGGCCCGGGAGAGGACCCGCGTCCAACACTTGGCACAGCTTGGAGCAACAGTCTCAGCCTGGCAATGCCACTCAGCAGGCACAAGAAGCAGCAGCTCAGCCAGAGGTGGTGGCTTTGAACAACCGTATGGAGCTCAGGCGTTCAGAGGAGCAGAAGAAGGATTGCAGCCACCCTGAATTGCTCGCTCACATGATACACAGCTGTTGAGGTATATATCGAAGGTCTTACACACCATTGGCAAACAAACAGCTTCAGACACGGAATGGTATACAGGGACTGTGCAAACGCAAGAGCGGGGGGGTGCAGGAGGGAGTGCAGCCCCCCCTGAATTGCTCTCACTACATTAGGTACAATTTCAATGCAGACTGCAGAGCAGGTTCCACCCCATTTTTTGTCATCCGCAGGATCACGCCCTACTTGTTTCACTTGTTGCCTTGGTCCTCACAACTTGAGGCCCTTTTTCTTTTCCTTTACTCGTTTCTTTCCCTTCGTTTCTCTTGGAGCAAGTCGTGAGGGACTTTCTGCAGCTGTGATATTCCATTTATAGTAATTCCGCCGCCTTCTGCAACTCACGATGCAAACGGAAAATAACTTTCACCCAGCCATCAGACAGGTGATTTGTACCCAACCATCACCTCACATAAATTGCATTGGTGCAGAATCAAAGGTGTACTCTGAGGTTGTGGATCCGTGGTGCTGTACGGAGCAAAATGTTGCGGTAGAACGCGTAAGACACTTGAGATTTAACACACATCAAATGAAACACCCCCACCCCCACAGCCACGCCCACAAGCGCACGCACAAGCAAACCAACATGCCCACGACACCCACACTAACACACCTTCTCAGTGTCATTAGCAAGGTCGGGAATCACAGCCCGTGCCAACGCCACACGCTTGCGCATTCCCCCGGACAGCTCGGCTGGAGACAATTCCTCTACACCTCGCAGGCCCACCTGTGTGGCGTGTTGGCATGCGTGCTAGCGGTTGTGTGTAGTTTTGTGAATGAGCAAGTTGCATCAGCAGGGCACGAGACAGGGCCTTGGAAAAGCAGGATAACATATGAATAGGGTTGGCCAGAACCGTATATATACACCGTATATGACCGTATATTTGATGGCTTCCCTGCCAAACATACCGTATATACAACGTATATATATGGTTCTGGCCAACCCTACATATGAATCATGCGTGTACATGCATGAACATGAGAGAGCACCTTCTTGGGGTACATGTAAAGCAAGAACATGAGAAGGCACCTTCATGGGGTACATATAATGCACACCACACAAGTTGGCGTAGAGCAGCGCCTACAAATGTGGATGTCAGTGGAGGAGTGCATCTTTTTATAAATACAGTCGTGCAGCAACACATGGGCAAAGCCTAAAAAGACTGCTTCAGATCACAACTATGACTAACACACATTAGCATGGCGTGCTTCGGCAGCTCAGCTCGGTTGATGCGAGATGGCTTGAGCTACAGCTGCTTCAAATGAACTTGATTTTAAATTTGCTTAATATTAAGGGTTACCTTAGTGTGCACGTTAGAAGGGACACAAACCTGGGTTATAAAGACAAATGTATTCTTTCTAATTTACGCTGCATGAGCCTCGATCTCAATGAGTACCAATGGTGGCCAGGTCTGCTCGTTCAAGGAGCCCAGCCACGCTTGCTTCAAACGGGAATTGCAGCACTACAAATCTTCGCCCTGGGGACTAGACACAGTGTTGCACAAGTACCAGTACCGAGTATACTACTATAGTATTACCTGAGAGTCCAAGGGTGCGAAGGGCACAACACTAACAGTTTCTCACCATTCATGTACTTTTTCTCACAGGTGTGCGCTTTAATAGGCACAGGTTCACCTCCGTGTTGTGGAGCCTCACACGACTAAGAATAGCACTGAGGCCTTGTCATTTATTTAGGACACCGTGTATCACAACTGACAACTGACGGACACCACACCTGAGCACAACCAGAAACAAAGACACCCGGCACACTTTTACCTTGGCCAAGCTGTCGGCCACCATGCGCCGGATCTCGTCCTCAGGCAGGTCCGAGTGCTGCGCATTGAATGGGCAGCAGTAGCACCAAAGTGTTAGGCAGTGTGAGTGTGTGTGAGTTAGGGAAGCAGGTCAGGGATCTGGGCACGCAGCGCACAGGGTACGTGCAGGTAAGGATTGGAGGATGCAAGGAGAGGTACGTGCTCAAGGTGTGGGATGATGTGAATGGGAGGGCAAAGGAGAGCAACGGCCTCCTTCTTCATGAATTTGCTAAAGCCTGCCTGTGTGCAGGCGTGTGAAGAAAGCTGGGCCACGTTTCTAGCATCAAAATGTCAACAAGGACGCACCTCATACAGCAAGAAGCCCACGTTTTCGCCGACACTCAGCGAATCAAACAGCGCTGCATTTTGAAACACCATCCCAACTCGTACTTTCTCCTCTTCAGCCTGTGCGTGCGAGCATGTGTACGTGCGTGTATGAGTGTGTATGTGTACGTGCGTGTATGTGTGTGTATGTGTGTGTATGTGTGTGTGTTGTGTGTGTGCGTGTGTGTGCACGCATGTGTGTGTGTGTGTGCGCACGCGCGTGTGTGCCTGTGCGTGCTTGCGTGCGTGCCTGTGCGTGCTTGCGTGCGTGTATGTTGTGTTTGTGTGCATGTGTGTGTGTGTGTGTGTGTGTGTGTGTGCGCACGCGCGTGTGTGCCTGTGCGTGCTTGCGTGCGTGCCTGTGCGTGCGTGCGTGCGTGTATGTTGTGTTTGTGTGCATGTGTGTGTGTGTATTGTGCGCGTGCGTGCGTGCGTGTGTGTGTGTGTGTGTGTGTGCGTGTGTGTGTGTGTGTGTGTGGTTGTGTGTGTGTTTGTGAGTAGTCTGAAGTGCGTGCGTGCGTGCGTGCGTGTGTGTGTGTGTGTTTGTGTGTGTATGTGCGTGCGTGCGTGCGTGCGTGCGTGCGTGTGTGTGTGCGTGTGCGTGTGCGTGTGCGTGTGCGTGTGTGTGTGTGTGTGTGTGTGTGTGTGTGTGTGTGTGTGTGTGTGTGTGTGTGTGTGTGTTTTGCCTAAGGCTTACCGAGTCCGAGATGAGTCCAGTGCGCTTCTTGCCATTGATGAAAACCTCGCCTTTGTCCGGGGCCAGGAGGCCCGCGGCGATGCGGAGCGTGGTGGATTTGCCTGTACCCGAGGCCCCAATGATGCCCACGGCCTCGCCTCTCCTCATCTTAAAGCTGGCGCCCGCGAGGATGGCCTTGCTTCCAAAGGCCTTGTACACGTCCTTGAACTCGATGAGCACGTCGTCCTCCGTTTCCTCCTGCTGCCCCTGCTGCTGCTGTGAAGATGGAGGTGGAAAGCTGGAGTGTGAAGTGTCTCTCTGTTCCTGTTGCTGTTCCTCAGCTGTGTAGACCTGATTGCTTCCGCCGCTACTGCTGTGGGCTGCGAACATGCGCCTCCTCCTCCCTTGTTGATTTGAGTGGTATGGACTGGGGAAAAGCTGCGGGAGTTGCTGTTGAGCAGGGAAAGCTCTCAACACGTTGGTGCCACTGCTGCTGCTGCTGCTGGTCATCACGGGTAAGCTGCTACTGCAGAGTGCGTGCGCTGCAACCCCAGTGCTCAGTGCAGCGTGCGAGGGTGATAGGAGGACACGGGGGTGCACCAGGGCGTTGGATAGTGGGGCAGCAGTCTGAGGGCCAAGAGCATGGTGGTGAGGCTGGTGCAGCTGATTAAGCCCTAAGTTCATGCTGCTCCTACAAATGTGCCAAAACTTAAATGTGCACTGTGAAATAACACAAATTTAATTTATTCCTGCTGCAATTTGCTCTTCAAATCTTATCAACCTGAAATGGCTCTGCCATTGCCATGAATGTGACCCCCTTTTGCCCAAGCTGGCAGCCCGCTCATGGATGATGCCCTGCTTTTGTCAGTGAGGGAGCTGGCTGGGAATGAGTGAGTGTAGAATGCTCGTTTTGCGTGCGTTTTGACACGTGTTGACCAGCTTCCCGCGCAGTGCAAAGCTGCCTGCGAGTACTGTGACAAGTCGTGTAGACACGATCTTTTCTTTTGCACACAGCGTGGCTCAGCAGCTGTCCAAGCGTGGGCAGCAGGTGTTGCACGAGGACGTAGAGCTAGTACGGCAAGCGGTGCAGCAGCGCTTGCAAGCGGAGCGCAGGGCGGAGTTGCAAAGGGGGGAAGTGGAGCGGCAGGCCGAGGAGTACGAGGCAGAAGGTTTGAGGTTGGACATGTGTGGTTGTGAGCCTCAAGGAGAGGCGCATTGCAGAGTGAATGAATTCAGGTAGCAAGGACACTTTCATGGTTATGTACAAGTTTACTTTGTATGGCTGGCTGCTCATGTGCTCATCCTTCACACAACACACATCATAAGTTGTGTCAACAGTAGTGACGCTTGCCAAAAATGAGGCCTTACTCGCTCACCCTTCTCGTTACATCAAGTAGCTGTAGTGCACATCGTAAATTTGAAAGTTCCATCGTGCTTGCTGTGCACAAACACACGTGGCATGCCAAGTCTAGGTCTGTACATACACCTCTAGACTAGGATGTTCCCAAGTGTATGTACAAAGCTCCTTGTGCTGGATATGGGAATGCAAGGTGTAATTTTTCAGTCTGTCACAACCACCTTAATCCAACACGCTGCTGGCTGGCTGCAAAAGCATCTTGTTTGCACGCATTTGTAGTTGTCCCCAAACTGTCAAGGGGCACGATAGCAACTTGAGCCATAGCTGATCACTTGCAAGAGCCGCTACGCAATGACAGGCATGCCCTGCATAACAGGGACCTCTCAAACTTCGCGCACAGCAAACAGCAACGATGCGATATGCATGTCCTCACACAGCTGTCATCTTGTAAAAGCAGCTTCATGTCTCAAGGAAAATGCCCCTGCATTGCAGGGACCCCTCAAACATTGCACTCAGCAAACAGCAACAACTTGTGCACGCTGTTTCACGCACAGCTGATCGCTTGCAAGAGCAGCTCCGCATCATTGGGATACCCTTGGAAAAGCTGTCGCCCCATGCACGTACTGCGTTGCACACTCTCGCTTCCATTGCCTCCCAGCTGCAGCTAGCACACCCCTCCCAGGTACGTGTGTATTCATGGTGTGTGTGTTTGTGTGTGTGTGTGTGTGTGTGTGTGTGTGTGTGTGTGTGTGTGTGTGTGTGTGTGTTTATGAGAGTGTATGTGTGTGTTGTGTGTTGGCAGGTTGCGTGCGCCATACATGGTTGAGGTCTATCTATAGGAGCACATGTTATGTACGCTCCTATAAGGATGGCAATCACTCTTACTTTTTCACCTCACACAATTTTTGGCATGGAAATCTCTCAACGCTCAGTTGCAATCAGGCAGCTCTGGCCAACCCTACGTGTAGATGGATGTTACATGTAGAATATGGGTTCAATCGTGACCCCGCATGTATAATGTGTAAATCGTGACCCTGCATGTGTAATATTGTGACCCTGCATGTGTAAATTGTGACCCTGCATGTGTAAATTGTGACCCTGCATGTGTAAATTGTGACCCTGCATGTATAAATTGTGACCCTGCATGTGTAAATTGTGACCCTGCATGTGTAAATTGTGACCCTGCATGTGTAAATCGTGACCTTGCATGTGTAAATCGTGACCCTGCATGTGTAAATTGTGACCCTGCATGTGTAAATCGTGACCCTGCATGTGTAAATTGTGACCCTGCATGTGTAAATTGTGACTCTGCATGTGTAAATCGTGACCCTGCATGTGTAAATTGTGACCCTGCATGTGTAAATTGTGACCTTGCATGTGTAAATCGTGACCCTGCATGTGTAAATCGTGACCCTGTGTAACAGAACCTCCCCTTTTCCTTAGATCACCTAGCTGTCATAACAGACTCTCCAGACTACTTAGACTCTCGAAGTTGTCCTGGGTTACTAATAATGTAATACTATAGCAGCTGCAGGCACGGGCTCAAGACCCGGCTACATCAGTATAACACCTGTTACCTTGCACCCTGCATGTGCAAATTTCAAGTCCGGTTGTAATCACGCAGCTCTGGCCAACCCTATGTAAAGACTGGATGCTTTGGGTTCAAACGTGACCCTGCATGTGAAAACCATGACCCTGCGTGCATATGCCATGCTTTTCACAGATCAGCCCAGGCATATTTTTTCTTTCCCCCCCTTCCTATTCACCGTCCAAATGGTGCCTTCTTGATCTCCATTTCAACATGCCTTTTTCTGGCACGGCTGGTGTAGAAATTAAAGCCGGACCAGGGTGCTTGCATCCATAATTCATTAGTATTTTCCTGTGTTGCTTATGCATCCATGGCTTCAGCAGCAGCAGCAGCAGCAGCAGCAGCAAGAGGCGTGTTTGCTTCTTCGCTCACATCTGCACACACGCAGGTTGATGCAAGCACTTGTGTTTGCAGGCATTCAGCGCAAAGGCCAGGCGTAGGGTTAAGCCCTAAGTCGAAAGCCAGGAGAAGTGGCGACAAAACCTTGCACGGAGTCGTTCATTCCTTGTTTTGGTGTGCGTGCTTGCAGGCTGCCATGGTGGCCGCGTGGACTGACCTCAGCCTCCAGGAGATGAAAGCTGCGCTGATGCAGGTGTGGGTATTGTGATGGGTGTGGGCGAGGGCGTGGACGTGGTGGGGGTGAGTGTGTGGTGGGGGGTGGGGGTGAGTGTGGGTGTGGGTGTGAGTGGGGGTGAAGGTGAAGGTGAGCTGTAGTTTTGTTGTGTTATTGATTTTCAATGGATGAAGTATGGAATGTAGGCTGTCAATTTTAGAATGTAGTATCAAGGCAGCCTAAACTATCAACTGCAAGCCATACATGTACAACGTGCCTACAAAACAATGCTCACGCACACACACACACACATTCACACACACACGCATACACACACACGCACACACACACATACACCCCCCCACACCCCCACACC
>Ga0307947_1002874_pt1 | contig 13867 bp, 11 predicted proteins | sample OrgLakmetagen232_FD_201840 | JGI IMG/M metagenome (GOLD analysis project Ga0307947, IMG submission 201840) | Saline water microbial communities from Organic Lake, Antarctica - #232 | ecosystem: Environmental > Aquatic > Non-marine Saline and Alkaline > Saline | place: Antarctica: Organic Lake...
AGTTGAGGATGCTCGGGAAAAGAGTCAGCAGCATTATCTAAGCGCGCATTAAAGTCTCCCATCAGCAGCACGTGAGAAGAAATAGACCCAGCCTCAATTATGTCAGAATGTAGAGAATTGAAAGCGCATAAGATAAGGTACATCGTTATACTCCACAGTTACGTCGCATTAAAAGTAAGATTTATATTTAGAGTTCTTGCTGGCAATGATTAGCATGTATAGTGGAAAGGCTATCAACTACTGCTCACAACAGCCACAGCCTGACAAAAACTAAGAACTGGAAAACAACAGGGACTTTTGGAGGGTTAATCTGGTGGCGCCCCAGCTTGCACCTAGCACTTCAAAAGCCAGCCGTCGCTCTATCAGTAGTAACGCCCCATATCAGATCCATCATTGTCATGCATTGTTGAAGCGTTATTGTGTCTGCATGGCTGACACCGCAAAACCCGGTTAACACCATCTGACTAGCTACGATGAAAAGACAGGCTGTCACGCTCAATCAGTGGCGGCGACGAATCGTGTGACAGAGCAGTTAGTTAGTTGTCAGTTGAGGGTTTTTGTATTAGTAGATGTGCTGAGTCTTATACTTTGCAGTGACGGTAATTTGATCTGACAAGGCAATATTCACGGCAGCCCTACTAACCTGAGGTTGCTGTTCCCGCGCCCCAAAAGAAACCTATTGATCAAACACGTATCAATTAGGTCTGCCATAAAAAATGCAAGGAGAGGTACCCTCAAGATTTATCAGGTGGCCCTACCATTCAGCAAACTTCTGGCTACAAAACCAAGAGACATCCAGTCATCCTTTAAATGGTCGAATCGAACAGCACTTAGCGTGATGATTTGCTGACGTGTCTTGAGAATTGTGGTGCCTCTTCCTACTCGAAGTGTTAAACTACGAATGTCGTGCACAAGGTTATTTGCAGAGTGGAATTGGGCAAAGCATCACTCATGTACACTGCACTTTTCCCAGTGCACGACTTGAAATTCGTTTACGATCGCTGATGTGACGGGCAGCTCAAGCAAAATTTTTAGGCATCTAAAACCCATAACATTAGAAGTAAAGCAGAGTGAAGGTAGAAGGATCAAAGAAGCAACCAATGTTTTCGCCATTTGTGGCACAAATATGGCCATTTGCATTATCCGTAACCCCCGCAAATTCGCAAAAGTCCAAATTATTATAATATTTTACTTACATATCCATGTCGGCAGAGCTGTCTTACTTCATCCTACGCTCTCAGTCCCTCTCCCTATATCGCAAGTACCTGCGTGAGATCCGCGTCCTGCCTCAAGACAAGAAAGGTAAACGAATGCATTTAATTTTGCAATTTACAGAAAGGTTGCGAACATTTTCCACCTGTTTTTTGGCAGCAGGTGAGCTGCACAGCGAAATCCGGCACAGCTTTGAGCAAAACAGATACGTGCGTGACCTGTACGCCATCAAGTACAACCTCAGCGACGGCCGGACACGCCTGGGTCAGCTTCAGACCATGGTGGCGTTCACCAAGTAAATTTGCTGTCCAGGAGTTTCAATTGACTTGCTGAGGAGTTTCAATCAAGAGCAGTCACCCAGGTAGTCTTGTGGGTGTGTGTATATTGGTTCCGTATATAAGTGTGGGTCTCTTGCCTAGGCAGGGGGACGTGGTCTCTCAGGGCAGCCACGGTTCCTGCTTTTGCACGTGCAAGGGAAGCACAAATTTCAACACTTCAGGCCAATACTCCTTGTAGTTATTTGCCACGAGCTTTTGTAGGCCAGCCTTTACTCGTTATGCTTCGATGGTTTCAAGTGTCATTGTGCGTTTGCACACGACATTCTGTCAATAAACGTATGCATCCTCAGTTTATAAGCCACCGGCTTTCTGCTTTCCTTGTGGTAAGTGCTTATCATTGCATGCTAGTTTAAAAATGCAAACATAGTTTAAAAATGCAAACATCATGTGCCGCAGGCAACCGAGGGGGTCAGTTCCCAAAGAGGCTGCATGAGCCAGCAACTGGTTAATGCTTTCCAACAACGGAGGCGGTGCATTTTGGAGGCCTTGTCCAGCAATGCAGGTAATTTTTTATGCTGCATTTGAGTGGTCAGCAAGCAAAGCGCAAGGTTTCCTTTGTAACAAAGAGTTGAAACATAATCTGCGATGAAACGTACGAAATACCTCCCTGGAGGCAGCAGACAACAGGGGAATGTACGTGCATGTCAATGAGACATTTTCACTCCTGTATTGGTACAACAATTTGGCAGCTTGTGCATCTATCGGTCAATCTTTATTATTTCTTGACCATCATCTTGCTGCATGCCCAACCATGCGTGTCCTCATGTACGTGCATGTTGTTTGTCCCTCCTCTTTCCTTTGAGATTATAGCTTGAGTGGTCAGCTCTCTCCCTGCAGTAAGTCCTCGCACTATGTATCTGCACACAAACAAGCAAGCAAGTAAACCGAGAGGCAGGGTTTTAGGGTTTAGGGTTTTAAGCTTAGGGTTTATGTATCTGCACACAAACAGGCAAGCAAGTAAACCCAGAGGCAGCGCCAAGTTGAAGCAAATTTATGCATTTCAGAATTAGAGCTGACCAAGAAAGAATATCTTTCTTTCTGTTGTTCGGTTTTGCTGTAGGTGACCGGTCGCGCAAAGGGAGCGTTGACATACGCGCGCTGGGGGTCATCACGTTCATCAACGCACGTGCTGACATGTACACTACCAGCAGGTGGGTTTGACCCTTGTTTGGCATTTTTGGTTAGTGTTAATTGTGAACACTAGCGTCTAAAGTGCACTGCGTGCCTTCAGTGCCCATAAATATGTGGCTGTTTATGCAATGAGCAGGTAAAAAAGACAATTACCGTACGTCCATGGATCCACCGCCACCCTGAAACAAATAAATATTTAGGGTTGGCCAGAACCGTATATATGCACCGTATATGACCGTATATTCAGTGATTTCCCTGCCAAAAATACCGTATGCACACCGTATATATTCATACGGTTCTGGCCAACCCTATTTATGTATCAAATGCCACAGTTATAAACAGAGTACACTAGCTTGTTAGCACATGAAGCATGTTATGAATTTACACGACAGTGTCCTATGAAGTTTAGCACATGAAGCTTGCTATGAGTTACACGACAGTGTCTTATGAAGTTCAGCACATGAAGCGTATTATGAGTTTACACGACAGTGTCTTATGAAGTTCAGCACATGAAGCGTATTATGGGTTTACACGACAGTGTCTTATGAAGTTTAGCACGTGAAGCGTGCTATGAGTTTACATGACAGTGTCCTATGAAGTTTAGCACGTGAAACGTATTATGAGTTTACACGACAGTGTTCTGTGAAGTTTTGCACATGAAGCGTACTATGAGTTTACACGACAGTGTCTTATGAAATTTAGCACATGAAGCGTGTTATGAATTTACTCGACAGTGTCCTTTGAAGTTCAGCACATGAAGCGTATTATGACTTTACACGACAGTGTCTTATGAAGTTTAGCACATGAAGCGTGCTACAAGTTTACACGACAGTGTCCTATGAAGTTTAGCACGTGAAGCGTATTATGACTTTACACGACAGTGCCCCTTTTTTTATGGAAGCATAAGTTGTTGTACAAGCAGGCCTGTCTTTATCACAACCATCACCCCTTACATCTGGTCTAGCAACGTACTTGTGTTTTACTTAACCTGCGCCTCACCTTGTTTCACAAGCAGGCCTGTCTTTTTATCACAACCATCACCCCTTACATCTGGTCTAGCAATGTGGTCTAGCAATGTCTGGTCTAGCAATGGTGGCTAGACCCTTACATCTGGTCTAGCAATGTACGTGTGTTTTACTTGGTCTGGTCTAGCAATTTACGTGTGTTTTACTTAACCTGCGCCTCACCTTAATTCACAAGCAGTGTCAGTGCCCTGCACACCAAACAAATATTTAACACACTTCATGCAAAAGCGTGCTCTACAAGTTTTGTAAACCTAAGCCCACTACATTATGGGAAGGACCTAGGAATACCTAGGAACTTCCAGCTGAAAACTCAGCATTGTTCGTACCAGCGCCGCGCCCGACTCTTAAATGTGATACAAATAGGGTTGGCCAGAATGGTATAAGTACAGCGTATACGACCGCATATTTGGTGATTCCCCTGACAATTACCGTGTATACACCGTTATATATATATGGTTCTGGCCAACCCTATGTATTAATGATTTTTCTAGGTGCGTCTGTCGTACCAGCGTGCCACAGGTGAGCCCACCCCTTTGATGTGATATAAATGATTCTTCCGTTTGGTCTTTTTGCTGTTGCAGCTGCTCCGGTCGCATCAGCGTGCTAGCTGAGCCCACCCCCCAGTCGCGTGTCCTAGGGAAAAAAGGAGGGGAGTGGGTGTACGCCACACATGACGAAGCCAGTGCAGACGAGGTGGTGAAGGCAGTCTGCGATCGTTGTGAATCAGGTGCGTGCTAGTGTGTGTGCATGTGTGCGTGTGTGTGTGTGTGTGCGTGTGTGTGTGTGTGTGTGTTAATGTGTGTGTGTGTGTACTTGCCTGCGTTTGTGCATGGGTGTGTGCGTGCATGATGCAATTGTGCGGGCACGCTTGTGTATGTATGATGACGTATGATGGCCAACCCTAAGCATGCTGAACCTGGGACCATGAAAGGTAAACTGTCTGCTTTCCACAGCTTTTGCCATCTTATTTTAAGATTGAGTGCCATTGCCATATACCCAAATAAGCACCATACTTAATTTTGAGCACCTCCTCCCACATAGGCTGCGTAGCCACAGGAGGCAGCTTAAAATGTATTGGAGTATTTGCAAACTCTATGCGTCTCATGCTCCATATTCATGCTGCACCTGAGCCTTTATTGCTGCTCACAGTATGCAAGTACAGAGGAGTCATGCAGCAATAACAATCAGGGCTGACTTAAGAACTGTTTTTCCTTCTACTCCAGGCTCCCAACTCATCCCGCGCTTGAGCCATCTCTGCTGCACGCGGAGTGCTTGAGCATGGAGGCAGTATACAATCTTAATCGTTGATTAGAAACTCTCTCTTTCTGTCTACTCCAGGCTCCCAACTCATCCCGCGCTTGAGCCATCTCTGCTGCACGCGGAGTGCTTGAGCATGGAGGCAGTAAACAATCTCAATCGTCGATTAGAAACGCTCTCCTTCTGTCTACTCCAGGCTCCTAACTCATCCCGCGCTTGAGCCATCTCTGCTGCACGTGGAGTGCTTGAGCATGGAGGCATTATACAATCCTAATCGTGGATTAGAAACTCTCTCTTTCTGTCTACTCCAGGCTCCTAACTCATCCCGCGCTTGAGCCATCTCGGCTGCACGTGGAGTGCTTGAGCATGGAGGCAGTTTACAATCCTAATCGTCGATTAAAAACTCTCTCTTTCTGTCTACTCCAGGCTCCTAACTCATCCCGCGCTTGAGCCATCTCGGCTGCACGTGGAGTGCTTGAGCATGGAGGCAGTAAACAATCCTAATCGTCAATTAGAAACTCTCTCCTTCTGTCTGCTCCAGGCTCCCAACTCATCCTACGATTTGAGCCATTTTTGCTCCATGCGGAGTGTGTGGACATGGAGGCAGCAGGGACACTGCTGCACGCGGCAAGGCTGGCAGGTTTTCGTGAGAGTGGGGCCACCATTGGGGCCTCTGGGTCTCGAGTCATGGTGCGTATGCTTACAACTAGTTGACCGTTTTGCTCCATTTCTTTTGCAATGATGTTTGTTAATTACAAGGACTCCATACCACCAGAAACCATGTGATTTGGTTTGGTGGGTGGCCTGCTGTAATTATTTTTTGGTGAAAAGTGGGGTTCACGCCGCGGGCAATCAGACATTTTTACCAATACCGGCAACATTCAAGCTCAGGTGCTATCAGCAGCTACCTCTGGGAACTGAGCTTTATTTTTGCCAGTCTTGACCACCGCACTCAATTCACATTTCAAAATTACCCCCGTTGGGGGCCTCCGTCGACCCCCTCTGACATTTTCCAGCGCAATACGGCAGGAGTAGGCCAAGCTTTTCAGTAAAGGAATGGAAAGCAGGAGTCATTCCTTTCCCTTGCAGACTGCTAGTGAATGCCCCCCAAAACTGTGGTCAGTAAATTGTATGCATTTTTAATTTTAAATGCACAACAGGAGTAGGCCAGGCTTGTCTGTAAAGGAACGGTATTTGGGAGGCATTCCTTTCCCTTGTAGACCGTTGGTGAATGCCCCCCAAAACTGTGGTCGCTAGCTTGCACGCACTTTAAATGGGCTGTGAAGGCGCTTCTGTCTGCTCCTCTCCTCTCCATTGCCTCTTCCACCTTTCTGTGGTTGTTAACTTATGCTGCCTTTATCATGAACACACAAACTTTGCCACGTTTGTCACAAAATGTGAAAGGTTGACCACAACCATTTATGTACGGTGTGTACACAGTATTTCTGGCCGGGAAACCACCAAATATACGGTCACATGTCGCGCATATATACGGTTTTGGCCAACCCTTAATTGTGTGCGTGCCTGCGCAGGTAGGCATCCGCTGTTCTCTACGCCTTGAAGCCCCTGTGGCGGATGCTGGGGAGATGCTTGTCTCTGAGGACCACATCAGGTAGCTGTATGTGTGTGTGTGCGTGTGTGTGTGCGTGCGTGTGTGTGCGTTTGCGTGTGTGTGTGTGTGTGCGTGCGTGCGTGTGTGTGCATGTGCGTGTGTGTGTGTGTGTGAGTGTGTGTGTGTATTTGTTTGTTTGTGTGTGCGTGCGTGTGTGTGCGTTTGCGTGTGTGTGTGTGTATTTGTGTATGCGTGCGTGTGTGTGCGTGCGTGCGTGTGTGTGTTTGTGTGTGTTTGTGTATATTTATCCCGTTAACGTGGGCAGTGAATTACACAGGAAGTTAGTGGCTAAGGATGGCACATACATAGGGCTGACCAAAACCGTATGTATACCGTAAACAACCGTATGTTTGGTGACTTCCCTGCAAAAATTACCGTGTGTACACCGTGCATATATGACTATGGCCAACCGCACACAATATCGTCCAAATGCTGGTGCCTTTTTAGCCATCTTAACTAACTTAACACTACCCCTGCCATCCAACAGGTACTTGGTTGCCTTTGCCAACGAAAAGTTTGCCGCCAACACCGTACGCATCCAGCAGCTGGAGCAGCAGCTCTCCAAAATGCCTACCTGTGTGCCCCCCATGCACACAACCTCAAGTAAGATGTGCGCTAGGGGTTTTAAGGGGTCGGGCAGGCAGGTTGTCCAAGCAAATAATTACGGGTTTAAGAAGCTGGGCAGGCAAGTAGTCCAAGCGAATTATTAGGGCTGGCCAGGATTGTATACATACACACCGTATGTGACCAACTGCATGAAGATGTTCCTGCAAAAGCAAATCAGCAACTGAATTTGACCTCAGCAAGATGTGCGCGAGGGAATGAGAGGTCAGCCAGGCAGGTGGTCCAAGCAGTGTAACATCTGCTAGGGTTATGGTTGGCAGAAGGCCGTACACACACCCCATGTACGACTGTATACATGAAGATATCCCTGCTGAAATCCTGAATTTATACCATACACACGTATCAATGTAGGGTTCTAACCAACCTTATAAAAACCGCACTCTGAACTCTGAACATCACGTTCTCAGCTGACGTCCGCATGCATATCAATCACAGCTATGGCAGGCAGTTGAAGCTATGGCTTCTCCCTTCCCCGCACAGAGAACTTTTTTTTTGCAGCATGTTGGGGCAACGATTAGACGCCTTGCCAAGCAAAAACGATCTGGTGTCATTTGTTCTGGATCCTGGACGCACTTATAGTGCACCCTTATCTCCGCTCGTGCTAAGGCTGTCTGTTTCTGCTTAAAATAATTGAGACAAATGTGTCAGTTCTTGAATGCAAGGACGGCGAATTGAGAAATTGATTCGTGACCCTCAAATTGAATACCGCCACATACATACGTGCAAGCCCTCAAGAAATAATGAGGCTGAATTGAGGAATCGATTTGGGACCCTTGAACTGAACACCGCCACACGCATACAAGCAAGCCCTCAAGAAATTATGTTGAATTGAGGAATCGATTTAAGACTTTTTATTTAAACACAGGCACACACATACGTGCAAGCTCAAGTTATAATGAGAGGCTGGTGTCGCTGGCGCTTGTCCTTAAGTGCAGCATGCTTTTCAAATTTTGTTGTAACAATAATAGCAGGACGTCGCCCTTGACGAACAAGAAGAAGTACATACATTTGGTACAAAATTTCGTTTAAACATAATGGATAAGCGTGAACAAGTTATTTGGTGTAATATATTGTTCAGACATAATGGGTGAACGTGAAAGAGTTACATCACAAGTAGAGTTGGCCAGAGCCGTGTGCGCACCCCGTACATGACCGTACGTAAAATGATTTCCCTGCCAAAACTACCGTATATACACCGTATATATACATACATATGTACATATGCATGGTTGTGGTCAACCCTAACCCTAAGCTGATGCCATGTGCCCCCCAGGCAAGCTGCCCAAGCAGCCCCCTGAGAAGATAGAGTGGACGGGCCCTCCTGGAATAAAGAGCAAGAGAGGGAAGGGTGGAAGTGACGTGGGTGTACACGCGGCAAAAGGAGGCACTGGAATCGCACAGGGGGGGGTGAGCTCTGCAATCAGTAATGGTGCCCACCTCTGTCATGGGACAAGCTCTGGAGTAATGGCTGGTGGATCATTGGGTGGTGGCGGTGGATCATTGGGTGGTGGTGGGGGATCATTGGGTGGTGGCGGTGGTAGTGGTGGGGGCAATGGTACCAGTCCTTCCAGGGCAGGTAGTGCTGCAGTGGAAGCTGCTAGCAAGCAGCAGGGTCAGCAACACCAGAAACCGCAGCAGCAACAGCAGCAGCAGCAGCAGCAACAGCAGCAGCAGCAGCAGCAACAGCAGCAGCAGCAGCAGCAGCAGCAGCAGCAGCAGCAGCGGCAGCAGCAGCAGCAGCAGCAGCAGAAGCAACAGCAGGTGCAGGGTGGTGCGCATGCAGTCGTTCAGACGCAGGAGCGGGAACAGGCTTTGGTGGGGCTCCGACACCGACAATTGGCAGTGATGAAGCGGCTGGGTAGGGTGGAGAAACGGGTGGGCAAAGCACTCGAAGGTGGGGCACAAGTGGGCATTTTGCAGTCAGGGGTAACACCTGAGGGGCGGCAGCAGCAACTGCAGCAGCAGCAGCAGCAACAAGACCAGCTACAGAGCTCTGGAGCAGCAGCAGCAGCAGCAGCAGCAGCAGCAGCAGCAGGAATGACAGCTGCTCCAGCAAAGGCCGTAGGACCAAACAAAAAAATGGGGGGAGGGACGATTCCTACGGCCTGTGTGACGCCTGCTGTTCCAGTGCGAGATGGAGGGGAGGACCCACTGCTGCTGCGTTGGCAGTGCTTGCGCATGAGTAGTTGTCAAGAGGTGAGTCGCTTGTGGCTTTTGGCTTAACGTCGGAGTATTGGTGGTGCTCTGTGTGTGTGTGTGTGTGCGTGTGTGTGCGTGTGTGTGCGTGTGTGTGTGTGTGTCCTACTATGCCTGGTACTTTCAGGGCTTTAACACATCAAACAAACCACACAGACAAATAAAACTTTCTTCTATCATGCTGAATTTGCGACTTGTTTGATTCTTTCAGGGCTTCACACCAGAGTGCCTGCTGCGGTGGGGCCACGTTTGTGTGTCCTGGAGAAGCCTGCTGGTAGCCGTTGGCGGCTATGGAGGGAGCGGCACGCACAAGAGGCGTGCTGACGTGTTGGTGTACGATCCGTGTAGACCGAGCAGCGACAGGTAAGGAGGTTGTGTCCAGTTAATGCTTGTGTTTGTTTGTTGGGGAATGGCACACACAAGAGGCGTGCTGACATGCTGGTGTACATTGTGTTCAGACTGAGGAGCAACAGGTAGGAATCAATTATATGTTGCCCTGTCCTTTTTCTTTTATGCTGGGGGGTGGCACCCATACAGATGAGGCGTGCTAACGTGCTGGTGCATGATTTGTGTAGGCTGAGCAGCGCCTGCTTAGGTCATAATGTATGATTAGGTTTGGCCGAAACTGTATACCTATATACACGTGTATGACCGTAAATTTGGTTATTTCCCTGCCAAAAATACTGTATATTCACCGTATATATATATGGCTCTGGCTGACCCTAGCCATAATGTTTGATGGGCCTTGGGAAGTAAAAGTAAACATTGATTGCCTCTTTGAAGCAGCACACACACTCACACATATGAGTCGCGCAAGGGGGGGTGGGGCGTTGGGCATTTAAGAGGCTTTTTGTTGAGCTCAGTTTGGGAAGCTGTGATCAGAGTTCATTTGCCTTCTTCTGTTTTTGTGTCACGTTTAGGTGAGCAGGGAACTGTGGGCGCACAAAAGTTGCACTGCTTGATAGGGCATCAGCACTCCTGTCTAGAATGAGTATCAAACGCTGCTAACCTAGTCGCTGCACATGATTGTGTGTTGCACTTAACTCTGTTCCTAGAAGGTACAGAGGCACAGGCACACAAAAAGGCTTGCACGGCCAGCCAGCCCGAGTCACAAATGGGTCATGCATAGGGTTGGCCAGAACCATATATATACGGTGTATATACGGTATTTTTGGCAGAAAAATCACCAAATATACGGTCACATACGGTGTATATATATAGGGTTGGCCAGAACCATATATATACGGTGTACATACGGTATTTTTGGCTTGAAAATCACCAAATATACGGTGTATATATACGTATATATACGGTTCTGGCCAACCCTATATATATACGGTTCTGGTCAACCCTAGTCATGCAACGGTGCTCAGAGGCATGTTTCTGCTCACCGCTTGCTTTCACAACCGTTAACTTACCCCGTGTAATCCATGTAGGTAGCGCATCTCTGACACAAAAAAGGCTTGCATGGCCAGCTTGAGCAACAAATGGGCCATGCAGCGGTGCTCAGAGGCATGCATCCATTTACCCACCGTTTTCTATAACGATTGTTTAATTACCCCGTGATTCACGTAGGTGGCACATCGCAGACACTCACGGTTTACACGGCCAGCCTGAGCCTCGGATGGGTCATGCAGCGGTGCTCAATGGCATGCATCCATTTACCCACCGTTTCTATAACGATTGTGAAATTGAATCATTGATCCACGTAGGTGGCACATCGCAGACACTCACGGGCTGCACGGCCAGCCTGAGCCACGGATGGGTCATGCAGCGGTGCTCATAGGTGCGCCTCTTACCCACTTTTCCCTGTTTCAAGGGTGTTTTGTAGTGTTGGGCAGAACCATGTTAGTACGGTGTATGCATGGTAACGTTGCCACGTGACCAGCTTAGACCACGCAGAAGATTTGCAGCCGCGTACTGTATGCCAACATTCTGTGTTGAAGGTAGGCTCTCTTTGATGCTCGCTGCCTGTGTTTACACTATACAAGCCCTAGCAAGCTCCAGGCCTTTGCCAGTTCATGTCATAACCTTTGTTGTACTTGCACCTCTGTTACGTAATCAGGTGACAGCATTGTGGTCATTGGAGGCCGCACGAGCCCCAGCAATCCCCCAGATTTTTGCCAGATTTTTTATGTCATAACCTTTGTTGTACTTGCACCTCTGTTACGTAATCAGGTTACAGCATTGTGGTCATTGGAGGCCGCACGAGCCCCAGCAAACCCCCAAACTCTTGCCAATGTATTTCATAACCTTTGTTGTACTTGCACCCCTGTTACGTAATCAGGTGACAGCACTGGGGTCATTGGAGGCCGCACGAGCCCCAGAACCCCCCAGACTCTTGCCAATGTATGTCATAACCTTTGTTGTACTTGCACCTCTGTTACGTAATCAGGTGACAGCATTGTGGTCATTGTAGGCCGCACGAGCCCCAGCAACCCCCCAGACTCTTTTTATATTTTTACGTCATAACCTTTGTTGTACCTGCACCTCTGTTACGTAATCAGGTGACGGCATTGTGGTCATTGGAGGCCGCACAAGCCTCAGCAATCCCCCAGACTTTTGCCAGATTGTTTATGTCATAACCTTTGTTGTACTTGCACCTCTGTTACGTAATCAGGTGACAGCATTGTGGTCATTGGAGGCCGCACAAGCCCCAGCAATCCCCCAGACTCTTGCCAATGTATGTCATAACCTTTGTTGTACTTGCACCTCTGTTACGTAATTAGGTGACAGCATTGTGGTCATTGGAGGCCGCACGAGCCCCAGCAATCCCCTCTCTGACGCTTGGCTCCTCCACCTGCCCAGCATGAAATGGAACCCCATCTCAACAGATGTTATCCAAAGCAGCAGCAGCAACAGCAATGCCAGCAACGGAAATGCTAGCAGCACCAAGGGCAGCAGCTGTCGACAGACAGAGCAGTGCTGGCCTCCTCGCTACCGCCACTCTGCCGTATGCGACCCCACCCTCACCACCCCTTTATACCCTCATGTGTGCAGCAGCAGTGCCGAGAATAGTGACCACAGCAGCAGCAGCAGCAGCGGCGTGGGCGGTGCCGCCCCAGGCGACCACACAGAGAAGCAAGTAAGCTGCAGCGTGTTGGTGTTTGGGGGGTGCGACGCGCACGCTGTGCTGGATGACCTCTGGGTGCTGAGGGTGCCCATACAGAGGACGCAGGGTGCAGCTGCGCTGGGGGGCGCCCACGACAGCGCGTCCTGTGTCGACCCAGACCCTCAGCAGCTCTGGACCTGGGTGCAGCTTCCTCACAACGATCAAACCAGCTCAAGCAGCACCTCCGCCACTGCTACCAACATCCACACACAACGCCCCCAGCATCCGCACACTGCCACGTGCCACATTCAACACACACTGCCACCACCACCACCACCGACACACAGCACCCCCCTCCTGTCACCAACATCAACACACACCACTTCCCCAACTCTACCTCCCAACGATGCCTCTCACCTTGCCCCCTGCCACACCACGACCACGATCGCTGCCGGCACCACCACCGCCACCACCACCACCACCATCACCTCCAACAGTATCACTGGCCAAAAGTACATACAGCAGCCGCCGCAGCTGTCGCCGTCTGCATGGCCTTCACCTCGCAAATCTCATGCGGCAGCTGTGCTGCATGGGCGCATGTATCTGCATGGGGGTACGGCAGAGTACGGTGGCCAGAGCTGCGACATGTTTGTAATGGACCTGCAGGTGTGTGTGTGTGTGTGTGTGTGTGTGTATCTGCATGGGGGTACGGCAGAGTACGGTGGCCAGAGCTGCGACATGTTTGTGATGGACCTGCAGGTGTGTGTGTATGTTTGTGTGTGTGTGTATGGGCGCATGTATCTGCATGGGGGTATGGCAGAGTACGGTGGCCAGAGCTGCGACATGTTTGTGATGGACCTGCAGGTGTGTGTGTGCGTGTGTGTGAGTGTGTGTGTGTGTATATCTGCATGGGGGTACGGCAGAGTACGGTGGCCAGAGCTGCGACATGTTTGTGATGGACCTGCAGGTGTGTGTGTGTGTGCGTGTGTGTGAGTGTGTGTGTGTGTATCTACATGGGGGTACGGCAGAGTACGGTGGCCAGAGCTGCGACATGTTTGTGATGGACCTGCAGGTGTGTGTGTGTGTGTGTGTGTATGGGCGCATGTATCTGCATGGGGGTACGGCAGAGTACGGTGGCCAGAGCTGCGACATGTTTGTGATGGACCTGCAGGTGTGTGTGTGTGTGCGTGTGTGAGTGTGTGTGTGTGTGTATCTGCATGGGGGTACGGCAGAGTACGGTGGCCAGAGCTGCGACATGTTTGTGATGGACCTGCAGGTGTGTGTGTGCGTGCGTGTGTGTGTGTGCGTGTATCTGCATGGGGGTACGGCAGAGTACGGTGGCCAGAGCTGCGACATGTTTTTGATGGACCTGCAGGTGTGTGTGTGTGTGTGTGCGTGTGTGTAAGTGTGTGTGTGTGTA
>Ga0307947_1002883_pt1 | contig 13855 bp, 12 predicted proteins | sample OrgLakmetagen232_FD_201840 | JGI IMG/M metagenome (GOLD analysis project Ga0307947, IMG submission 201840) | Saline water microbial communities from Organic Lake, Antarctica - #232 | ecosystem: Environmental > Aquatic > Non-marine Saline and Alkaline > Saline | place: Antarctica: Organic Lake...
TACTTAAAATTAAGAAATTTTGTGCAGGGACTGTTCCAGGGCCGGCCCCTGCTCAGATCGCTGCCATTTTCACACGTTTTGGCCCACAGCAAGCCCATCACCAACCCAAACCGTAACATTTCTTTTTCGTAAGGTGCATAATTTGCATAAGCCTCTCATCAAGACAAAAGTAGTGAAAATTAATCAAGTGCTGAGCTTGGTGCTGCCAGGAACATGTGTTTTTTGGTGATACACGTGTGCTACTGACACTTAGTGGAGTGTAAAACATGCAAAAGCCCCTCGGAAGCCACGAGACTTTGTCACATACGAGTAAACATGAATATAAGCACATGCCAAAAAATGGGCAAGGGACCTCATTCTGTGCCAGCAAATCTCGTGCATCTTTGGAAGTGCGAAGTACTAATTGCAAAGCTTCCATGCTTGCACTATGTCTGCAACAAGTCCTGCAACTGCCTGCCAAGTTTCTACGCTCCTACCACCTCAACCATTACTTCTAGGGAGGCTACTGCCGCCTCTGCCGGCACTGCTCTCATCACTGCTGCTGCCCTAATACAAGCTCTGCGCCACTAGTGTGCACTGGCGCCTAAGCCTATGATCCCTACCAAGTCCCCTACTGCTGCTGACATCACAATCTGGCTGCTCAACTTCCCCCTCTGGCTGCTGGCCTCGCGCCCTCTGCTCCCATATATCCATGAGGTGCTGGAGCTGGGCAAGCACGAAAAGGCCTTCCCTCTCTGGTGCTGCTGCAGCTGCCTTGATCACATTTAAGGTTTGCTCATCCACCGACTGCACACGATTCTGAGCCCCCATATCTCTGATTTCCACGGGCTGCTGCTGCATTTGGAAGGGAACAGGAGCACTGCTGCACTTAGTGTAAAACAACATGCTAAAGCAGGCACAGAGTGTAGTAAGGATGCAAGGGGGATGCACACAACACAAAAAGCTCAGTGTTATGTTCTTACATACGACAAATTTAACAAACACATCTACGCCATTCAATGATTGACGTGCACCCAACTTTGCAAGCATCACGACAAGAGGGAAGGTTGCATGTGGCTGCTGCTGCTGCTGCTGCTGCTGGGGTGGAGGACGGGCTGCAATGTGGTGTGGTAAAGCGGTGGACGTGCTGGCAGCTTGCTTTGGTGGCTGTGGCGTTGGCGGTGTTGGAGGTGTTGATTTTGATTGCGCTAGTGGTGGCAGTGGTGCAGTTGCTTGGGGTTGTGGTGGTGCAGGTGCTCCTGCTGCTGCTGCTGCACATTTCTTGCACGCCCACAGTCCGTGCCGCTGGTTGGCATGGTCTTGGAAGACAGGCTGCAATGTGCCACGCAGCTGCCTGCTGCCCATCATGAGCCCGCTGTGCGGCTGCCCTGCAGCTGGCCGCTCCTCCAGCGGTCTAACCTTGAACCATGCCTGGCTGCTCTTGCCCGCCACCACTTGCGCTGAAAAACTGCAACAGCTGCTCTGGGGAGAGTTGGCTGAAAGCCAGGGGATGCCAGTGCTTCCCCATCTGCATGTAAAGCGAAGGTGAGAAGTGGAAAGGCTGAGAAATGCTACAATCCTAAGCAATCCATGTGAAAATTGGTGCAAAAGGTGCCCACTGCTATCTCTGTGCGTCTGTGCAAATTCAGGAGTAAAGGTGGGTTTTGAAGGGGGCTTTGTTTCATTTCCGCGCAAGTGATCCCAACTCCTCCATTCGCCACTCCCACTCACCTAGCTCTGTGCGCGCATGCTGCACTGCCCAGCAAATCTGCACCGTCACTCCATGCATCCAGGCCTGCCTACTTCTGGTGGGCCTGCGCGAAAAAGTGCAGCGCATGGTCAGTTGCGCATCTTTTTGTGTTAGATAGATCAGCTTGCATGAGACCAACAAGGTGCGCCAAACTGGCACCCCCTAGCTTCTAATGCATGCATTTACACCTACTTCAAGCATGCATGCAAGATTTGCATGCTGGAACGCAAGGAGCAGGTCATTTAAGGTGCGTGTGCGCGCATCTGTTCCCCTTCACCCCAACAACATCCCCAAGCATGCAGCATCGCATCAAATCTTTGCATCATGACATGCCCCTTACCTTCATACAGGTCTAGGACAGGGTGGGTCTCGCCCTCAACGCTGCTGCAGCCCTCCTAGGTGCTGCACAGGTGCCACTCCAGATGCTGCTGCTGCTGCTGCTGCTGCTCCTCAGAATCGCGAGCTCATATTCAACAGGAACATACTTATAATTACAAAGAATGAGCTCATCACAAAACCGGCGAGTTTTTACAGCACCGAGGTCGGGGAACACACCCGAAAGTCAAATTTCGCGAACCCAACAGCTGGCGCACGGGGGCTCATAAAACCGGTGCAGCGCGACTTTTAACTTTATTTTGAATGAATCTGCCTGCTCAGCTGAAGCTCCACGTGTTTTTTGAAAGTGGCTCAATCTAAGCCAAAACAGCCACCCCCTGTATCTCCCCAACCACTGCACCACTCAGGACACTGAGACCGGCTTTGCAAACCAATTTTACCCCATTTAAACACCCATGAAGTCAAAAATTGGTTTGGGGCAACTTGGTTTGGGGGTGAACAGCACTACAATGTTTTATGAGGTTTTACAAAAAAGGCCTTCAGTCAAGAAGTGCGACTGCTAGCCGTACCTTATCTGACTTACTTTACCTTCCGTTAACCACATTAGCGCTGAGTTGAACGCGACAGGTTGGAACCGTCCCAGCTGAGTTCTTGCAATGGCCGAATCCTAATGCTCAAGACTTTCAACCATGAATATGCAGCACACAACTGCAAAAATACAACAGACTTCTTGGCCTCAGCAGAAGACCTTAAAGATCCCGAGGCATGCATGTTCTTGATTCAGATTTAGATTTACATCAGGGGGCCTTCAGCCAGACTGTTTGGCTGACCAGCCTGTGACTGGTCCCCGCCAATCAATAATAGATCCACAAGTTCGCCAGACACAAAGGAGGAAAGTTTGTTGTGTTGCAAGAAGAAATCATAAACCACCTGGGCACTGACTTGTTGTTGCAAATAACGTTGCTTTACTGAGAAACCAACCGAGAATCGACTGGAAAAGTAAGCAAGAAACTTTCTCCTCAAGCACAAACTTCTTAATCGAAGCAGCCAGTTGCTTGAGTGTGTTGGCTAAACAATGCTAACAAAACAAGTCGGCAGCAAGAAAAAGTGCTTTATCAAACCACACACCTTAACTAACAGAGATATGCAACAGAATGTGATGAAGGCTTAAGGGCCTGGTATGCAATTATAGGCCTAACCTTCAACCAGTTAGCTGCACTGGCAAGTAACAAAAGACTAGTGCCCTACTTTCCCGGCACTTTTGGCTTTGCTTTGCATTCGTCTTCCTTCATGCTGTGCAGCAAGATTGTGTTCTTCATGGTTTGTGGGTTGTACTCAGCATACCCTCGGCCCCAGTCGTAGCTGATGGCGTACGCGTAGATCATGCCACTCCGGTTGTACGAACTGCAGTGAGTCATCAGCCAAGGAAGAATTCGTAATTCAGCACAGCAAGTTTGTATGACATTTTGAACTTCCCTGGCACTAAACTTTGATTTAACTGCACATGCATACACACACATGACGCCCACATACGTATGTACGTACGTGCACACACACACACACACACACACCTGCATGGAATGGGTGCTGGTGTGGCAGGTGTGGTCCCATACATGCTGCGTGCCTGGGCTTTCAGGCGCTGCTTGCTGTCCTTATCCCAAAAATGGTAGCAACCATCCGAGCCGGCAGTGGCAAACGTGCCAAAGCCAGGGTTAAACTCCATGGAGTTCACGGCGTAGATGTCTTGGTTGTCACGATGGCACTTGAAAGTGAAGTTCCTGTGTGTGTTGTGTGTGTAGGTGTGTGTAGGTAGGTGTGTATGTATGTGCGTGTATGCCTGTGTGAATGTTGTTTGAATGAAGAAAGAAGGTTTGTTGTGATGACAATTCAGGGTTATTAGAGGTTGGGCAAATGAGCATACATTGCCTTTAATTAAAAGGGAGAACACGTGGTTGAAAGTTAGTAGAGGGTTCAGAGGAATAAGAGGGCATGCACTGCCAGAGTAGTTAGTAGAAGGTCGGCAGCAAAGATTAGTAGACGGGGGGGGGGCATACAAAGGAATAAATACCAGGCGGAAACAAGAGCAAAACTCTCAAAAGAGGCACGTAGCTGCACCATCTTTTCTGCATCCTTCAGTTGCCAGAAGACTTCTGTCGCAGCCCGTAATAGTCAATGCCACTTGAAAAGGCTCTCAGTAGTACTGCCAGTTCAATTGCAAAGCGAAAGCAACGTCTTTCAAGCTGTACCAAACTGGCACTGGCTGGCAAGGTGGTCAACGTCAATCGTCTGTTCACTTTTTAACCGCAAGCACAGAACATTACCCTTTGACAGATGCATCTGCACCCTCAGAGAGCAAGCCATTTTGAACTTTGACTTTGAAGCTCATGCTGAAGTTCATGCGTCATCCACAACTTCCATGCACTGCTCTACCTAACACCCAAGAAAGCAACTGGCAGGTACATTGCACTCACTTTGTAGCCGACGCATTCCCCCTATGCTGCATCGCCACACACCCCTACTGCGACCCAGCCTGATCTGTCAGAGAAAGGATGCCGCACAGTGCTACCCATTGCTCCATTCTAAGGTTCCTAATCCACACCACTCACTTTGTAGCTTGTGCATCGTCCACGTGCTGCACCGCCACACGCCCCTCAATGCTGCCCAGCAGGAAACCCGCTTTGTCGGGGAAGCACGTCACGGCACGTGTCTGCCACTTGAGCGGGGAAGGTAGCTGCTTGAAGGGCTGCTGGGGCTTGGTGAGGTCGTAGATGATGATGTTTCGATCTGCCGTGCCCACGACAGCCTGCGCAATTGTTTGATTAAGAACACAATGCTCATTAAAGAATGTGTGTTGTGTGGGTTGTGTGTGCGTTGTGTGTGTTGTGTGTGTATGTGTGTATGTGTGTATGTGTGTGTGTGTGCGTGCGCGCGTGCCTAAGCAGAGCAGTAACGGGGTTGTTGTGCAACCTTCTTTGAACTGTAGAGCAGGTATGCATGTCACTGCATATGTCGCACAAGTCAAAAAGCCAAAAAAACGTGTTACATGGTTTCTTGCTGCCGAGACATGGGCCACAGAGACTCAAGAAACGGATTTCTTGCTGAAATACGGGCCACACAGACACACGAGATAAAATTTTTCGCTGGTCATCGTAACGTGAAGCTGTGTGCAGGAACGACTGAATAGAACTGAAATCAGATATACACTTACCTCTGTACACACTCATACACACAGACTGAAAGGTTCATGGACAAACAAACAGACGGAAAGACTCAGTACTGACGGACACACAAATCCATACACGCACCGAGGTGCGCACATTTTAGATCCAAAACAGAATGCAGTTGTATGCCATATGTACATATGTACATCTGTATCAATGGAGAGCCACAAGAGTGCACAAGCTGGAAGCTAAAAAGCACAAAGGGAGGAGCGGGTGGGATTAAAGAGGGCGTATGAGATGGCAGTTATTTATGTCTGTGCAGCCACAAGTACAATCAGTGATTGCATCCTGTAGGACAGACTATGTTAGTAATGTTACGCTTGGTGTCATAACCAACACAGTTCTGCATTTTCCCAAGGAATTAATCGTAAGCACCCCTCTCCCCCCCCACCCCTGATAACACACACCATGGGGTAGTTGACGTCCATGGCATACACACGCTCAGGCAACGACTGTGTGTGCACGGCGGTGGGCGACCTGCAATCCCAGAAGCGCAGCGTCTTGTCCCACCCGCCTGTGATGAGCATGTTCATGCCAGGTACAAAGTGGCAGTGTCGAATGGGTGCGTCGTGCTGGGCGACCTGTGAGCAATAAGGGTCGGGCGTGTGTCAGTGCTTGTGTGTGTGTGTGTATGTGTGTGTGTGTGTATGTGTGTGTGTGTGTGTGTGTGTGGTCATGTGTTTGTGTATCTCTGAGAGGCACGTGTGGAGCGTGTTGCAACTTTTTTTATGAGGATTGAGGAAGAAACGCATGCATGTTGCGTGCATTTTTGCCGGCACAAGATGTGTGGTAAAGAGCAGAATACACATCAAACACACTCAAGCTAAGCATGGTTGTGCTTCTTCTTTTAACTCAAGCGACGTGTTGTTGCTGAGGAACGGGAAATAATTTAGAACAAGGCATCATCTAACAATTAGCAATCACCTGTTGGCTCTGGTTGGTAGCTAGGTTCCAAAGCCTGGCTGTTTTGTCACAGCCAGCAGTGTAAATCTGAGTGCCATCTTGGTTCCAAGAGGTGGCCAGCACAGGCTGCTGATGGTCTTTATTTTGTGCCTTGGGCACAGCTTGGCCGGAGGCTTGCACATCCCACACGTACACACTGTTGTTCCAGTTGCTGGCACAAAGGAGGTCGGCAGTGGGCGAGAATTTCAGGGAGCTGAATCCATCGCAGTCAGGAGGCACTTGCACCTCTATGTCGTTGTTAGGGTTGTAGGGCGCCGCCTGCGAGCGAGGGTGTCGCAGACTGGCATTGTAGACAAAGTCTGGCATTATATGGCACAATGCGTGCAAGGATGTATGCTTGTACGTGCATGCGTGCGTACTTGTGTGTATTTGTTTGTCTGTGTGTATGTGTGTGCGTGTGTGTGCGTGTGCGTGCATGTGAATGTGGTGTATATGTGTGCGCACGCGCATGCGTGCGTGTGCATGCGTGCGTGCGTACGTGTGTGTTTTGTGTATGTATGTGTGATTTTGTTTTGGTGTCTATGTGTGTGTGTTTGTGCGTGCGCGTGTGCTTGCGTGCGTGCGGCCGTGCCTATGTGTGTGCAAATGTGTGTATGCATGTATGTGTGTGTGTGTGTGTGTGCATGAGTGTGCATGTGTGCGTGCATGCATGTGTTTTGTGCGTGCGCTTGTGCTTGTAAGCGCGTATATGCGTGTCCGTGTGGATCAGAAGATGTAATCAATCATGCCACGCAAAGAAGGAAACTTACTGCAGGCTTGGGTGCCACTGCTGCGCCAAACATGATGGATGGCAAATTCTCTCAGCGAATATCAGAGAAAACGTCAACTAATATTCATTTTTAAAAATACCTGGGTGACATAAATTTGCTAGTTACGTGAAATGCTGCAAGAACTTCGTTCAATGTTGTGCATACAATTATTATTTAATTTAAACGGAAATGCTTCGATGAATTGAAGTGCTCGTTGACCTGTGAGTAACGTCAACACACACAAACACACACACACACACACACACACACACACACACACACACACACAAACTCACACGCACACTCACATTCACACACACACACACACTCACACACACACACACTCACACACACACACACACACACACACCTGCACACACACACGCACACACACACACAGACACACACACTCACACACACACACACAAACAGACACACACACACACACGCACACACACAAACAGACAGACACACACACACTCTCACACACACACCTACTTACACACAAACACACACACGCACACACACACACTCTCACACACACACACACCTACTTACACACAAACACACACACACGCACACACACACAAACACACACGCACACACACCTACTTACACACACATATACACATACTCACACGCAAACACACACATACAGACACACACAGACACAAATATACACAGACACACACATACACACAAAATCACATGCACACACACTTAAAACATATCAACATAACAATTAACAAGCATATTGTTTAATCAGCTGCCCAAACCGTGGGTGCATGTACGTAGTAAAGGCCCAGCTCCTGCTACTGCACTAGGCAAGCTGCTGTGTTTTGTCATGCAACCTCTTTCAGGCACCCTCAAAGCAGCAGAATAGGGACGCTTTGAAGTCGAGGCATGTTTCAGTTCAACAACCCCGTACAGTCTGGCCTGGTGGGCCAGCCAGACCTGCTTGTCAACCCGACCACCACATCCCCAGGTGAATACATGAGCCTTTTGCAAGCTCTAAACTGTGTGTCGAAATGCTTATGCTACTCACATATACAAGGGACTTCAGGGTTTGGATAATCAAAGGCCACGCTTATATCCTAGAATTTTCTCAGCTGTGTGCGGGGGATTGATTATGCCTTGGACTTGAGATTTTTTAGTTGGGTCGTTAAAGCACGTCATTAATTGCACCACAGCTGCTCCAGGCTCTGCTTTTGTGTCAAACAAGCGTGAATGATCTGGAAGACAGATGTGTGAGCATAGATAAGCGACGTGCGTTTAACCCTAGTTACAATCACTTGTGATTTGCTGAGCAGGTAACACGAGACATGCAGCACCCCCGTTGTTAGATCAAAGTGCAGAGGATGTGGGGGACATCAGCTTTGCGCACATGCCTGATCCGGCACCTCATGACTTCCCCCAAGACCTTCCTGCAAATCAAGGTTAGCATAATACCTGCATCAAATGTGAGCGAGAAAGAGGTGCAGGAGATTGTACAGGTTTGTAAAGCTGTAGTTGGTGTGTACATGAAGTGTACAGGATTAGTAAACAGATCTTGCTGGAGACGAGGCACGTGTAAGCATTAGTTTTGGGCCTCCCCTGAGACACGCTGATTCATTTCTGCCCAGCCTTTTAGTTAATGAAATTAGGTAGACAACATACAAGAAAAATGGATAAACGGATAGACGGGCAGATGGACAGACAAACAGACGTATACATCTCTGCACCCATCACGTGAAGTTAACGTGAGAGAGAGAGAGAGAGAGAGAGAGAGAGAGAGACAGAGAGAGAGAGACAGAGAGAGAGAGACAGAGAGAGAGAGAGAGAGAGAGAGAGAGAGAGAGAGAGAGAGAGAGAAGAGAGAGAGAGAGAGTGTGTGTGTGTGTCTTTTTACTCCTGTACAAATTCCAGTTTTATTAAGGCTTGATGCACACTGCAGCTCAAGCAATTGCAGTTTCTCAAAAAAGCTGTCAAACATCAGCCTGCTCTTCTAACAATGCAACACTGCTATTCGGTTTATCTTCTTTCTTGGTTGCACACCAGCACACGCTTCCCACCTCACATCAACAAGACATTTCTGAGATCAAACCCCAGCCCTGAAATAACATACACAAGCGAATGTCAGATAACTCAACCTCATCTTCACCTGCAGCTCCTCCCTCGGAAGGTTGGGTATCAGACCAAGGGCCCGCATCAGAGCACAGCCAAGGCTGGCATCAGCAGCGGCAGCAGCTGCACCCTGGCGACAGAAGTAGTGGACAGGTAGGGCCGCTCTACAAAGATGTGTCTCGTGCACCCAACAGGCACTGACCACATAAAATTATGTGGCCAACCCTGTTATTCCACATCCATTGCGGAAATGGAGCCAGCAATGGATTGAATAGACCTTGTTGTTAATCCAACTACCGACTGGTAGTTCAGGCTGCGAAGTAGCCAACTGCAACGTAGCCAACATGCAGTGATCGATGGTATTTCAGGCTGCTTGATGACACCTGTGGAACATAACTAGGGGCGGTATATTTAATGATTTCCCTGCAAAATATGCCGTATAGACACCGTATATAAATGGTCCTGGCCAACCCTTAACACAACCTCAACATAACTAATAAGCCCAAAAAACTTGCTAGAAAGATTGAACTCAGAGGTTACTTACAATAGCCGTGTCAGTAGGCTGCTCCCTGCCGAAAGTATCAGGTGGTTGCGGGGTACTGTATCAAGGCATGCATTCACAGGGCAGATGGTGCCCAAGTCCCTTTTGCACAGGCCCCTGCAACAACCTCATGACTCATTTGATGTACAGACCCCCTACAATAAGCATCCAGCCTGCCTTGTACTAGGCCCCTACGTATATCGCTGCAACCGGAATACAACCCACAAACTGTACAGGATCCTGCGATAGAAGCCCCTGGGAGCTCCAGGCTGCCTACCAAGTACCTGCCAGTAGTAGAAGCTGCCAGGGCCGCTCAGTCAAGCCAAAATCAGCAACCACAGCAGCAGCAGCAGCAGCAGCAGCAGCAGCAGCAGCAGCCTCCGCATCAGACACAGCAGCATCTACCGCCTGCCTCCCCTCGCCAACCAGTGCGCAGTAGCAGTGGTTCTGGCGCTCCATCCTCTGTACCGGCATCACCTAGCAGGTGTGTGCGTCTCTGCATTCATGTCTGTGTGTCTGCGTGTGTATGTGTGGGGGGGGGCTGAGTGTGGGGGGTAGGGTAGAAAAGTTGCTCTTTCTCAAGAGTGTAATGCCATGTATTACCTCACACACGTTATCCATAGCAACCATGCAAAATAAGAATACATTCAGATATAACACACATGCAAACGCATTGAACACAGTCCAGTATGCAGAAGGGTGTGTCCATTCTTGTGATCTAACACACATGCAAACACATTAAAAACCGCCTGTGTATAGGAGGCCACGCCCCAGTTCAGCTAACCCAGGCCCTGCAGCTCCTCCTGCACGTAACATGACTAGCATGGAGGCCATTGCTCAGAGATCTGGTGCGTTCTTGGTCATTGCTTTTTGCTATTTACTCAGAAGTGAGCCTGTTATTATGCGCTTATTATTGTGAAACAAGTGGCACAGCACAGGAATAATCAGTGAATTTTCCGCTCAGTCGATCATTTTCGACAATCATGCCTTTTAATTTCTTCCAAACCGATGGCTCCTATAAATCCATCGACCTGCCAAGAAGCCAAGACTTCTACCCAAATAATGAACGTGAATATAATAAGCGTTTGCCTTGCTCAACTATTTGACGTTGATACGTCAAAGCACTGCATCATACCAAACAAATCCAGCTGCTTCAAGCAGCAGCCTTTCTGTGATAAAACACGTGCCTAACATACCTACACACACGCCCGTATACATTCTCAAGCTTTCGTCAGCTGCTTGCACAGCTGCTCCATGTCAGCCCACCTGCCTAGCAACAACAAACACATCAATACAGGCATTGATCACACGCAAATGCTCAAATGCTTTTTCAACATGCCACATGATTGCACCCATTATCTGCAGCCGCACGTACTAGTGGCAGCCGCCCCATGTCGGCCCACCTGCCCAGCAACAACCCTAACAGCCTAGCGGCAAAAATCGCGGGGGCTCAAAACCCACCCAGCGGGGCACCCATCGTGCAGAAAGAAGCGCAAGCCTTCCAGCAACGGTATGGAGGTGGAGGACGTGCTGCATCAGGTGCGTGCTTTGGATGTTAGATATTAATGCTGCGTCGAGTGCGTGTTTGGATGCTAGCAGAAACTGCTTGCATATGAGTATATGACTTATAAGATATAAGGTAGCGTAATTGTCTGTGTCAAGCATACACTGCAGCGAGAAAAAGCCTTGCAGTGCTGCCTCACATGGGCTGCAGCAATGCGTGCAGATCAATTCTAAGCATTCATGTATCCTGGCGATAAAACAATAACTAATCAAGCTCTTTATTTCACGAACACGCAAACGCCACGGTGCTCAATCGCTAGACCAAGTTTCACAACACCCTTGTGTGGGCCGCACAAAGAACGAGCAATGGGGAAAGGGGACAGGGCCTATAAGGCTTACAAGTGAAAGGCCACACATGTGTCTGCAAAAAATACAGATAATTTCTGGTTTCTGAGTAATCATTAGGGACCCTAGTGCCAAACAGTTCTCTCTGCTCCTTTGTTTTTAGAACACACAGGTTCCCTGTGCAAGGCCAAACTGTAGGACACCCCTGTTTGGGCAGCTCAATAAGTGTGCGCTAGAGATAGAAGAAAAGGACACGAGGAAAAGGCCCCACACAATTTAACCTGCTAATTCACCTGAGCATGCATGCGCACACACAGCTACTCACAGCTGCACACAGCTGCACACAGCTACACACACACACTCTCTCACACACACACACAAACATGTGCCCAAAGACACGGACGTACACGTAGATCCGTACACGCCACACACACTTGCAAATTTAATCCACGAAGGTGCAAGGCCAGAGCCCTCGGTTGTATCTCGCCTGTACCCTGGTTCCAACAACAACGTAACACGCACCACTTCTACAGCAGCTGCACCACCACAGCAGCCACAGCAAGGCAGGCAAGTGTGAGTGTTTGTTGGCAAATACGCGCGCGTAAAGTATTGGTGAGTGAATCTAGCTGGCTTATGGCTTATGGCAGGCCTGCGCTCACGCTGCTCTCCCCCATATTCATGCCAGCAAGATTCTGTGCATGGAGGCCTGGCTGATTACTGAGTGGAGCTCATACTTTTCCCAGAATGGCATGTATTCTAAATTATTGATACGCACACCCACACATGGTAATATTTTGTACATGGCAACCCCCACTCTGCTTACGTGTTATGTTTTGTGACCCATACAACAAACGCACGTTATCTTTGCTCGCATACCGACAAACAAACACACACACATACGTGCGTTCATGTGTCTGCAGGTCGGGTGCACGTGGCACCACCATCGGCACACGCGTATTGCCACCACCACGAAGACGGGTTAGTGGAGCAGCACCTCCTGCATGGCTACAAACTCAAGGAACTGGTGGGGTCACAGGTATGCCCTCATACATGCTCATGAACACGCACTGGCACCCATCCATGAATATGGCACCTGCATGCACAAGAGCGCATACACATGCACACGCATTTGACATAGGTGACGTCGCTATAGGCGGACCCATACATATAGGTGTGGACACAAGCATGCGCGTGTATGCACACACTCATCCCTTCAGCCACAGCACGCAATCAAACCCACACACAGGGGGTGAGACTGGCCAAAATGCCACAGGGGCTGAGATGGGGGTGCATGGCTCTGCGCCACACCCAAATGTACCAGACCCTGAGGGTGGAGCACTGGCAGCTGAGCTGAACTCCCAGCAACAGCAGCAGCAACAGCAGCAGCAGGGGCCTGAAGGGGTGACAGAAAGCAGGCCACAGTCTCCTGTGCCTTTAGAAAAGCGAGGGCCTTGGATGCCTGTGGGCAGTAACGTAGGGTCTCCGCGTGAGAGCCTAAACTATGCTGGCAGCCCAAGGTGTGTGTATGTGTATTTTTGCATGTGGGGTTGTGTCTACGTGTGTGTGCGTGTGAAGACTTCAGCGTGTGTGTATGTGTGTGCGTTACTATGTGTGTGCTATGAAGTTTTCGGTGCCAGGAATCTGTCTTAAGTGCAGAAGGGGATCGCATTACACATTGGGCAATTCTAGCCGCAAAACCTGAATAAATGAGCGTTGACAGCTGCACTGATATGCAGAATTTCTTATTGCTCTAGTTTTCAATTTTCTGTTTGCTTGTATTGCCGCAGCCGCGCTGAATATTGATGTTACTTTGGATTTTAACCATACAGGTACATGAATCATCACACCTGGCGTTCTTGATCAAGTTGTCTTCCTTCTTGCCTTTGTGCTGCAGAAATGGCAGAAGTCACCCATGTGCTCATTTGGAGTGCTGCTCACCTTACTGGCAGGGTTTTAAGTTTCAACACACACGCATATGCGCACACACACTCACTCACTTACTTACTTACTGGTATGCCAGCAGCAGCAGCAGCAGTAGCAGCGTCTCAGGTGTGCAGTCAAAGAGCTGCTCGCTTACGAGGCTAATCGTTGTTGGCAAATCACTTTCTCACGCGCTTCACATTTCCACATACTCCCTAATCTCAGTTGAGGAGCTCAGGTGGCAAAGCAGGAAAGATAGTTACGTTTAGTACCCCTCCCCCATCCTTCCCTCCCTCCCTCCCTCCCTCCCTCCCTCACACACACACACACACACACACACTAATGCAGGGGCAGTGGCAGCACTCCAGGCAGCCCCAGGCACTCAGTTGGGGAGCTGCCCGCTTACTTGACAAAGCGGTTGGAGAAACTTGGAAAAGGCAGTGGG
>Ga0307947_1002884_pt1:5000-13854 | contig 13854 bp, 11 predicted proteins | sample OrgLakmetagen232_FD_201840 | JGI IMG/M metagenome (GOLD analysis project Ga0307947, IMG submission 201840) | Saline water microbial communities from Organic Lake, Antarctica - #232 | ecosystem: Environmental > Aquatic > Non-marine Saline and Alkaline > Saline | place: Antarctica...
TTTATACGGTTCTGGCCAACCTTACTCTTTTGCCTTGAGTGTTTTGTTGAGGCTGTGGTGCAGAAATTGATCTGTGCCGTTTCCTTCCTTGAATTGTATTGAAACTCTATTGTTAATTGTTTTGTGGAGGCTGTGGTGCTGAAATCAGTCTGTACGGTATTGGGGCCACTGTTTGGGAGTGCAAAGGGTTTTTGGGTCGTGTATGATCAGTCAGGCCTGGCCAGCCTTGCTCATGTGGTACTAATTTTGATACCAAATGAAGTGAGATCTTGTACTCTTGTGTGATATGAGTAGCTCATATTGTACAGTGCTGTACTGTGGTACGTGCAGGGCTTACTCAAAACTGAGGTCAAGGAGCAGTACCCCCAAGAACGAGCTGCGTGGCAAACAGCCCCTAATGATTTTTCACTACATGGTCATTACCCTGTCAAGTAAGCAGCAAGGTGTTTCTAGCTCGGACCGTTGGCTTTCTATTTGGTTGACGGTAGCGTGTGACTCCCTGCTTTTGTTCCTTAAGCGCCTCATCATACATGAATACATATCCATATACATGAATGCTAGGCTTGGCACAGTGAATGGCGGCACTGGATTTGTAGGGGTAGGAGGGGAGTTTGGGGAGCTGGATTAGAGGAGCGAGTTGTTCCACAGCTTGCATGCGTGTTTAGGGGTAGGAGCCAGCAGACACTACAGCTTCTGTTATCCCGGTAGGCAGCCCCTCTTACACTGCCAGCTGGTATTCAGTGCTCAAGATCCATTGCGACAGCACACATGCACACACGCACACACAATTAACAGACACACACACGCATTTGCACACATACATGTGCACAACCAGGAAATTAACTATATAACAAGGTGCAGCAGCTGCCAACACCTTTTTTCGAACACTGCATGACAGGCCACTTTGTATCTAATGGTTCTGTGTGGCCAGAACACTGGCAGTTCTAAAAATGTCATTTAACAGATGCCAAATCATTACATGTTCTGTCATATTCACATAACAAAACCCCTAATCAAGGTGAGCAGTAAGGTTTGAGGTGTGAAAACACACGCTTATATTTTCTGTGAGCCTTTTGCCACGAAAGGGTGATTTTGTCCAAAAAGGGTAAATCCCTGGCAAGTCGTGCAAGTATTTTTGCCTTTTGATCACAGTACACTCTTGCAGCACTGTAGTTGAAGGCTTACCCACGTGGCTTTTGCCGCACAGATCCCTTATATTGTGTTTGATCAGGGCAAGGGAAGTCAATCCCACATAAGAAAGATTTTGCACCTCCAAAGTGGTTAACGTGGTCGGCACGAGGGGAATATGTTTGGCTTTACAGCAAGCATGTACTTCCTGGATCTGTAAGATACCATAAAGCAGCTGCAGTTTTTAGTGTGGAATCAAGCCTCACAATTCATTCTTACTTCTCACGTGTCTCAGCCGATGTCAGATGCTTTGCGTGGTTCACCACCCTACGCTCTCTGCTAGAACATGTACAAACATACATGCATGGACTCATACGCAAGCATTTAACCACACACACACAAACACACACTCATGCACATACACACAGGGAGTTGTGGTACCGCACATCCCTTGCGTGGCAGCGCATTCTGGCATCCCCCTCGGATGCGGAGCGCATTCTGGTGGTAGCGCACAACAACACCAACCAAGGCCTGCTGTGTACCGCTCTTGGGTTGCCCGCTACCTACTTCCGGTAGGTTCAATGTACACCGTGTACCCTACATCACCGGAAATTTGTATTGATCCCTGGCACCAACCAAGGCCTGCTGTGTACTATTCTTGGGCTGCCTGTTACGTGCTTCTGGTCAGTTTAGATTCCATATCAATGTGTACTTGACACCATCCGGGGGTGCCCGCTATGTACTGACCGCTTTAAAATAGCCTGTTACGTACTTTGGGTGAGTTGCGATCTAATATAATGTATACCCTAAACCATTCAAGACTACCCGCTACGAACTGACCCCTTTCAATTGTCCGCTACGTACTTCTGGTTAGTTCAGATTCCATATCATTGTATACTGTACACCCTACACCATCCAGGCCTGCCCACTACGCTCAGCCCGGTGAGCACAGGTCCCGTTCTAAACACAAACAGCAGCACCAGCAGCAGTTGATGTGCTTTTAGCAAATTAGCTAGAAACTTAATTGGAAACAATACCGTAAAGAGTCTAATACTTTATTGTGGCATTGATTTGACCTGACAGCAAGCAACACTCGCTGTATTCAGGCAACACTCAGCTCAATACAAACTCCATGGGGCAGCAAAGTGTCTTTGTTTGTGTGCTTGTCTCGGCGAGTACGAGCGCCAACGTGTAGAGACCTTAATTTGTGTGCATTACTCGACAAACAAGAGCGTCACTGTCTTGAGAACAATGAATCAAAGCTTGGTCCATGAATGAGACTTTCAACGGGACAAATGCTGAAATACATATTGGAGGTCTTATACACCAGTAGCAAGACAACACGTTTGCTTCAACTAAAAGGGAAAAGTGTAAGACCTCCTATATGTACCTCAACAACAAAGTCCCCCAGGTGCTGCAGTCCTCACAGGGGCAGCCATGAGTGCATCAGCACATGGCAGAAAGGGTACGCAGCCTCGATCACGGTGATGACAGCCAATACACGCACCTCTGCTGTTATGGCATGCCAATCATGTTGCAGGCGTCTCACCCAAGCTAATGCTGCTGCTTCAGTGCTGAACTTGGTTCCCAGCTCAAATCCGCAAAGCCCTCCGACGGTGAGTGTGTGATAATAATGACAGAAGGGGCTTACTGCCCCCCCAAATGTTTCAAATGTTCCCAGAGTGTGCATGCCCCCATTGGCTACAACTAGACTTGGTTTCTAATGGCAGGCTCCATAGCAGTTGAATTTCTTGTAGCCAATGAGGGCACTTATGCCTAATCGGCCGCGGCGTGAACCCTACTTTTTGAGCAGCCATATGCTGTACCTGACCAGCCAGTGCACCAAAACCCAATGACTATTAGTGTTTTGAAATCCTTATAATAAATTAAGATCATGGCAAAAGAAATGGGGCAAAACGATTAAGTGGTTGGCGAGATATGCAAATTAAAGTGCCATTCCCCCTGGAAAGCACCCATCTAGGGTACAGGTGCACGACGTGTGCTTTTTAGTCCTGTCATTCTGTACGCAGGGCGACTTGTCTAAATCTGAGCACATGCTTGGGTAGCTTATAAAGTCAGCATCAGATTGAAGCTAGGTTGGGTCCAATTTGATGAAGTGACGTGTGAGTAGTTGCACTTTTCATGCAAAAAGGAGAATGTTTTGGCTTTTGCCCAGATAACCCCCTCTGTAATAATGAGGTCGGGCAGGATCACTGCTAGATTCCTGACCTGCAGCGCAAATGAAGAAATGGGCTTATCTTATGGGGTTGTCTGGGTTCAGTCCCTTCATTGCCAAGATTCGTTCGTCTAGGACAATGGCTCTTGGTTAAAACAACTGTACACAAACTGCTTGCTTTTCCAAAGGAATAAGGTCCACTGCAAGGAATTCAGCGTTCTTGGGGCAATTGTTTTCTCCTTCCCTTGCCACCAACGCTTAGCGTGCTCTCCTAGGTGTATGATATTAGTGTTTCATTGTGCAGTAGGGCTGGAACGCTCACCAATAACACCATTGCCATCATCATTATCATATATTGATATATTGATGGTTCTAGTGTGTGCCAAATTACGTGTGAGCTTTTGTGAAAACTCGTTAAGCACTCCTACAAAAGGTTGTTTCTTTGCTGTGCTTCATTTGTCGAGCATGTTTTGTTGTGTTTAAGCAGCAAGCAAAATGAATACCCTCAATTCCATGCAGGCCGTATTAGAGTGCCTCAACCGATCGACCACGAACAACCCTTTCAAGGGGGGTGACAAAATTTTGGGCCGCGTGTCTTTGCTGGTGTCAGGCGGCAGCGAAGCTCTAGACAGTGCTAGTGCTGGGTTTATGGCTACCACAAAGGTACATTACTCATGTGCACGTGTGCAAATACGAAAACCCACATTCATTCTTGCTGTTTTCTATTGGTCCCCCCTCACCTTCTCTCTCTCTCTCTCTCTTTCTCTCTCTCTCTCTCTCTCTCTCTCTCTCTCTCTCTCTCTCCCTCTCTCTCTCTCTCCCTCTCTCCCCCTCTCCCTCTCTCTCCCGTATATATCTTTATATATACCTACATCAATATATATACCATACATCTCCCTTTTACCCCTCATTTCAATCAAAGTCTGTGTCACAATGTGTAATTACGTGTACCACCTAACCTGTTCATGCCAAGGATGTATGAGTATGTAACATCTCAGTCCACCCTTTTTTACCTTTTACAACCTGCCAAAAGGCCTTCGAGATTGTGCACGCAAGGAGATTAATTTGTTTGGGCACTGCCCGAGACAAAAGGTGCAAATCAGTGCAAGTATGAACCTGTGTCCTGCATAAAAGTATCTGGCCTGGCCCTCCATTTTGCGCTGAATCCTGTTGGTGGTGCGAGCTAAGGACGCTGAGACCTGCTGTTTGTCGTGACGAACAACAATAAAGGCCGCAATGTTTTAGTATGTGAATCACTGTCTACCACTCCTGATCATTGATGGACGCGCGTTTTACTCCATGCTTGCGTCCTCTGCAAAGTTTGTGCGTCATCACCCTTTACTTCAGCTTCCAAGAGGGAAGCCTCAAACCCAATGCTCCTTCCAGCCAAACCTCGTATTTACGTGTTGATGTGTCAATGTGTCTTCCAAGCGTGATTATTGCCAAGAATACTCCTTTGCAGGTGGACTGTGTACTCGCTTTTCCAGGCCAGATGATTATTGCCATATATTGTACTCGCTTTTCCAGGCCAGATGATTATTGCCAACAATACTCCTTTGCAGGTGGACTGTGTACTCGCTTTTCCAGGCCAGGCGTCCTTGGCAGAGCGTGTAGCGGACGTCCAGAAGCATACTCATAACCAAACAAATCAGGTTCCTGTGCACAGCAATCGTCTAAGTTGTGAGGTAGGTCAGAGGTCGATGGGGGGAATAGGTGCTTTAAACAGCCTTTATCTCGTACAGCATGGTATTTGTTACGAACAAGGGCGGGAAATCCTTGGTCATAGCCATTGCCTGCAGTGTCAGATTTGTAGCAATGCATTATAAATACCATTGGCAGGATTTGCCTGAACCATATGTATATGGTGTATATTGTATATACAATATTATAGGCAGGGAAATCACCAAATACAAAGACACGGTCACATACGATATAAATACACAGTTCTGTCCATCCTTTGCCATTTGCTAGTACAGTGCACCAAGCCGTGCCCCCAGGGTAGGCCTTCAATAATTGGGCGTGTAACTTTGGCGCAGGTGAAGGCTGGAAAATTTTTTTTTACATGTAGGCCGAACTTGTTAACCACTCCTAAACTCGGCTTGAAAAAGGGATTTTGGTCCCCTAGGGGTGAGCAGCCCCAGTCTGAGTTAAGCAGCCCCGGTCTGGGGTGAGCAGCCCCAGACTACCAATTCCAGCTTTGCATCTAAATTGCCAGGGGCTTTTAGATGGGCAAGTTGATGTTAGCACCTTTGAAGAGGCTTGCACGTTGGACGAACAACAAAACACAAAACAATGCTGAGAAATGTAATTAAGGGGGAGAGCGAGGAAAGGATGATGATTGCTTGTAAGATGTATTTGCTAGGTTGATGATGATGTGTGTCAGCTCTTGCGCCCTTGTGTGCAGCATTTTGAGTCCTGCCGTCTTGTACACACATTTATGCGGTTGGCTAGATGTGCATGGTCATAATTGTAGTAATAATACATACAATACGGGTACAGTGTCATTTGATTATTTTAATCCCCTCCCCTCCCGTTTCCGCATTCCGTACCCTCTTTCTTCCTTACAAAACCTAATACAGCGTGATTAATAGAAATGTTATGTGAGTTATGTGACAAATTTGGCTTATAATTCCGTACACAAGTGATTTCCTCGTCTTGCATGTGCAGGAACAGCAGGCGCCAACTTCATGGGCACATGTTGTAGATATGGCTTGCACCAAGAAAGGGGATGAGGGGGGGCACGCAGTGGTTGTGGGTGATGAGGACGCAATACGACGGCTGTTGGGACAGGCTTTAGATCTGGAGCCACACCAAGCGGCAATGCTCAGGTTGGTCATGGTGTACATGTGTCACATCCCCTGCCTGCTTGCTTGCTCGTTGTATGAACTGTGAGTTTTTAGGTACTATATGGGTAGGTTATATAGTTAGGTAGATTATATAGGTAGGTTTAGGTAGGTTTATATAGGTAGGTTTTATATAGGTAGGTTATATAGTTGTAGGCCAATATCAGCGCAAACTGCCCTTGTCAATTGTTAGTACTGTGTTTACAGGGTACATTATTAATGATGTCATCGATAGTACATGCAGCAGTGTTTAGTTATATTGTCTCAGTGGTATTCGTAGCAGTGTTGAAGTTTGTTGTGTCCAGAGTGACTGATGTGTTAGGGACTGCACATAGTATGGTGTTGCGGAAAGACAGCTGCTGTGGCACGACATCCTTACGGCTCAGCTTTTCTTGTGCAAAATTGTAATTCAAGCATTGGTCTTTGCTGGCAAAGTAGCACGACTCTACCACTATAAACACTTGCAGGATAACAATGATACATGCAGATCAATAAAATGTACGCGTTCATGCGTTGCTTGCTTCTTATTGCTACTTTCCTCCTATTCATCTATTACCAGCTAGTGATTCCCATGGTACTACCAGCTAGTGATTTCCGTGGTACTACCGGGTAGTGATTTCCATGGTACACACTCGTGCTTCGTGATGAATGCTGCAGCATGCAGGTTGGCGTGCCTCACACCCTATTGTACTGCATACCGGCAAGAACCTTGTTGCGTCTTTTGGTGATGCATGGGTGCCCCCCCTCCTCGCCTTCAATTAAACGTTATCGCTCACCATGCAGCTTTTTTTTTTTGCTCTCCTTGAAGGTGTGCTCCTGGGAGCTGCAGTGTGTTGGACATCACGCACGTGACACGCGTTGGTACAAGAGGCGAGGAAACCTCGGCAAGGCCTTTTACAGTGGCCAATTGCATGAACCTTGGCGCAAAAGAAATGAGGGAAGTACAATCGAGAGTTGGCATTTTAGCAAAAGCTTGATAAGCTTTTCAGATAGTATTATCACATTTTCAAGCCACTGCGAGGCTATGCTATGCATAAACCGAGGATTTATTCAGAGAAGATGGAAATATGTAGCATAGATTGTGCTATCATACGTTAACGGTTAAGGCAGGGTGTTTTTTATACTACCCTTCTTAGAGAAGATAGTGGGAATGGATTGTTTTATGAAGGTCAAGTTGTTGAGATGGCAGCAGAAGTCTGCATACAGAGTGCTGTCACGACGATTTATGGTACCATCTTAAGCATGGATTACAATTATAGGCTATAATAAGGGTAACATGGTCCGCCAAGCCCCCCCATTAAGGTGTGTTTAACGTCTCCTCCCTCTCCACGTGGGAAGGAAGCAACGGCTGAAGCAACACACCGAGGAAATGGACAGGTCTGAGAAGAGCGAGTTTGTTACAAGCGAGCCATCTAAACTGGCCAAACATAAAACCGTTGCTCACATGATAAATCCCAGAGAAAACCACACAATTCACCCATGCCACTAATGAAGCTGACAGCATTGTTTAGACGTTTCTAGGGGATACATTGCTATAAGGTCCTGTCTGGCTTCTATGGCGAAGCTGCTGAAAATGGTTTAAAAGGGGGTAACCGGCAGCATACAATACACTGAATGGCGATTGCTGGACTTGCTTAGCTTGCTAAAAAATAGCATGCATAAAAGGTGTACAGCAGACGGGGGAAACACACAGTGAAAAATAAAATGAAAAGAAAAACGACGCAGGCAGTGAAAGCCACTCCCCACATTAAGTAAGGAAAAGGAGCCACTTTGGTTCCGAGTACCGTAAAGCTCCTCCACCGCGAAAAGGAAAGGAAAAACCAATGTGGATCAGGAGGGTTGCAGGCTTGGCCTGAAACCGGCTCCTGATGAGAGTTGATAACAGTACTGGAAAGGGCACGTCTGGTATGGACAAGCTTAGCAGCAAAGTTAACAGAGTGCACTTGGAGCTTGGAGGCAAGCTTCTTAACTCTTTGAGAATCGAGACCCAGTTCCTTGAAAGGCTTCAGAGTTTGAGTGTTGTAGATGGTGCCGCCCACACCCAAAAGGATGATGTGAAGAGTAACAGAGGCTCCTTGGAGAATGTTGCAGAGATCTTTGTGCTGTTCCTTTGCAGCGTTCAGCTGGTTCTGAGGTCTGGTGTCTTCACAATACTCGATCTCGACGAGGTGGATGTCACGCCGAGGTTTGCTGAGGTCTTTAGGTCGGTGCTGTCTGGGGTTGGTGGCTTTACTGGTGGCTGGCGCACACAGTGTTGCATCGCTGCTGTATACAAGTTCTTGCTCCTATCACGCAGGATGATGCATGGAGGGTGCATTTGCTGCACCCAAATTCAGAGGTTAAAAATAAAGCCATCAGTCAAATAGTGCGACTGCTAAGCTGTGTATGTAAAACATTGTGACAAGTGTTTGTAGCACCAGACATGTAGCACCTACAAAAAAAACCAATGGGAAAAAGGCACAGCCAATGCTGTTTGTGACAATTCAGCACTGAATAAAGCCAGTAAACATTTCAATCAAGCATCTGCCAGGACCAACCAACCGGCCGCAAAAAACCAAAGAGGGGGAAGGGTAAGGGTAAGGGGTTACACAGCTATATCCGCCAGCGAGGGCAGTTGAGCTATAGCATAAAAAGCCAGCTTCAAGAAGAGAAAGAGGCCAGACTGAACAAGACACCAGAAAAAGAAGCTAGAGGGAACATGAAACTG
>Ga0307947_1002885_pt1 | contig 13853 bp, 9 predicted proteins | sample OrgLakmetagen232_FD_201840 | JGI IMG/M metagenome (GOLD analysis project Ga0307947, IMG submission 201840) | Saline water microbial communities from Organic Lake, Antarctica - #232 | ecosystem: Environmental > Aquatic > Non-marine Saline and Alkaline > Saline | place: Antarctica: Organic Lake...
GCGCGTGAGTGATGTGTGTGTGTGTGTGTTTGTGTGTGTGTGTGTGTGTGTGTGTGTGTGTGTGTGTGTGTGTGTGTGTGTGTGTGATCCTGCCAGCCTTACCAATTTGGGTGTAGCAGCAGAACTGCTCGCAGGCGCTGCTGTGCCGTCCGCCACTGCTGCAGCTTTCCTTTTTTTTGCGTCTTTTTCTGTGTGAAGAGCGGGAGAAATTTAGTCCTAAGATGCATGGAACGATTTCAAATCAGTTGCAAGGAGAATTTTAAGTTCAAACTTGGGTGCAGTCCGTCTGGATCCGCATGCATCTGAGTTGTACCACCACGCCACCTACTCTTCTTGTTTTTCTTTTTCTTGGCTTCACTGCTCTCTCCTGGTGCCCCTCCCTCATCAGAATCATCATCAGAGCCACCGCCCTCAGCTGCTTCGCCAGATGCCTCCTTTTTATTGCTTCCTGCCGCCGCTCCAGCCTCTTCCTCCAGCTTAGCAGCCCCCAGCTTTGCCTCCACATCAGTCACCGAGGGCGCCATGTTTGTGCCTATGGCCTATGCAAAGAAGCGCGTCCTTTTTGGTTTGTCTTAAGATAGGTAGGTTTCGCACTAGATATAGCACTTGGAAGTATGTACAGCTGTAAAGAGGCACAACTTAAAAAAGAGAGGAGAGAAGAGAGGAAAAACAGTTATAATGTTCAGTTGGTTGGTAGTTTGGGGGAAATGGCATTCCTTATTAAAGTTTGCGTCAATGCACCTCACCAAGCCAAAGAGTGCTAGTAATCTAGAGTCATCCTCATTGACCAGAAAGCCAAGATTGGCAGGTAAACGGGTGGCCATCATTTCAACCTTCATTTTCCTCAATCGCTGAACCGCACACATCAAATGTACATGCACATAAACACCATAACACAAACAAACTCTTGCACTTTACTGTAATGTACATACAAATACATGCATACACATAAACACACCACCACGATTTTTGATAGGCTGCCCTCAAACCCCCAAACGACAACGAACTTCAGTGGCAGTCAAAGCCACCTCGCTGAACTGGAACGCCCCTCCTGTCGTCGTTGCTGGGGTATGTTTGCTGTATCAATTAAGCCCTCAAATGACCACAAAACATACATATCTCCACGTCAAGCACAGGCGCCTATGCAACTCGTCTTTAAGACATAGCGCAATCTCTCCTGCACATTCATTTGTGCACACAGGCGGGCATTGCAGGCCTGGCCACTGCAGTTGCTTTACACAAGGTGAGTAGCATATTTTCCCAAAAGCGTACACCTTACACACATGCCAGGAGATTAGATCCCTGAAATTGTGGTATAGTCATATTACACAGCTCCAGCCCAGCGATAAACAGGCAGGACATGTGCGCCAACCAACATAAATAACTCTCACAAATCTGCCTAAATCTACACAGGTCGGCATACCTGTTAGTGTATTAGAGGCGGCCAGTGATGGCATTCGGGAGGGAGAGGGCTCTGCTATAGGCTTATGGCAGGTAACTCTCGTAGGTTTTGGGGGGGCCATGTAGGTGCAGTAGTTTCATAACCCGCAAGTAGTCTTACAGTTGCCCCTGTCTCCTTCCTGACCTTTGCCTAAGGTAGAATTGAGGTGTTCAGTTTCTGTGTACCTCCTCTGAAAAAACAGAATGCATGGCGTTGCCTTGATGAGCTCGGCGTGGCAGAGCAGCTGAGGCCCTCCTACGCTCAGCTCAACAGGTGTGTTTAGTGTGTCTAGCATACTGACACTGAAATTGTTAGACCAGAACTGTAGGACATATACACAGGCCTGCAAAAGAAAAGAGAGGGCAGCGTTGGTAGTTTGAACGCATCCAGCGTGATCAGAGGAAGAAGCACATTCTGTGCCTGTTGCAAAAGTATGGCCCTACAGCTGGGGGGGTTTTGCTTCTGATTTTACTCACCCTTTTGACCCGAAGAGCACTTAAAATCCAGCACCTAACTGCCCTTTACCATTGAAATTGAGTAATGGGCCAAAAGACGTTCAGGGGGGCTGCAATAGACACACGTTTGCAAGAAAACAGAAATGTGTTTTCCTGGCAGACCTGCTTGCAACAGGGTTAGCCAGAACTGCTTGTTGACTTGCACAGTGCACACAAATTTCAGTGTGATGAAATTGTTCTGCACTACTTTTATTTTGCCGAGGTAGCAAACGCGTTGGCTTGCCAATGGTGTGTAAGACCTCCAATGTATACCTCAACAATATGATATGTGTGCGCCATCTGCTAAGTTGTTAAAGTTGGAAGCAAAGGAGCTGTTAGCTACAAGCATCCCTGCAACAGGATTGTTCTGTAGGTCTTCCTAACATTACGGTGATCAATCTATGCAGGGTAGAGCTGGTCAGGGACTCTGGTCGTGTCCTTCGTCAGTTTGGTTTCAACGAGTGCGATGCTGGGAAGGATGGTGCTGTGTGTGAGTTCAGGTGCGCTCAAATTAGTGGGCAAGTGCTGAGCGATTGACAGGTATAGCTGTGAAGACAAAAGTCGGTTTTTCTGACGAAAAAGATTAAGCACACTTCCCTCTAGCCGTGGAGCTAGCAGGAACCCAGAAATGTGTTTGCGTTGCTCCTATCACAGCAATCCAGATGTATCATCCTAGTGTCGTTCACTTGCACATGCCTTCAGTGCTCAATCTGTTAAATATCCCTCCCTCTATCTCACCTTTTCTTTACGATTGATATAAAAGATGAGGCACCGCAATTTCACAAGCATTGTGCCTGAGAGGTTTTAAAAACGCATCCGAGTAATTGAATATAGGGTATTAAGGTTTTTGCAATCTGACCCTTTTTTTCCAGGTGTTACATGTAACCACCTGCTGCACAGAGTCGACAGGCGTGTGGTTTTATATTTCCCTGCATTGTACATAGACTTATTGCTCGTGGCCGTCCGCTGCGTTCTTAATTAAGGAAAATGTGATTGTCCACACACAGAGGTGTTAGGAGTGGCCACCTGCTGTGCACGCTTTAGAATCCACACAAGCTCCATGCCCTCCTGTTGCGCACAGAGGTGTCAGGCGTGGCCACCTGCTGCGCACGCTCGCTGACGCCCTTCCTCCCGGAACAATAACCCCAAATGCACGGGTTGTGCAGATGTTGCAGCTAGGTAAAACGCCTGCTTTATCATGTTGTAGCTAGGTTAAACGCCTGCCCCATCATGTTGTAGCTAGGTAACACGCCTGCCCCATCATGTTACAGCTTAGTAAAATGCCTGCCTTATCATGTTGTAGCTAGGTAAAACGCCTGCCCCATCATGTTGTAGCTAGGTAACACGCCTGCCCCATCATGTTACAGCTTAGTAAATGCCTGCTCTATCATGTTACAGCTAGGTAGAATGCCCCATTGTGCCTGACATGTGTTTGCTGCTCGTTTTTCCCTTGTGGCTGTCCTGCAGTAAAGTCAATGTTTCTGGCAATGACTGGTGTTGGACATACTGTCTGGTTTGCGTGGGATGCCTCGAATACGGATGGCAGCAGCTTAAATTTAGGTTTAGCGAGGAACACACGTAAGCAAAAACATGCTCTCTGTGCTCGTTTGTTTTGGCTCTGTTCAGGAGGCAAAGGTGGAAGTGCTCCATGGCCTGCTGTACAGCTTGAATCTGGTACCTCCATGGAGGCAGGCGTACTGGTGCGTCACTCCACACAACTTCGCTAGCTTGTTGAAGCACGTAATCTGACGTATTACTGTTGTGGCTTATACGGAAAGATGACTGGTTTCTACAACCCTTTTCACCTCAGTACTTGGCAGAAAAAGTGTCATATGTTCTACACATTATTGGTTTGCACTCCAGTAAAACGCATAGAGGTCACAATGCTGGAATATAGAGACATGAAATCAATCCCTGCTGTGCAAGTATGTGGCTTAATCTTTATTACATGTGGTTGTCGTGCAGGTGGCTGCGGACGGGGCTCAGAGTGTTGTTGCTCGAGAGGCTTTGGGGCTGCCTGCACCAGGCTATGCAGGATACACAGCTTACAGGTTTGTATTTCTTCAACGGTGCTAGTAAGTTCAATGGTCGATGCAGAGTGCTTTTGCTCTGGCACACTGCACTGGGTCATGTGAATGGGTGTCATACTTGCGTGTTTGGCACTTCACTTGTTGGTCTACAGCACGCTGAAGAAGGCTTGCACCTCGCAAAAGACTCACTTGACCTGTCTAGACTTATGCCACTCAGCTGCTTATGCTTGCATCGACTCCTTTCCAGGGGAGTATCATGCCCAAAGGGTGGGACCGCCTCCCTTGGACTTCCCTTGAATACCATCAGACAGATATGGGGAAAAGGGACACGAGCTGGTTTATACCCGTTGAACGAAAAAGAGGTGTGTCTGTGTGTTTGTGTGTGCAAAATGCGTTCACTTATGCATAATAACGCTAACACAGAAAGACAGGATGGATGATCTTTGGAGTACACCTGAAAATGCAATCATTCTCCTGAGCTTCAACATTTTAGCATTAATAAGAAGCATGAGGGCATGTTGCAGTAGCAAATGCAGACGGCCTGCTTCCATACTTGCAAAATGTTTCTGTGAAATATGTTTGGTTTGTGGGCCAAAAGCTTTGTAAAAGCTAGTGACCTCCCCACAAGGACGAGTTGTCTTTTACTTGTGTTCAATCTATCAGCAATACACAAAACAACAGTGTTAGCACCCTTTTAATCTTTGTGCCGTCGCTTCACTTGTGTGAGCGCTGTCTATTTACCTGTTAGCACAATGACAATTTCACAGGTTTACTGGTTCACATGCTTCAACGCATCAGAGGATGCGTCCGTTCCAACATCCTCTGAAGCACGCATGGCAGATGCTGTGAAATATGTCAGGGGATGGTCGTGGAGTATGGAGCAGGCCATCAGGTAAATGTGGCTTGGTCGGCGGTGCAAAATGACTGAAGGATGTTAGTTTGTCTCTTGTGTGGCCGTTTGTTGGATGACTTTTATCGGGAGCCTTGCTGCAATGCAAGTCTTCTTTTGCAAGGGTTTTTTTGATGATTAATTGATTAATTGTGTGTTTGCATTCGACGCTGAAGTTACGCTGCAGGTAATCAGCAGCTGATCTGGCGTACGTTGCTCAAGAAATAGACAACCAATTGTTTATAACTGAAGCTCAGACTGCTGCCACATTTTGATTTGTAGCTATGATGCATTAAGCTCCAAGCCATAATTGCAATGTAGCTGCATAGCCTCATCTCAGACAGGTCATCTGTTCTCCGTTCATTTTCGACGTGCTACTTTTGCTGCTGCATACGTGCAGAGAAACTCCTGCTGCTGCAATCAGCCGCTCCAGGATCACTGATCGGTGGACCACTGGTGCTTTTGGCAAGGGCCTAGTCACCCTTGCAGGGTTGGTTACATTTATAAACAAATTTGTGTATGCTAGCGCTGCTATGCGAGGACAGCTGGTTAAGGCAGGCTTGTTCCAGGAAAATATATGCCTGCTAGCCTATCCCTATAGTTGCAAGCATTCACAGATGTGTGCAACCACTGCTTGTACAAGGCACAATAGTCAGGTTTGCGCCCACTCCAGCCACGTCATAACTACTGTTCAACCTTGCTCTGTGTGCTCTGCAAGGGATGCTGCACACCCTATGACACCCAATTTAGGGCACGGAGGATGTGTGAGCTTAGAGGTACGCCTTGACTGCGGTGCATTGAGAAAGGGAGTTTGATTTACGGCCGTGAGAAATTGTACAGAACCTCCTCGTTGCTGACCTGGTGCATGGATGATGTATGATGTAATTAAGTACTTCGAGCTACAATCATAAAGGAAACAGTAATACTGACCATCAATTCAAACACTGCTCTGGTGTACTTATGCAGGATGCGGTTGTCCTGGCCCGTACTTTGTCTACGCAGCCCAGCACAAGCTCTTTAGAAGAAGCTTTGCGGGAATATGAGCGACAGCGGAGTGAGCGCTGCTTCCCGCTGACTGCGAGGTCCAACCTTATGGTGAGCACAAACATACCTACAGCAAGGGCGATGTCATACAGCTCATCGCAAGCCTGTATTTTGAATCATATGCAGAAGAAGCATCAAGCCGACGCAATACATGCACAAACACAAGTTTTGAAGCCATCCTGCATTGTTACAGGGTGCGGCGCTGCAGCTTCCCTTTGACCCTGTTTCACTCGTTCGAGACGCATTTGTGAGCACGGCCTTCTCGCCCAGCCACTTCCTGGATCACACTACATTTGACGCGGGCCGCTTGGTTGAGAATTGAGCTGCGAGCTGTTTGATCTTCTTCTTTTTGATTTAAATCCAGAAAACGTTTGGACTTCGGTGCAATGAATGGCTTCTTGCTGAAATGTATGCGTTTCATAGAACTTAAATAGATGCATTGCACACCTTGCCTCTCCAATACTGTTTATATCTCTTTTTCTGGCCCAGCCTTCTAAAGTCCCATTGCATTCTTTTTTGCTTAACAAAGAAAGAGCTTCTGTTTGATGATGAAAGTGGCGGCCGCATGAGTTCCTTTCCTCTTTTAGCTTTTATCGACCTCTAGCATGTGCAGTGGCTTCTCCCATCAATCTTTCCTGTTAATTTCTCTCATTAGCAAGGTGCTTAAAAGTAGCAAGGTGCTTGGAAGGAATAGGGCCACAAAGGAAATTTAGGAAATTCTGACTCCCATAAATAATGCTCGTTAGCCGAAAGTATTCGAATTTATAAGAAGATTATCCGTTATCAGAGCAAACTTGCGAATTCACTTTCAAGGACCAAGCAAACTCAAACTGTTTAAAAATCGCTAGGAATTCGTAGTCTCTATATTTGAATTTAACCGGCTATTGTTTGGCATGATGGCCCTTAGCCTTTGCCAGAGCAAGCCACTTAAGTCCTTTACTTATTGCACAGAGAAGAGAGAAACGAGCAGCAGAACTCTCTGTACAACAAGGAGGGCAGGTCCTGATGACAAGGAGGTGATGCGCTGTCTCCAGATCTGTTAAAGTGTCGATTTTTTCCTGAGGGGGTTATCTGGGCAAAAGTCAAAACATGCTCCTTTTTGCATGAAAGGTGGAACTACTACTCACACGTCACTTCATCAAATTGGACCCAACCTAGCTTCAAACTGATGCTGACTTAGTAAGCTACCCGAGTAAGTGCTCAGATTTAGACAATTGCCCTGCGTACAGAATGACAGGATTAAAGCACATGTCGTGCACCTGTACCCTAGATGGGTGCTTTCCAGGGGGAATGGCACATTGATTTGCATATCTCGCCACCACTTGCTCTTCTTGCTCCATTGTTTTTGCAATGATCTTTATTCATTATAAGGACCCCAACACACATTAAATCACTCAGTTTAATGCTCTGGCTGGTCAGATGCAGCATATGGCTGCTCAAAAAGTAAGGTTCACGCCGCGGCTGCTGAGGCAGGTGGCCATAACTTGCAGGTTTCAAGCTCAGCTGCATTGAAATTAGACACATAGCAGAGCTGAGCTTGAAACCTGTAAGTTAGGGTCACCTGCCCTAGGAGCATGCAAAAAGTATACCCATTTTGGGCCTCAGATAACCCCCTCTTTTTTTTCCCGGTATTTGGACAACCAGAATCACGACTTTCTCATTCTCGTAATGCTTAACAGGTACCAACCCACCCCCCTGCTTATCACCCGCTGGATCATGCTGCAATTAAGGCAGCCAGGAAACCATTTCAGCCCATCGTTGAACCAGGCAGCGCAAAGGTGCAAGATATACGTATGCGTGATTGATGTTTGCTTTAACCACGATGGCATGGCATCTTATTAAGGGTGCAAGCACTCTTTTGTTTGTGTAATGCTACGAGGAAAACACACTGTGTTGTTGACCCCACAAGGCTTAAAAATTGGCACGCCCATCCCAGCAGAATAACTGGGACTCTCTCATGCCATGCAAAATAAAGAAATTAAGAAGCAGATAGTGTAGACACTGCTACCAGCATAAAATAGGATGTGGTGTTGTTTTGTGTTCTGCACCACCCAATGGATGCAGTAACACACAACATCCCACCTGGAGAATAAAATAAGAGAAGCTTTTCAGTGGGGATCAGGTGGCTGGGAGGCAGAAGTCTGCACACCACCAGGAGTATTGCTCCGATATTTGTGGGGGTTGTATGCAATGTCTCATCTCATCTGCATGATTTTTTGTTGCGGTTCTGACTGCATGTAGGCTTGATTGTTTCATGAGTGCTGTGGTGTAGACATGTAGACAAGTAGCTCCGGTGTTGTGGAGTGGGTTCCTTGTGTGGCTGCTGCAGATGGTGCCTGCTGCTCCTAGCAGGATGTCGTGAAGGGTTTTGCGATGTCCGAGTAAGTGAAGCATTAGCAGCTTGTGTTGTTCTTGTGCCTTTTCTGCTTGTTGAGTAGGGGAAGTGTCTACACAGTACTTGACTTTGATGAGATGTATATCGCGTTTGTTTGGTTGTACATCTCTTGGTTTCATAGCCAGGGGGTATGGATTGGCAGCTCCATCTGCTGGGCTATCACGGGCAACTCTTCTTGCATTATTGGCAGACCTAGTTTAATACGTGTTTGTTGGGTTTCGTTTGGGGCGTGGTTGCTGGGTTAAAGCAACTTAGAACGCATCTGGCTTGCTCAATTTTCGCCGCTGTTGTGCAAGATGAAGAACAATCTGAAAGGAATGTATTACAAGTTTTCTGGCTTTCTGACTTTCTGGAAAAAACAATTCAAAACGGCCCCTTTCCCTTCATGTCAACGCTTTCCTGCTACATCCTCATGCTCAGGTAGGGCTGGATCCTGTGTACACAGAGAGCTTTGACTACCTTGATGTCGGGTCCCAAGATCCTCCTGACCAGGTGTGTTGCAAGAGCTGTGCCTTTTAAACATCAGCACAAAGACATGGACGTAACATTATTAACAAATACATCTCGAGAATGCTTTGTCTCACGCTGCTAAAGATGTGCTTTGTAAGGAAATTACTTTTGAGTTTTACTTCACACTGCAGCAAATCAGAAATTTACTGGAATAGGTCTGAGGGTTCAAGGTTATAACACACACAGGCCGTGGTAAATTCACCTAATACCAACTTAAAACCAACCAAAACATGGCGTACAGGTACAACCCTTTCGATCTACAGACGAGGAAGAAGCGCCAGTTAGTATCCAGGCCACCCACTTAGCTTGCAAGCTGGTAGGAGTAACTTGTCACTCTTCATAAACTGACAAAGATGTCATAATCATAAATCAAGATTTGCTGTACGATGCAACTTAGCTAATTGCCTGCTCTGCACTGTCCCTTGTGTGGCAGCTTCAACCTGTTGCGTTGGTGGATCATTGGTTGCGTTGGTAGATGAACAAACTGCCGGCAGCTCCTTGGCTTGACCAGGATAGTTCTTTGGTTCCAGTGGCAAGAGTTTAAGGAAATACCCTACACTATGCTGCAATCAAAACTTCTTGCCTCTACTATGTACTAGGCCCTTTTATTAGGCTCACCGCCTTCTCTTCCTATAACCTCCTGTGTCCGCAGGCAGAGGCCTTTGGCCATGTAGAGCTAGCAGAGCGCTCTGTTCCAGAGCCTGCGCAGACAGTGATTGTGCGTGCGTCCTTTGAACGAGCCAAGAAGAGCATCAAAGCCGCACAGGTGTTGGAGTCGCAGCAGCCGCACCAGTTTGTATCCAACTCTGTAGGACTGGCCGATCCCCGCCACAGAGGTCCTCATAAAGTACCTGGCACTCCTGAGCACGTAGACCTATTTGATGATACAGGATCATTGGAGCGAGGAGTGTAGTTTCCAGTTCGAATGTCAAACACTAGGAGCCTTTGCTATTTTTGCCGTGCTGCCATTCTTGAAAATCAACTGTTTACTTGCATCTCACATTGTAGACCTCTCTCTTTCTTTTGGGATAGTAAGGGCAGCGATGACCCTGCACCCATACAACAAGAAAAAGGAGCAAAACTATAAGAAGAACAAAGAGAAGACGAGGGTCTATAGAATGGGTCAATATAATTAAGAAGGAACTGACAAAAGTTGGTATGTAAAGAGTGGAGGCTTTGCTGCACTCCACCTTCTTTTTGCTGAGATGAGTTTTATCGTACAGGTTTACCTCCAGCCGTCCAGATGCTGTACTGGTTGCTCCCATCTCCGCGAGACCAAAAAAGCAACAGGATTTACAGGATTTACAGATGAAGCCATCAGTCAAAACGTGCGACTGCTAAGCTGCGTAAATAAAAACGTGTAAAAATAACTGTGATAATTGTTGTTGCAGCTCCAGACTTGTAGTACCTACAAAAGAAACCCTGGAAAGGGAAAAAAGCACAACACTGCTTGCGGCAGCAAAGAAGCAACAGACTAGCAATAAAGGGGGGTGGGTTTTTTTGAGTAGCAGGGGGCAACTGAGGGAGACTGGCTGGGAGCTCACCTCGCTCAGCAGCACCGCCCAGCCGTGACAGACCGCTAGCCACCAGCAAGTTCACCTTCCCCAGACAGCACCGGCCCAAAGATATCAGCATGCTTCAACATGACATCCACACCTCATTGCGATCAAGTACTGTGAGGACCCTGGACCACAAATACAGTTGAGCACCGCGCTGAAACAGAGTCATGACCTCTGCTCCATCCTTCAAGGAGCCTCCGTCGCCCCTCCATACCATTTGTTGAGAGTGGGCGGCATCATCTTCAGCAATCACATATAGCTCTTCTCAAGGACACGGGTCTTGGTTCTCAAAGTGCGAACAATCTTGCTTCCAAGCTTTGTGTGCATTCTGTTTTTATGCTGCTAAACTTGTCCATACCAGGCGTGCACTTTCCAGTACTTTACCAACATTCATCGATAGCCAGGTCAAGAAGCCTGCAATCTTCCTGATCTCCATTGACAACCTTTTTCTTTTCTGCCAAAGTATCTTACCAATACTTACTTGAGCGGCTGTTCCCCTTTCATGTTGGGACTTCCTTGGGGTCTTTTGAGTACAATACAGACTAATCATCGCTCAAAACATACGACTGCCAGGCATGAGGAAAGATCAGAGAGTCATCTGGATTTCAGTGAGCGAGGGACAAAGAAACACAGGGCCTGCTTCCCCTTGCTCTCGGCTTGTAGTAGAACAGCCCGACTCTTGTTATGTAAACCTTTAGCTCACTGTACTCCTTTCTTGTCTCCCTAGTATGTGCTCGTAATGCTGAGAGTGACGTGCTGGCGCAGCTGCGTTTCTGTAGGGGAACTCTTTTTTCTCTTGGTGGTTTCGGCGCACCAGTCATCGCAATGGCTTAGCTGCTTTTATCCTGACTAAATACTCCTAGCTTTTCTATTAGTCTTTAAGTTGAGTGCCTTGCGTTTGTGTAGCTAGACGTGCCCTGGGCCCTTTGCCTTTATATTCTTTACTAGCCCTGTCTTCCCAAACCTTGTTTTTACGTATGCACCAAAACACGCAGGCTTGACTTTCTTCTTTCTATCCCATGCTTGGCCTTCTCGTATACATTTTGCCCTTCTTCTCATCAACCTGGGTCCCCCCCCCACTTTCTTTTGTTTATTCCAGCCTGTCTCTCTTGCTCCCTTTTTATGTATCAACATTCGGGTCGTTCCAACCTTGTAGTAGGGAGTTTGCTATCACAGCAGATGATCTCCCCTTGATCTATTAATTAAGCCAACAACCAGGGTGAGGGTGACGAATTGTGTGACAGAGTTGGTTGGTGTTCAGTTGAGATTTGTCTAGTCTCGTCCAATAAGCTGGAGGAGCCAGTTAGTTCGTTCACCTTCATTAGTTGATGTGCTGAGTCTTATACTTGCTGTGGAAGTGATTTGATCGGTCATTTCATTGGGGAGCTACATTAATGATGTATTAAGTTGGCAGGCTGCCTCCTGCGCTCGTCTGCTTAAGCAATCTACATCCTCCTCCTTGGTATGCTGGATGCGTTACCTTCATTAGTTGATGTGCTGAGTCTTATACTTGCTGTGGAAGTGATTTGATCGGTCATTTCATTGGGGAGCTACATTAATGATGTATTAAGTTGGCAGGCTGCCTCCTGCGCTCGTCTGCTTAAGCAATCTACATCCTCCTCCTTGGTATGCTGGATGCGTTACCATTGCTACCATCACTATTATTACAGTGTTCTATCAATCACAGCCATAGCATGATGGTTGTGTACTTGGCACAAATTCTGAGATCTCGTGGTAAAATAAGAAGTTGTAGCTTCCATCTATCATTCGACTTTCTACGGACAAAGTGTCGGATCAAATCACCGTCACAACAAACAACAAATACAAATATGCTGCACATCAACTGATGTAAAAAGCATTCCTAAATCAGTCTCACAAACAAACTTCTTGCAAATACAATCTCTACGTGAGCGTTGAGTGCCTACTTCAAGCTGCCCAAGTTGTGGAACAAACTTGCAAAGGTATAGTTACAACAAAGGTCAAGACATCCTGCTTTAAATACTTGCCACTAAGCTGCCAACTGATACTTGGCCATTAGGCGCTTGCAATCTGGGCTGCGTCAGCAAAACAAAGAAAAGGAGCACAGTTTGACTGGCATGGATGATCAAACAGGCCAAAGGACACAGGCAGGTGATATAAGTCACAGAGGGACGGTCGGCTGAAATGAAGAGCAAAATGAACACCATGATAAGTTTAACTTGATAGCCCTGTGCCACGCACCATGTGACGCGTGCTGAGATGCTTGGGACTCCACTAGTGTCTGCGCCTGCTTTCAATAGAAGCTCTGCACGGAATAGAAATGTGTACTATGCAAAACCTGCTGCATGTAACATCTGAATGTGAGCTATGTGATTGTGAGCGAAGCGAAACCTGCTGTAAGTTACATCTGTACATTAGTTTGATCAGGGCTACTAGCATAAAATTCATCAATTTTCAAAGCAATGCAATGATCAAGCTCCTCGTCCAAAATGCTTCTCACCTGCAATATTTTGCCATCCTGTACGCAAAGAGAATAAAGGGCAATGAAACTTTGCACTGGCACGAACATGGTATATAAATAAATTTTTACCAAAGGTCTAGTGTCCTACCGGATAATAGAGCGACTTGCAGTGCAGTCAAATCATTGCTATTCTTCATCTCCAGATTGGCCCCCATGTCAATCAGCATCTGCATTTAAAACGAGTTGTTTTGATTGGCGGAGGCCTGGAAAGTTAAATGATTGACGATCAGGTGAGCATTAAAAATTTAATGACGCGCACCTGCGGGATCTCAGATGGTGGGTACTGCGGGTAGAAAGGGTTGTTAGAGCGACATCATACTGGTCAGATACATAATATTCATTTGCGCTTGAAAAATGCATCATGGATCAACAAAGGATTTGTTTAGCCACCTTGTAATGCCCTTCCCTGGCAACAAAGAGGAGTGGTGTCTCTCCACTTGGCCCTTTTTCGTTAGCATCCCCGCCGTTTCTCTTGCACAAGCTACAGCACAGAAGGACAGTGTTTTAGAACAATGATAATTTGAAAAGCAGCACTGTATGCAATAGAGCCTGCACAGATCTTTAAAAGGATCTGAGCACACGCAGACAGCATAGAGCACACCTCATTCCTGCACTATCCAGTTTCAGCACACTCGTCCATAGCATACTCGTTCCGGGCTCGACGGGCGCAAACAATGCTGTGGCTTTGTATATGCTTGTGGCGATGCCCGAAACCACTGCACGTGCTGGGTTATTTTCGGCACGCACAACAACGCATGGTCGTGGGCGTCCCTACTCCGCCAGCAGGAGATGTATGCAGCATTTTAAAGTCAGGACTGCTTATAAGTATGTACGTATGCGCGTGTGTGTGCGTGTGTGTATGTGTGTGTGTGTGTGTGTTTGTGTGTATGTGTGTGTATGTGTGTGTATGTGTGTGTGTGTATGTGTGTGTGTGTGTGTGTGTGTGTGTGTGTGTGTGTGTGTGTGAGAGAGAGAGAGAGAGAGAGTGTGT
>Ga0307947_1002886_pt1 | contig 13853 bp, 11 predicted proteins | sample OrgLakmetagen232_FD_201840 | JGI IMG/M metagenome (GOLD analysis project Ga0307947, IMG submission 201840) | Saline water microbial communities from Organic Lake, Antarctica - #232 | ecosystem: Environmental > Aquatic > Non-marine Saline and Alkaline > Saline | place: Antarctica: Organic Lake...
ATTTGTGACCTTCCTGTCCCTATCCTGCGGCAGTGAGGCGCTCTGTGTACAGAACCAAAACTTGTCACACACACACACCTATTGAACTGTGGTTCAACTAACACATGCATGCTCCCTCTCATTGCAAAATCATTTTTACGCAGCTGCATGCAAGTTGTATGGCATGCATGAGAGTTGCGTTGTTCTTTCTAAACTACTCATTAATTTGCAGGTACATGATCCCTGCCATCGCAAACAGCATGAGCCCCATTAAAACAGTAAGTGAATCTGCGTCGGTGCCAGTGTTGTTTTGCAAGCGTGCCTGCATCAGTCTGTTTGTGCCAATGCATGTATTCAGTTGCTTGTACTTACATGCGTAAGATACCTATGTGAAATTACTTTTGCGTAAGTGCATGTGTATCAGTTTGTTTGCATGAGTATGTGTGCATGACTACATCTGCATAACTGAGTGATATTGCATGAGTGTGAGCTTGTTTAAGCGTATCTGTGTAAGTACAAATGCACCAGTGTGTAAGTGAGTGTCTCTTCGTGAGTACGTCTGCATCAGTGTGCGTGTGTCTGTGTGTGTATCTGTGAAAATTCGCCTTCATCAGATATTTTTCATGAATGTGTCTGCGTGAGTGTGTCCGCGTGAGTCTACCTACATGGAAGTATTCATGTGGGTGCGTCTTTGTGACTGTGTTGGTGTTAATGTATGTACAGTCAACATGTCCGGTGTCTTTAGCTTCCCTCTACTTGCCCTCGTGCACACTGTGATTGTATAAGTATTCACTCATCTTCTCTCATTCCTTTGTGTTTGCCATGCTCAGTCATCCTACAATTTCCACTTTAATATGTTTGATATTTGTTTATGACAGTTGGATTGGCTGTACGAGAGCTGTTGGGCACAGCTATTGACCTAGGCACTTGACAAACTTACTCAACCAGATCTCATGCTTGTGTTAATGCCTACCTGTGCCTAAATGAATGTTTAAGGTTCATCTGAGCCAAGCAAATTAACTTCCATCAAACATTTGATCAATCATCTCTGCTGATCCTGTTTGCTCACAGATGGATTGGCTACGTCTGTGCGAGCGTGTGCTGAAGCTGTCCCTGCCAAACATATACTGCTGGATGGTATGCGAATAAAAGAAAGACAAAACAAAGTTGATGCGTGCTGTGAGATTAAGAAAAGCAAAAATTGCATGCAGTGCTAGAACACAGAACGGACAGGTCCTCGCATCAGTTTAAGAATGGAGCTGCTCTGCTTCCAGGGGTGAATCTATAAATATGCACTGCAAGATTAGGAAATGGAGCTGCTCTGCTTCCAGGGGTGAATCTATAAATATGCACTGCAAGATTAGGAAATGGAGCTGCTTTGCTTCCAGGGGTGAATCTATAAATCTGCATTGCAAGGTTAGGAAATGGAGCTGCTCTGCTTCCAGGGGTGAATGTATTAATATGCACTGCAAGATTAGGAAATGGAGCTGCTCTGCTTCCAGGGGTGAATTTATAAATCTGCACTGCAAGATTAGGAAATGGAGCTGCTCTGCTTCCAGGGGTGAATTTATAAATCTGCACTGCAAGATTAGGAAATGGAGCTGCTCTGCTTCCAGGGGTGAATCTATAAATCTGCATTGCAAGATTAGGAAATGGAGCTGCTCTGCTTCCAGGGGTGAATGTATTAATCTGCACTGCAAGATTAGGAAATGGAAGTGGTTGTGTCTTTAGGAAATCAGGGTGCGGTGGAATCAGGGTGCAAAGGTAAACCTGCAATGTTCCGGACATTAATCTAAAAGTAATGAATGGGAAAGCGAGCATGCAATCCTTGTCCAAATTTCCATAGGCTTTTTAGTGAAGAGCAAGGGGAAGATTGTAAGGCACAGGGGGTAGAGTGTCAGCGCCGATTGTACAGGCACTGACAAAATTACATTTTTTTCTTGATTTCATTGTAGGCCGGGTTCTATTGCGTGTTCCACTTGTGGCTCAACATCCTTGCCGAGCTCCTCCACTTTGGCGACCGGGAGTTCTACAAGGTACCGCCTCACACAAACAGTTGCCATCAAACAGTCGAAGTTTTGAGTATGGTTTGGGTCCTGAGGGCAATTGGTTAGACACGCTCCTGCAACTGCAAGCTGAAGGCTTCCCCCCACCGTTGTATCCTTTGTGACCATTGTTCCTGCGATGATTTCTTGACTGCATCCATTTTACCATCGTGACCTTCTCCTCACTCCCTTGCATGTATTGAGGGTTTCGTCAACCAAAGGTAGTTAATACTATTCCTGCCTGTAACCATCCCCTCTTTTCTCTCGTTTTGCTTGGTACTGCAACTAAAAAGGGATGCGACGTTTTGTCGCAACCCCTTTCAGTTGTGCTAATTCAACAAAAAAGGAGGCAATGGATGTGACTGTTACACACAAGTACGGTGAAATGAAGTACAGTAGATGAATTCGTAGATGAATAATTGATATGATAATGATCCATCTCTTGTTGATGAATACTTGATACCAGCAAGTACGACAGGCTTTGTAATCAAATGCACTGCTGTGACCCTGGCACTGCTGTACGCCTTACTTGGCTGATTGTTGATGCTCTGTAACCACCGTGTTATAGTTTAGTTTAGTTTGGATTACAAAGGCATTCAACCTGGAATGGCTGCTCAACCTATGTAACCACCGTGTTATAGTTTAGTTTAGTTTGGTTAACAAAGGCATTCAATTTGGAATGGCTGCTCATCCTATGTAACCACTGTGTTATGTGCCTTTGCAACTTATGCAGGACTGGTGGAACGCCTCCACGGTGGGAGAGTACTGGAAACTGTGGAACATGCCGGTGCACAAATGGCTGCTCCGGCACGTGTACTTCCCGACCATGAATCTTGGTATCCCTAGGTATGGATGTGAGCATGGCAAAACAGAAGGAGTGACGGGGAACAATTGCTTTTTTCCCCAAGAATTGGGACACTGTGGGTCGCCAAAGTCCTCACATACTGTGCCCATAAGCAGTTCACCCAACATATATTCCCTTGTACCTCATTTAAATGCAACGTACCTGTTTTTACTTCAATGTCATTGACATTTGCCGGAGATCTGGCATTTTGGGGTGCTGTCTGGGGCCCGGTGCCTATTTTGCACCCACTTCGAAAGGGAAAAGGTGCAGTTCTTGATTGCACCCATCAACCTCTGCTTCAGGATATAAGCATTCTGAAATATGAATGGTGCATAGCAATGCTGCAACGTCGGAGTTGGGGCAGGGTTGCTGGTAATGCCTGCGAGAGGGAGGCACTCACACAAGGGGCACAGGAGATGGGTGAATAAACGATGTATATATACGGTTCTGGCCAACCCTACACATGTTCCAGGGTGATGGTGTGTTGTGTTGGCCTGTGCTTGTAGCAACACAAAGTGCATGCAACTAAAAATAGCTCTGTCAAAATTATGACACCCGCTGTTGCCGCCATGTACAGGTGGGCCTCGATCATGCTGGTGTTTTTTGTGAGCGCAATTTTCCACGAGGTGGGTTACTTCTGGCTCAGGCAGAGTACCGTGTTTTGAGAGCACTGGAATTAGCATTCAGCCTTGCAAGTTTTAAGGGTTGGTGCTTAGAAAAGCAGCTGTATATCATCTTGTGCGCCTGAATCTAAGTTGTGCGTGTATGTAATTTGCAAAAATAAAGTGCTTATGTATGGTACTTTTAAATCCAGAGTATGTTTTAGCTTGTCTGCAGCATTGGGCATTGAGTTTACGCCTTAGGTCTGCCTCTTAGTGCCCAATCGTGCGCAAGTGCCTGTAACTCTGGCCAACAGCAAGTGCACACACACACACACACACACACACACACACACAAAAAGTGTGATACAAACACACATTTTAAATTACACGCAGCTTGTGCTGGGCGTACCTTTGCACCTGGTACGCCTGTGGGCGTTCTTTGGCATCATGCTCCAAGTACCCCTCGTGCTCATCACTGAGGTAAGGCCCACGAGTCTGAGTGTATGTGTCTGTGCTCGTCACTGTGGTACGGCCCACGTGTTTGTGTGTATGTGCTTGTCCTCTGCTCCCTCCGTGCTCTACTCCCTCTGTGCTCTGCTTCCTCCGTGCTCTACTCCCTCTGTGCTCTGCTCCCTCTGTATGTATGTGTCTGTGCTCCCTCCGTGTTCTGCTCCCTCTGTGCTCTGCTCCCTCTGTGTTCTGCTCCCTCCGTATGTATGTGTCTGTGCTCCCTCCGTGTTCTGCTCCCTCCGTCTGTATGTGTCTGTGCTCATCACTGAGTAAGGCCCACGCGTGCCTTCCTCCGTGTTTATGTGTTTGTGCTTATCACTCAGGCAAGACACACATGCGTCTCCCTCCTTGAATATGTGTGTTTATGATACTGAGCTTACAAAAGCCTAGACTGCAAGGTCTTGCATCACAAACGTGAGCATTGCCATGAGCTGTGCTAAGAACTTTAGGTCGCACACAAGCACTGCTGACCTCTTGTGCGTAACACCAGAAAGGCTGTGCCTACATTCTTACCTGCTGTGCTGTGCTTATAAAAGAGGATGCCGATCATTTCTTGCCATGCCACTGACAGGGGCTGTGCTGTGGATAAAGTGGTTGTCCACATCTATGCTTGTGCTAAAATGGCACCAAATATATAGGATTCTGCACCCGACATATGGAAGTTTTTACTCTTTTTCCAGAGCCCTTGACACGTAAAAAGAGGCTGCCCTAGGCCTAGGCGAAAAATATAAATCAGATCAGTGCGTTCAAAGTCGGAAAACGGAAGCAGGTGTAGTTGAAAAGATGACACACATGAATTATTTTCTCTAATCCACCTATGAGTGGGATGCTTTGATCTACAGCAAAAGTAACGCACATCTGTAGGCTTAGGCGTGCACTTGGTCTTGTGTTAATTCAAATGTCGCTAAGCTTCCAGCGTTATGCCTGTTAGTACTACACGAGTCCAAACACAGGTCATTGGATAAACTATAGGAAAGAAGCGGCTGCATTCATTTGATAACACCTCCAGCATGATTTTAATGAAAAGCGCTTTAGTATATTGCGCCTCTCGTGCTTGTATCTACACTGTATCTACACTGCTTGTACCTACACTGTATGTACGCTGTATCTACACTGTATGTACACTACTTGTACCTACACTGTCTACACTGCTTGTACCTACACTGTATCTACACTGCTTGTACCTGCACTGTATATACACTGTATCTACACTGCATGTACACTGTATCTACACTGTATCTACACTGTATGTACACTGTACCTACACTGTATGTACACTGTATCTACATCGCTTGTGCCTAAACTGTATCTACACCGCTTGTGCCTAAACTTTATCTACACTGCTTGTACCTACACTGTATATACACTGTATCTACACTGTATGTACACTGTATCTACACTGTATGTACACTGTGTGTACAGTGTATGTACACTGTATGTACACTGTATGTACACTGTATCTACACCGCTTGTTCCTTAACTGTATCTACACTGCTTGTCCCTAAACTGTATCTACACTGCTTGTACCTAATCTGTATCTATACTGCTTGTACCTACACTGTATCTACACTGCATGTACACTGTATGTACACTGTATGTACAATGTACACTGCTTGTATCTACACTGTATGTGCACTGTACCTACACTGCTTGTACCTACACTGTCTACACTGCTTGTATCTACACTGTATGTACACTGTATCTACACTGCTTGTACCTACACTGTATCTATACTGCTTGTGCCTACACTGTATCTACACTGTATCTACCTACCTCTGTATACTCTTCCTATCTACTCTACCTAATGTATCTACTCTACCTACTGTACCTACACTGCTTGTATCTACACTATCTACACTGTACAGGAAGCTGCCGATTGCATAGAGTTCTGGGTGTTGTTGGTAAAGACAGAAAGATACTAAAATCCACCGCCATCTCACGATGCACACGTAATAGGAAAAGGTGTTGTTGGTAAAGTCAGAAACACAACGCGTGATATCTTTGCAATTGCATCATTCAACAATGTGCATGTGCCTGGCAGCGCTCGTGCAAACCATCTTTTTATCGTACACATTTGGACTTCTTACTATTAACCCAACCCTGGGTTTCTCACTTTTGGACCATCTGGGAGCCTTCCTCTTGACCCAGTCCCTTGCACTTGCACTTCTCCTGTGCTTGCACCCTTCATGCAGCATTTGTACATACCTCCTTGGAAATTCCATGCTGTTAATTGCATCCCTTGTATCAATTTTCAGTTACATACTATCAGTACATGATCCCACTCTTAACAGAACATCCACAAGCGGCTTCAAAGGGATGAAGCTGGCAACATCGTGTTCTGGGTGAGTACAGATGAGCACAATTTGCACGCAAGCATACACTTTTGCGCATGAGCATGCACATGTGTGCAGGCATGTGCACAATGACCCACATACATGTTACCTGTTGATGTGTGGTATGTCCATACACACACATGCACACGCACACGCACGCACACGCACACACACGCAAACACATACAAACACACATGCACACACACATGCACGCACACACACACACACACTCACACACACGCACACACACACACGCTATTCCCTTGTAAGAGCTCCTCCCCTACAACACTGGACAATCTACTTTATGCGCAACCCAAAATGTCCATTAGTCTCTACGTATGCAGGCATTTGCTGTGCTTGCATATCGAGCTCGCGCCAAGTCCTACAGTCAGTCTAATCTAAGCCTCCCCCCCTTTGACCTTGTCCACAGCTGACTTTTTGCGTGGTTGGCCAGCCGCTGTCGATGCTGCTGTACTACCATGATTACTTGTATGAGGTGAGAAACTCGTATAGTTGCTCAGCGGATGAATAACCACGGTTACTTAAGGCGATATTAGGCATTTCCCCTGAAAGTCGAGTGGTCCGTGGTCAGGCCAGGCCGTAGGTGTGGGTCACAAGTTTAAGTTTGCCTAAATGTGAGTACTTTAGCTGCCCATAACGATATGGTGCAGTCGTCGTAGGCAGCATGAGTCAGGTAAAACATTGGTAGGACGCTAGGAGAAGGCACGCAGTGTGACCGTCACGCAGTGTGACGGTGTGCACTGACTTTCACGCTGTGTGACTGTCACGCAGTGTGACTGTCAAGCAGTGTGACCGCCACGCAGTGTGACTGTCACGCAGTGTGACTGTCACGCAGTGTGACCGTCACGCAGTGTGACGGTGTGCAGTGACTGTCACGCAGTGTGACTGTCACGCAGTGTGTCTGTCACGCAGTGTGACCGCCACGCAGTTTTACCGCCACGCAGTGTGACCGTCACGCAGTGTGACGGTGTGCAGTGACTGTCACGCAGTGTGACTGTCACGCAGTTTGACCGTCACGCAGTGTGACCGTCACGCAGTTTGACTGTCACGCAGTGTGACCGCCACGCAGTTTTACCGCCACGCAGTGTGACCGTCACGCAGTGTGACGGTGTGCAGTGACTGTCAACGCAGTGTGACCGCCACGCAGTTTTACCGCCAGCAGTGTGACCGTCACGCAGTTTGACCGTCACGCAGTGTGACCGTCACGCAGTGTGACCGTCACGCAGTGTGACCGTCACGCAGTGTGACCGTCGCGCAGTGTGACGGTGAGCACCAGTTGTGATTTGCACACATCTAAGCTGATCCTTATTATCGACATGGGCACATTTGTTTTATTCTCTAAGAGTTCATGCTGGCTGTGTCACCACTACCAGCGGAGTCTTTTCTCTTCTTTTGTTGCACCTTGAATCGCGTTTACGGTGTGATATTTTTGATTCCCCAGCAGCAATTTGCACACAAGGAAGCACTGCATTACCTACCAAGCAAGGTTTCGCCAAGATTGTCAATACAAGTCCTCTGTACCGCTGTTAAGTGTTGCTAATCCCCCCTGAAGCAGCGCGTTGTAAAAGGCACACTCAAGATGTAAGATTAGGAATTGTATTCCTATATGTATCGTTTCAATACCTGTGTCGAGGCTTGACAAATGCTTGCTTACCTTTCCAGTAGTGTTATTAACTCTCATCAGGAGCCAGTTCCAGGTCAAAGCCTGCAACACTCCTGATCCCCATTGATCTTATCTTTATGGTGGAGGAGTTTAACGTTGCCCGCTACCAAAGTGGCTCCTTTTCCTTAATCAATGTGGGGAGTGGTTTTCACTGCCTTTATAGTCACGTTTCAATACCAATGGTGGTGTCCCTCTTGATCTTTGTGTATCTACAGAAATCTCATGTGTGGGGAGTGGTCTTCACTGCCTTCACAGCTTTACCTCCCTTCTTACCTCGTATTTTCAGGTTTACCCAAACCTGACACGCACGTCCTGACGCTGCTTCCCGTGCTAGTGGATTAACTTATGCTTATCGGTTCATCAGGCATACTCCCTTTCTTCAGCATCAGTATACTGTCACGACAAATCATGGTACCAGTTTAAGCGTGGATTGCAAGTGTAAGCCATAGATTTAGCATGACTATACAGACAAATGTATCTGTGGCCTTATTTCATTATACTCGTGTTATTGGTGCCTGAATAGCCGGGCTTAATTTAATTATCATCTTCTTACTTCATTAATGTTTGTTGTTGTCGTGAATGCAGAATGGTGTGGATGCAATAGGTAAAAATGGTAGAATCGGAGGCAGGCTGAATGCCATATAGGTTAAGGTTGGAATTAAAAAGGCTTTGAAAGTTATTGCCTATTTAGATGTAAAACCCTCCACACCGACCTGCTAGGTGGAGCAACAGGCACCATTTACAGCAGCCACACAAGGAACCCACTCCACAGCCTCGGAGTCTACTGGTCTACATGCCACAGCACTCATGAAGAAAATGAGCCTACAAGCAGTCATGGGATAGCAAACGTGCAAACTCCTGCTGACATGTGATTGGAGTAAGGAGCACTGTCAACAAAGAGAGGGCCCTTTCATCTTAAGGCAGTCACTCTATGAAAAAGCAAAGTCTACACAGATAGTGGTAACACACAGTAGTACTGGCACTTGCCAAGAAGGTCCATGACGACGAGAAGATGGCGATGGCTTAACTGGTTACATTTGGCAGCATTGAGTGACTGTGTGGTAGAGAGCGCCGCAGCAGGTACTCATGCTATAGTGTTGATTCAGTGAGCTTTGTGCCTGGCAATTTATGGCGGTCAAGATATGTATCTCCCACCCATGGGCTGCTTGACCCTCGGCCGGATTGTATCCGTCCCCGCTGCATTCTCTCCTGCGTGTTTGGAACCTTTCTTTGGAAGAAAGAACCTTTCTCTTTGTGCTTTGTCCCTCTAAAACTCTGCTGGAACGTATTCTCTCTTTCTTTGTCTGCTATAAACATTGAGTAGTTTACAGAGCCTGATATAGCCAACTTCCTTCTTTTCCGCTGTGGTGGGGGAGGTTTTCAATGCCTGTGAAGCTCTCTTGTTTCCTCTTCTTTTCGGACACAGCTTTAACCATCGTCCTTTCTAACAACTCGTCACAACTTCATCTTTACACCAAGGGCACTAACACCTGCTCTGCTATTATGAAGCGAAGTTCTAGCGTTGTCGTTTTGTATGTATGAGCGAGCTGGTGAATGAACTAGGCTCCGTTATAAGTTATAACACAAGCAAAAAAGCTCAGGAGTGGGTGCCACAGCACACAACTCCCTGGCCCTCGTTCATTTTGTGATGTTGCCTGGTACAGGAACCTACCTAGCCTCTCCCTGAATCACGTGTCATTAAACCACCACCATTTACGTCTTGGACCTTGCTAGAACAAATGATGAATTCTATTTGTTTCAGTAGCTGAACCCTGTTGCAAAAGTTTGAACTGCTCCAAGGGTATATTTGCAAAGCTAGTCAAGCTGCTTGATTGCCTACCTACAGCGACTTTCATCCTGCAATTGGAAATCGTGCTATTGTTGTCTGGATTATAGGCTCTGCCACCTTGGCCAGCCCAATGGACACGCCAACGAAGACAGAGATGACAGCAATCTGTGGAAACGGAAAGAGCAAAGGCAAAGTCTTGCACTGAGCAGGATGTCTGAGCAAATTGACCTTCGAGGATAGCAATTACTTGAGGCCAACTGTGGGCAAAGGTGGGCTTCCATGCACCGTCAGAAGTGTGCACAATCAGTGTATGCATGCAAATTTGAGAACGCTCTTGCACGCACACACCTTGATTCCGATAGAAACACCCTCATTCTCTAAAACCTTGTCTGGCGTGGTAGCAGCTTGCTTCATCTTCTGCGAGTATGAGAGGGAAACGAGCTACATTTGGCTGAATGAATCTATGAGAAAGTGTGCGCGTGGTGTTGCCTCACGCTAATGACACCACAAAGCGTCAAGAGAGCCCCCACTGGTCAGCATTATAGATGAACCTGAGCAAAATCCTCTCTGTGCTCATACCTCTATCTCCACATCTTCATCCGGTGTAGCCCGTGTCAGAAGAAGGGCTTGCCTTCGCCTGGTTTGTGCGTGCTGCGATCTTTGTGAAGCAGGCAAATGCTGGAGCCTCTGAGGGTTCACGGATGGCAAAGCTACAGGAGCTCTTGTGCTCCCTGCGAGGGTTATTGGAGAGGAGTGTGCATTCATGGCTTGCATGAGGACAGACTACGCAATATTTAATGATTAATATAATTTGTCTCAATTCATGTTTCAATTGTAATTGTAGAATAAATGAGGTCCTGTCCCTGGTCAGGAGTTCCAATACAAGGTAGGTGCCACCACTTAGGATGACCCTTAAATCGGCATATCAATGGGTGATGAGTGAAATCAAACACATACCACGCGTGCCTTACATCAGGAATATCATGCAACCAGCATACGACATCCTACCACGTGCCCGGCCCAACCCACCTCTCACAAGCCCCGACGCGAAGGAGAAGCAGATATGCTAGGAGTAGAGCCATAGTATTTGCAGAACCAGAGTCGTCTACGGGCAGCAGTATTACAGGCAGAAAGGGAGGGACGGTAGGAGATGCACTGCAGCAGCAACAACTATCCCCCACAAATGCTGCCCTGAGCAGAGTCGTGGCAGACGTTGCAGGCAGTAATGAAAACAGCAGCAGCAGCAGCAGCAGTAGCGGGAGCTCGGGTAGTTCCTTTTCATCAAGCAACAGCAGTTTTTCTTCAATAGGTGGGTTACGGATATTTGCTCCAAGATTTAGTCCGGGTCCTCTGACTCCAAGTTGCTGTCGCACCCTTACACTAGGCCAGTATGCACAGAATGGGGAAAAATATGTGCATTTGTGTTTTAACCACACATGACGGAGACGCACGTGCACGTAGCCTGTTTGCGTCGTTACAAAGAGCGATGTGTGCCATGTATTCATGCACAATCTTTCCCCCAAGAGGTGACACCTGCCAGTGAAATTTTTTTTGTACATCAACGGTTGTGGGGTGGCAAAGGCACCTTCCGCTTGGAAAGACTCCCGACTTGGTATACGCCACGCCTTCCATCAAGCACAACAGCAAACACCATGTCCAGCTGCATTGCAAATTCTGAGCCGCTTGGTGGTACTGCTGCTGTGCAGATGGCGATGAGTTGGATTGGGGCATGTGGTCGCAAGGCTCGCAGCAGCAGGGCAACGGCAGCAGGTGAGGAAAACAGAGTACGAGTGTGTGTGTGTGTGTGTGTGTGTGTGTGTGAGAGACTGAGGGTTCTGCGTTTGTCTGATCAGCAGATTGGTGAGAAAGAGGCACGGATGAGACAGGGGCGGTGGGCCTGATCAGCAAGGAGGTGAGAGAGACACAACATTCCTTGCCTACAGAGGGGTATTTTTAGGGTTGACCAGAACTAAATAAGTATATGTAGGCGTATATATACGCACGGCATACTACAACGTTAGTTTTTTCACAGAAATTTTCTACGTTTTATGGTTTTATACGGTATACGGATGCATAAACGGTTAATATGCCGTATATATACGTATACAGAAATCCCATCCTGGCCAACCCTAGCCATTTCATGTCTGTTCAATGGGTAGGCGAGAGAAAAGGAGCTAAGATAGGCTGTGCTTCATATTCATGTATTTCCTCGATTGTTGGCGGCCTCTTATATTCTTATCAGCATTCTTATGTCAAGTAGGCATCGTCTCTGACGTTGCGTGTGAGAGAAGCACACACACGCCACGGTCTATAATTCCTGCACGTCTGTGCGATCAGGCAATAGCATAATGTAAACAATCTAGCATTCTATAACATATTTGCTTGCAAAGTCAATTGTTCCTCGTTACCTCTTTTGCATGTATGCAGCAGTGTGCCATCACCACCCTCCTCCAAGCGTGGGAGTAACAAAAACGTAGCCAGCAGCAGCAGCAGCAGCAGCAGCAATGGTAGTGATGAGGTGGTGGGAGGTGTAAGCGGGGGCAGAAGAGAGATCATCAGCAGGATAGACGAGCAAGACACCCCCGAGGCGTTAGCTGATGTGGGCCTCATACCAGGAGCGCCTGGGCGGCCTGACCAGCTGAACTGGACGGACGGGAGCAAGGACAGCTACATTTGGAACTTTTTATTCAGCGACAAGAATGGGGAGGTGCGCATGACGTGCCTGGCGCTGCTTTTGCCGGCTTTTGGCTGTTGGCTGACTAAACATGGGCGGCATTGCGTAAACATTGCCTTTACACTCTACATATAGAGCACCGTTGGGGCTCAGCTTGTTTATTCAGATGATGATTAAGAGTTTCAGAGTAGGTTTGAGGGCATGTGTGTGAGGTAGCAGTTATGGGTGTCTGCGACATGTGTGTGTGTGTGTGTGTGTGTGTGAGAGAGAGAGAGAGAGAGAGAGAGAGAGAGAGAGAGAGAGAGAGAGAGAGAGAGAGAGAGAGAGAGAGAGAGAGAGAGAGCGCAATCTGGAACTAGTCTGTGGTGGTTAACATGAGAGGGTAGGCCCTAAGACAAAATACGCTGCGTATCAGATGGTATCAGCATCGTAGGGATCCTGTGTTAGGCGTCTGAGAGGGGTCGTGCCAACAGACTGGTTTGTTTGGGTTTGCCTTGCTTGAACTAGGAATCTTGATCCTGAACACGTTTTAAAGGAGACCGATCTGAGTATCAAAGGGTATTGATTTAAGTATTGGCTACGAGACATCAGGACGTCAGACACGCAGGAGCTTATGGGGGGAATGGAGCAGACCAGGCGCACGTTGAAGTGTTGGTGTACTGGACAGCAAGGCACGTTTGATTGTTGGTGTATTGGACAGCAATGCGCGTTTTATTGTTGGTGTATTGGACAGCAAGGCACGTTGAAGTGTTGGTGTACTGGACAGCAAGGCACGTTTGATTGTTGGTGTATTGGACAGCAAGGCGCGTTTGATTGTTGGTGTATTGGACAGCAAGGCATGTTGAAGTGTTGGTGTACTGGACAGCAAGGCACGTTTGATTGTTGCTTTACTGGACAGCAAGGCACGTTTATTTGTTGGTGTATTGGACAGCAAGGTACGTTTGATTGTTGGTGTACTGGACAGCAAGGCGCGTTTGATTGTTGGTGTATTGGACAGCCAGGCACGTTTGATTGTTGATGTATCGGACAGCAAGGCACGTTTGGTTGTTGGTGTACTGGACAGCAAGGCGACAAGGAGTGCTGCGCAGAACAATACAAGCACTTGCTGTAATCACACGTGCCGATGATGCATGGTGATGCATAGTGATGCCTGGTGATGCATGGTGGTGCCTGGTGATGCCTGGTGATGCATGGTGATGCATGGTGATGCATAGTGATACATAGTGATACATGGTGATGCATGGTGATGCATGGTGATGCATGGTGATGCATGGTGATGCATGGTGATGCATGGTGATGCATAGTGATGCATGGTGATACATGGTCATGCATGGTGATGCATGGTGATGCAGTGTGATGCCTGGTGATGCCTGGTGATGCATGGTGATGCATG
>Ga0307947_1002888_pt1:0-12500 | contig 13846 bp, 16 predicted proteins | sample OrgLakmetagen232_FD_201840 | JGI IMG/M metagenome (GOLD analysis project Ga0307947, IMG submission 201840) | Saline water microbial communities from Organic Lake, Antarctica - #232 | ecosystem: Environmental > Aquatic > Non-marine Saline and Alkaline > Saline | place: Antarctica: Organic...
TAGCATGCCCAGTTTGAACAGCTCGTACATACAACTCACACCCACGCAGTCCCTGAAAAGCGCTCAGCAATTGAGCTGTCCAGCAGGCACTTGAACGAGGCTGTAAATTGAGATCAGCCTGGACTAGTACCCTCCGCAAAGTGTCATATTGGTATTAGGCATACTATTGAAAAGCTTGACAGCTGACCGAAACCAGTAGAATTGCAACGGTTCATGTCCACATTCTCGGAGTACAGCCCAATTTGTGGTAGACTGCTTCACACCTAACGTGTCCTTCAGAAAATGCAAATGAAGCGTAGATAGCGGGCTAGAGAACTTCCTGCCTGCCTGCAAAAAAACAGTACCCCATACTTGACTACCAGCAGGAATAACATACGTCTTAGCGAGCCACAAAAAAGTGTGTGGCCTGTTCACCAAAGCGTGTTTACGCACAAATCTACGTATCCTATAGGCAGAGGCAAGAAAAGGACGGGCCGCGTGTTCAGCAGACTTAGCCATGTTCAAGGTCCTGTAGAAAACCATGCCCAAATACCTAAAGGAATCTTTGTGATGAAGGGTGGCACCGCCAACATCAAAGACAGGAACATTTTCACCCGCGGAGTTGAAGTGCACAATCTCGGACTTGGAAGTATTGACAATTAGATGTTTATTCCTGGCATACACAGCCAACCGACTCAGCATGATTTGCATATCACGGGGTTCATTAGTCAGCAAAGTCAGATCATCTGCATACAACATGTGTGAGACGTGCACACCCGCGGTTCCGGTGATAGCCCCTGATACACCCTCAGCAATGTCGTCAATATCGTTATTATGAAGGGGAAAAGCAGAGGAGACAGGGGGCAACCTTGTTTAACCCCACGAGTCGGATGCACACGAGCAGTCTTATCACCATTCTTCAAGACATACTCATCACGGTTGTACATGTCTTCAATCACAGACAACAAAGGCGCAGGCATGCGAGTACGCCTAAGGTGTTTCCATAGTGCATCCCTTGGAATGGTGTCATAGGCTTGTTTAAAATCAATGAAAGCAGCGTGCAACCTAGGCGACCCAATTGTTCGTGCAGCATGTTGTAAGTGCCAATGAACATGGGTTGCAAAGTGCTACGACCTGGCTGGGTAAAAACCAACTACTGAGCAATGTAAGGCGCTAAAACGTTAACACGCTCACTACCACGCCCATCAGGCTTTGGCCGAACGACTACAGCATTCTGAATAAAGGAAGCAGCCACGCAATCAAATCCTGCTGGGGAAGCACGTCCGTTCATCTTTCCTATTTGCTCAGCCACCAAGGCAAGCATGGTATCGCTACGACTAGGGGGATCAATAGTGTCAGGAGCAGGCATCCAATCCTTCTGAGCACCTTGTTGTAGCAGAACTTCTGGGGGGGGGGTTACGTCCAAGCGGCACCACCATGTCTCTAGCTAATAAGCCACTCCTTGCCCACCCCCAGACCTCGCGGTCGCACACCTCTTGCTGCTGATAGACGGAAATGCCGATTAAGATAAGCATTCCAGGCTGGTTGCGTCAGTGGCGTTACGTTGGCTGCATGCATTTAGGCTGACGTAGCATAGCGTGTAGCTCAGGGTTTTTGTTGAATAACTTGTCAAGAAAGGCAGCCTTCTGGTACTTAGTATATGCACGCTTAGCTTGTCTCGTTTGCACATGGTACTCTTTTTTAGCAAACTTGCACGCATGTACAGCCTGACCATCCTGCACCGCTGTCCTAAACAAACGTCGCTTGCTTCTCTTTGCAATGGGCGTCAAACCAAGGCGGGTTGCGCACTCTATTTTTACCACACAAAGGAGCACAGACACTGATTTGTTTACCCATACCCACTCTGAAATCGCTAGCAGCATGCACAATCATAGAACGTAGGCAGAAGCACGCTTTCTCATGATCCCTCTCCTCAAGTGCTTTATAAATGCAAAAAGGTACGCTGTAAATAATAGAGAGATTTGCTCAATCATTTCGTTGTGGTCAAATTTCAATAAGGTTGAAACCAAGTCAACACTGTAGCCAACACATGAACTCGCTCACTTTTAGCTCTGCGGGTCACCCTTCTAATCTATCTCGACCCTGGCTTAAAACCATTCTTCAATAAACCGGCTTCGCCAGCTTATTGCACGAGACAAGGCAAAACAACCTGAACTGGAAAACCAACTAACCAAATCACACGAATCGTCACTGCCAACAATTGGGCGTGACACACTACCGAAAAAGTCACGCTCTACTTCACAACACTTTTTAAATAGAATAAGGCAATGGAATAATCTCCAAAAGACATCTCCAGGAAAGGCAGGCTGGAATACTGCTGATCCGGTCATATGTCTCACCTGATACACACAGAGCCTTCCAACACTTGGGCTTCATAAAACAGATTTCATCCTAATTTTGTTAAACCTATATCAACGACCTGCCACACTCAAAGCTGCGGCATCACACAATGCGCAGCAGCTAGATATGTGACATTCCCCCTGAACTCTAATTTAGCATGCTGTGCTTGTTAGAATAACTAGCATAATCCTTTCTGCTCCTGCTGATTTCAGCAAGTCAAAAGCGTATTGAGCCCAACAACTTAGATGAAAGGCTGGGTGTCAGTGGTGTTCATGTGGGTGGCGTAGCTGATTTGAATTTTGCGGAGCAATCTTGCATGAGACGCGCGCTCGCTACCATAACACTGACAGGAATTATAACATTACAACTTAATGGTACAATGCTAAAATTCAGTATTATATAAGATTTTATCCATTATTTCTTTTCTACGCCCTATAAAACATCAAAGTATGAGCAAGATTGCTTGCATTACAGACAGGAGCACTAGAGCACCAGTGGACCTGCCACTGTTTTACAACTCTGAAAGAACGCACGTCATTTTAAGCAATTATAGATATTAGAAATCTGTCCGTCAGATCTGCTATACATAATACTTTTCTTTAAAAGCTCCTACAGACAGCTACCCACAAAAGCTATCTACTGAGAGGGGGGGCTTTGGAAGCAAACAAGCGCTTTGCATGTACCCTGAGGTTGCCTAGCCATGCCACGCTGTCAGCGACCTGTCAGGCATGTATGCAAGCAAGCAATTTTAGTGACTTGATGCATGACACCAAGCAAAATGAAGTACACATGATTTTAAGAGCAGGACGAGCAGGATGGTGTGCCAATACTCGAAGATGCAAGGGGGAGTCAGGTTGGTAAAATGCAAAAAGTATTTGCACCTACCTGTGAGAGAAAGAGAAAAACTTTGCTGGTAAGGTTAGTACAGCCAGTGCAGTTAAGGCAAGCCACACCTTTGAACCATCCAAGGACCTCACAAGCACTGACAGCTGCACCAAGTCAAGCTTTGCCACGTGCTCCTGTACTGCCTTCAAAAAGCTGGGACCTGTGCATATAATTCGTGTAAACAGCGTTTGCGTGTGTGTGTGTGTGCGTGCGTGTGTGTGTGTGTGTGTTTGGCAGCTGGGTTGCAAGCTCTAGTGCTCTAACTCATAATGCAACACTCATAACTGGTTGCAAGCAAGTGGGAATCACATAAATGCTATAAACATTAGAAGTTGTAGGCTACTCAGGCATCTCGTAGCACTGGTACTAATGTAAGGAGTGGCGCGTTCACATTTATTTCACCATCCACAAGCAAATGCTGAGCGTAAAAACGATGTTTGCTTACCTGCAGCTTCTACCACTCAAAGCAATAAACTTTGGTGCACTGCTCACTTCAAAAGCGAAATGAGGGGGACAGCACGCATTAATGGGCAAGATAATATGTGCTGTATATATTCAATTAGAAGCCAGGAGAGGCTCTAACCTTGACACATTTGTTTTGCACAAATAAACTGCCTCATTGAGCAGATATCACAAATCAGCAACATTCAGGCCTTCGCACATGCCACACTTTTTCAAACCGCTTTTAGTAGGTAAAGCTGAGCCCCCAATTGCAGAATTCAACTTGAAATCAACACTGAATCGTCCTGCTAAGGCAAGAATGGTGCAAGTAGGATGTCGTGTAAACCCAAGTTGCGAACACCCCTTGCCTCTTGTATAAAAAAGGGGTGGAGCTAAAAATTCCAGACAGGCTGGAGATCAATGATTAAAGCTCACAACAGAGAAACAAAAGGGGCTACCTTGTTTGCCCACTTCACGGTTGGAACCCTCAGCGTGCAATGCAGTAACCAGAAAAGGATGAACAATCACGTAATGCAGCGCGCACAAGATCTAGGGCTGCCGCTTTGAATTGGTACCCTACATGTAGAATCACAACATGCAGCTTCACATCATGTAGCACCTACCGACATCCATGCGCAAGTGCGCCACAGCGATGAGGGCTTTGGCCATATCTCCAGCGTGGAGAGCAGGCAAACACCGCAAGAGCTGGCGTGAGAAGCTCTCCACCCAGGTGCGGTTTGTGGGCATGTTCAGGACAGCGAGGCACACCTGTACACCAAGACACAGGAGCAAGTTGTGGACGGAGGCTTGCCAAGTCGTGGGCAGAAAGTCTCTAACCAGGAGCTGTTTGAGGGCACGTCTAGGACAGCAAGGTGCATTGAGGCAAGTGCAAGTTTTGGAGGTGGCCAAGCCGTTGACTGAAGGCTGTTGTGAGAGGAAAACGATGTCATTTATTTCCCTGCTGAATCCGCCTCCTTGTACCACTCCTGATGGAAACCATTCCCAATTGGGCGTTACCATTGCTGCTGTGACTGCAAGCTATCCAAAGCAGACCTGACATAACCAATGCTCCAAACATGTGACTGCAAGCTATTTAAAGCAGACCTGAATGCAAGCTATCCAAAGCAGATCTGACACAACCAATGCTCCAAACGGATAACTGGGTTTCTATTTGACTGTCAGCTCCTGGATCGCACTATTAAACAGCAAAGCAAATACACGCCCAATCCGGGTAGCTGCCCTCAAAGCCTAGTGGCCCGTGGTCAGGCCAGACTCTTCGGGGTCGCGGGTTTGAATCCGCCTGGTAGCGTGAGTACTTCGCTGTCCGACAGCTCCGTCTCCGTTTCCGTTTCCTTAATCCATGCTTGTGGTGGTATCACCCCTTGCGTATGATTTTTTTTTCCACGTACCTAGGGTTGAACAGAAAATTATACCTATATACAGTGTACAAACGGTATTTTTGGCAGGGACATCACCAGTAAAGTTCAGGGGCTTCGTAATTATTGCGGGTGCCCTGCAAGCAAAGTTTAATTATATGCGGGTTGCCTGCAACGGGTTTCAAAATGTATGCGTTTTTTTGGCAGAAATTTGTTTTGCTAACGCCCCAGGCGCGTTGCGCTGTGTTTTGGTTTTCAAAGGGAGCTCAAATTAAGGACGGAAGATGGTACATAACATCAAGCAGCATGCAGAGCATGAGCTTGTAGATGCAGGGGGAGGTAGCGCTGAGGGAGCACGCTAGGAGGGGGAGCCTTAGGGGCCTCGCAAATGGAAGTCCTCTTTCCCCGCCAGCCCCAGCAGCTGCAGCCTCCTAAGCAGCCTCCTCCAGCAGGTTCCTTGCGCCAGCAGCCCAGCCTCCTCCAGTAAGCTCCTCACTTGCAGCAGCCCAGCCCCATGGACTTCGAACTTACAATTGCCCTAATCATCATCCGACAGCATGCATCAAATGTGTGTCCAATTTGCTGCTTGCAGAGTACAGAGCTAGCCGGCCAGAGTGAGCTAGCTCCCCTGGCGCGTGCCTAACCTGTCCGGCGCTCTCGTCCTTTCTTACTTTTGGCTCTGCATGCCCGCAACCCGAAACCAAAATTGAATTAATTGCGGGCAGCCCGGGGTGACCGGGAAAACAATTCCGGTTTTCCCGGACTAATTATTTAATTCATTGCGGGCCCCGCGTGGGGTGAACTCCACTGGACATCACCAAACTTTACAGTCATACACGGTGTATAAGTATACGGTTCTGGCCAACGCTACTTGTACACGTCATGCGCGGCTTGTCAAGGCCACAGCTGCCCAAACACTGTTGGAAAACTATCTCATTTATATTCTGCGTATATTTACCTAAACCCTAGACACCAGACACCCATGATATGGTCTCCGTCTCTCATCTCTCACAGTTCGACCAGCATTGGTAATACACAACGTACACTAAGTTATCAAGCTTGTGAATGCTGTCTTCAACTTCTTCATTAAAATACAGGCCCAGACTTGCCACTCTCCTAGCATTTCTCTTCATTTTAAATGGATTATTCAGCGTTCCTACAGCAAAAAGTTGTGTGTGTTCAAATGGCTTTGTAATTTGCTTGAGTGAACTCTTTGCCTGACATAACGGCTTCCTTCCTTATGGCAATGTGGGGACGCTTTTTTTTGTGGTCAGCCCAGATTGCGCTCACTGGACTCCTTCCTTATGGCAATGTGGGGACGCTTCCCTTTGTGGTCAGCCCAGATTGCGCTCACTGGACTCCTTCCTAATGGCAATGTGGGGACGCTTCCCTTTGTGGTCAGCCCAGATTGCGCTCACTGAACTCCTTCCTTATGGCAATGTGGGGATGCTTCCCTTTGTCGTCAGCCCTTAGGCACAAACAAACTTAAATTGCGCTCACTAGACTGAAGGAAATTTCACGCAAACAGTGAGCGACCATTCCCCACATTGAATTGTCAATGCATAAAAAGAGCCACGTAGGTAACGAGTACTGTACAACTCCTCCACCACAGAGAAAAGGAAAAGTATTAATTAATGCAGCAATTCAGGCAATGCCGACCCAAACCCTGCATGCAAACTTTTGACTGCACACATGTGCACATATGTAAATGGCATTGCCTTAGCTAAATGGGGTTTTCAGGGTTTGTACCACCTACATGCTCAAGCGTATATGCCTTACCTCATCCTCTTTATGTACACACATGCACAACACACCTACACACAAGCACAAACATGCAGGCTGCCCCCCCGTCATGCTTCCTATATCACCCACCGCCACGGTGACGCAGTTTGATGGTGCAAAGCTTGACAACAGCGGCTCCATCTGCCACAGCAGCCGCGTTGTTTCGTCGGCCTCAGGTTGGTACTTAAGCTCAGCACAGATGTACAAGTGGTCTATCAGGAGCTGCTGCAGCTGAGCTGGGGATGGCTGCTGCTGTGCTTGCTGCCGCTGATGATGTTGTACTTGTAGCTGTTGCTGCTGCTGCTGCTGCTGCTGCTGCTGTGCTTGCGACCGTCCTTGCTGCCGCGGTTGCTGTCCCTGTTGATTGTGGTGTGGGGGCTGGTTGCGGTGCAGAGGCTGCTGCTGTTGATGCCGCTGGTCCAGCGTTTTAGGGGAAGTGGAACTGAAGGGCTGAAGATGAGGGGTTGCGGATACGTGTGTGAGTGGAGTGCGAGGCATTAGAGGTGGTGGGAAGCTATGGACACGAGTGGTAGAAGAAGAGGACAAAGGGGGTGGATTTTGCGTTGCTGGACGGGAATGCAGAGGAGGGGGGGGGACAGGGGGGGGGGGATCGGTTTTGTACAACAAAGAGCCAGTGCTAACTGTCTGTGCCAGAGGTCCAATGGCCTCTAGCATGCCAGGCAACTGTGCCTGCGCCCAACTGACATGCCGCTGCACAGCAGGGTCGGCGTGCAGCTTGGCCACAACGTACACCACGCGGTAAGTGTTCAGGGGGGAGAGGGGTGTTGGCTGACGCCAACGAGGTGCACCCCCTTCCTTGCTACTTCTTAGAGGCGTAGTACGGCGCAGGTACTGCCGCTGCTGTTGCTGCTGCTGCAGCAGCTTTGGCTGCTGCTCATGGGGAAGCTGCTGGATGCTTTCCTCTCCATCCACCCCCCTTCTTCCAACCCCTCTGTCATCATCCACCTTATTATCACTAGCAACGCCCTCGGCAGCACCCAAACCCACACTTTGCTGTTGCGACTCTTCTCCTGTCACCCACCCTACTTTTGTACTGTGCTGACTTCTCGGAGGCACGCCACGCCGCTTGGCTGTGTCACCTAGTGTGGAAATGTGGTTGTTGGGGTGGCGCTCCCTGCTGCCGTCCCCTCCCCTGCTTGGCTGCCATGCGATGCTGTGAGGCTGGAGGGACCTGAGCACATGCCTCCTCCTGCCACTGTTGTTGCTGCTATAGGTTTCCCGGGAACCTTTGCCATCCTTACCATCATCATTGCTGCCTGCAGCTGGGTCATTGCCCCTACTGCTGTCATGTGCGCGGGCTGTTTCATCACTGCTGCTACGGTTGCTGCTGCCACTTCTGTAATGGAGAGAGGCGTCATCGGCGATCCTGCTGCTGCTGCCGCTGCTGCTGCTGCTGCTTGCTGCCTGCTGTGCACTGTCCGTAGCTCTGGAGATGGAAGCTGCTGAGGCGCTGGTTGCAGCAGACGCAGCTTGTTGGTTGTAGAGTGGACCTTGCAGAAGGGATGGCGCGCTTGGTGGTTTGGATTGTGGAGCTGGGGCTGCACCGCCGAAAAATTGTAGAGGTGCTGCTGGAGATTGAGGCAGGTGGGGCTGAGGGCGCAGCTTGGTGACGTGAGACTGCAGCTTGACGTGGGGCGTGGGAAAGGAGGGAGGCAAGAGAGAGGGCGGTGGTGAGGTTGGCAGGGAGGGGCTTGGCGGAGGGGGATAGGATCGACGAAGGGCTGGGTTGAGAGAAGGAGGAGGAGGCGGATGCAGGTGTTGCTTGCCTTGCTGCTGCTGCTGCAGCTGCTGCAGCTGCAGCTGGTGTTGCTGCTGAGATTGTTGTTGGGGTTGTAGCTGTTGTGGTGGCGTTGGTAGTTGCTGCTCAAGCTGTGGCGGTTGTTGCTGCTCAAACTCCATTTCTTGCTGCTCAGCCTCCAGCTGCTGCTGCTCTCGCTGCTGTTGCGCCTCAGTCTGCCGCTGCAGCAGTGACGGCTTCCTGGGCATGCCAGCACCCACGGGGGCAGGCAGCGCACGCAGGACAGCGAGCGCGTCGTGCAGCCATGCCCTTGGGGGCTGCAGATTTAAGCGCACCTGAATGTGTGTGTGTTGTGCACATGTTGTGCACATGGGCAAATATCGTAGCTGCACATCTGTCTGTGGGTTCAGCAGCCGTGCTTATCCTTTTAGCGTGTTCTTTCAGCATGTCGTTCTCGCATGTTTTTGGTTCACACGAGGCTTGTGAATGGACATGAAGTGTGATACATAGAAGCACGTGTTGACCAGAACCGTATATATAATATGTCGTGTATGACTGCATATTTGATAACGTCCTGCACTAATTACCGTAGATGTACCATACATATATGGTTCTGGTGAACCCTAAGCATGTGGCATGTGGCTACAAGCATTTTTTGTTGATCTTTTCCCTTTAAAACCTCTTGCATTCGCTTTGCGAGTAAACTACATGTATCTCGCGGCACGTTGCAATAAGCTGCACAAAGTTGCGATGTGACATGTTCGTGTCCTGTGCCAAAACTTTTTAAACATTAATTCACGCCAAAAAATGACATTTGGAGCTTTGCCGCATCACCCTTCTCTGCCGCCTTTAGCCATCATGACTAGGAGGCCATCTTCCTTTCTTCCTTTCTACAAACTTGGCAGCTTGATCATTCCACCTTCGATCCATCAGCATTATCATATTGTGCATAGATAGCTGCAGCTTGCAAAAAGTAAGCTGCAACCACCTCACCCAGAAATGCGCAGTGCACTCACACATACATGCAAACATAGCTGCACACACAGTAATATACACACATTCACAAATAGACGTGCAAACAAAGAGGAGGCTGTACCATACATACACACACACCAGAGAGTGCGCAGTGATGGCGAGATCCGTGGTAGAGAAGGAACCCATGCTGCGATGGCTGTAGTGCATGAAACGGCGGACCCACCAAACTGGGGGCACGTAGCGCAGCCTGAAAGAAAGAAAGGGTGTGAAAGCTTATGATGTTTGGTGTACGGTATGCGGTACATGATGAAAGGGAATGTGCAAGGTGTGTTGTGTAGTGTAGTGTATAGGAAAGAAGCAATAGTTGCCCTAAATTACCACAATTACTACAAAGCAATTGACATGCTCAGATTCGAGGCATGCGGGGCTGCAGCGATGCACGAATGACAGTGTCACGAATGGACAGTGTCAGTGGCAAATAGTGGAGTGTTATTGGACTTGTGAGCTTAGCATGCCAAAGAAGGCTTGTGTGCCATGAAGGTAAAAACACGGGGTGTGCGCAGGTCTGGACGCAACGCACACACACACACACACACACACACACATACACTTGTCTAGGACGATCATCAGTGCTCACCGTGCTAGGGCTGAGGCCACGTTGGCAAATTGGGTTGGTGTGAGGCCAGGCAATTTGCCGCTGGAGAGCTGGAAGAACTGATGTAGCCACGCAGGCGGGGGCACAAAGCCGAGGGCAGCCTGCATGTTGTGAGTGAGTGAGTGTTAATATGGAAATTTGAATTGATGCAGCCACGCAGGCGGAGGCACGAAGCCGAGGGCAGCCTGCGTGTATTGAGTGAGTGAGCGTGGATGTGGAAATTTAAATTTACGTGCTGCTTGCACATGCGTGCGATGTTAGCGTGCTATTTGTGTGAGCGTGCATGTGTGCGTGCGTGTTTCAGTGTGGGTATGTTTGCCTGACATGCAAACTGGAAATGAAGGCAGATGGTGTGAGTATTTGGGCAAGTACATTCAGGTGAATGAAGTAGCACTCGGCAAGTTACGCAGCCTGGAAAATGTGTCATGCACCTGCTTTTACACAGACAATCTTAAGCTGCACCAGGACTTGAACCATAATTGTATAAACCTCTCCTCATTTCCCAACAAAAACACACAAACACACAAACACACCTTGAATACCCCCCACTTTCTTTCAATCCATCCCTTTTCCTGTGGGGCGCACGCGCGCGCACACACATACACACACACCAGGCTGTGCAATAGTGTAGCTAGCTCTCCGCACGCACACGCGCACACACACACACACCAAGCTGTGCAACAGTGTAGCTAGCTCTACATACACACACACACACACCAGGCTGTGCAACAGTGTAGCTAGCTCTCCTGGAGTGAGCCAGCTGAGGCGTGGCTTCAGGTACAGCCCTAGGTCAGCAAGCAAGGCAGGGTGGGGGCGGTGCTGCACGAGGTGTAGGCCTTCAATGAGCAACAGGGAAGAGGCAGTACCAAAGGAGCCACTGCGCGCGCTGCATCGCTGCTCAGCAGCCTGTGCGCGTGTGTATTTGTTGTGTAATATATGTACTCTGTGTTGTGAGAAAAAGCGTGTGACTGCTTGTGCCTTTCGCCCTGTTGGGAGCACCTAAGAGAGCACTCAAGTTTGAGATAGCTGTCTTTGTAATAATACCAAGAAAGCCACTCCTTACTTTGCGTCTACATACAGCACGCCAAGTCAGCTGTCGGCTGTGACGCAGACAACAGGAGTGTTCTTGCAGCACCAAACAAGTGTGAGTTGGGGCTCATGCCAAACAAAAGCACACAGGTCCTGCCATAAACCCCCCTCGTTTGGACCACCCTCAATAACCCCCAATACCCTGGATTAAGATCAGCTACCTGATACCTTCACCTACTTTCCAGAACAACTAAAACACAACCCTCACACCAGCTCCTTCACACCAGGGTAATTCTCACCCCAGTACCCTCACCCCCCTCGCCCTTAACACCCTCAATCAAGATTAACAACCCAATACGCCCCACCTCCCTCATTCCAGCACCCTCAATCAAGATTAACAACCTAATATGCCCCACCTCCCTCATTCCAGCACCCTCAATCAAGATTAACAACCCAATGCGCCCCACCTCCCTCATTCCAGCACCCTCAATCAAGAACAACCCAGACGCCCCACCTCCCTCACCCTAACACCCTCAATCAAGAACAACCCAATACACAGTACACCTCACCTCCCTCAACCTTACACCCTCAATCAATCAAGATTAACCCAGTGTGCCCCACCTCCCTCACCCCCTCAATCAAGAACAACCCTAACACCCTCAATCAATCAAGAACAACCCAATACACAGTACACCTCACCTCCCTCACCCTCACCTGCATCCACTCTGCACTTGGCGAGCAGCCAAGGGTGCCTGAACCCCAGATCACACGCGCGACAAAGCTGGGCTTCATTTTTGGCAGCCAGGCTTGCGTAGCTTGCAGCAGCACGCGCGCCTCCTCCTCAAACAGACAGGCTCCCTTACGAGCGCTGCTGCTGCTGCTGCTGCTGCTGTACTCTATACTGGTGCTGCTGCCTCGTTGCAGGCCGCCGTTACCTGCTCCCTGCCTGCGTGCCGTTACCTCCTTACCCTCCACCTCACCTGCACCAGCACCGCCCTTTTTGCTGCCTTCTCCGGTGCTGCCATGTACGCTTGGAGCCGCTGGTGGTTGCTGTTGCTGCTGCTGCTGCTCATGGACGCCCGTAGTAGCACGTAAGCTGGAGGCAGCCTCAGCGTGAGGATCCGTGTGTGGGTCAGCCTCAGTGTGAGGGCCAGGAACAGCAGCCGCCTCTGTGGGTGATGGAGGAGGGCACAGCCTTTGGGCTGCACCGAGAGCTAGCATGATGTAAGCAGCCTCGTGGGGCTGTGCGGTTGGCAGC
>Ga0307947_1002889_pt1 | contig 13840 bp, 12 predicted proteins | sample OrgLakmetagen232_FD_201840 | JGI IMG/M metagenome (GOLD analysis project Ga0307947, IMG submission 201840) | Saline water microbial communities from Organic Lake, Antarctica - #232 | ecosystem: Environmental > Aquatic > Non-marine Saline and Alkaline > Saline | place: Antarctica: Organic Lake...
CCCTGGCCCCCCCTCTTTCAACATCCCCCTCAGTTTCGACTGAAATGTAACCAATCAATAGCTCTTAACGTCAGGTTTTTGAACACACAGCTTTACTCGGTTCAACACATGTGGCGCCAGAAAGTTATGATACCTGCAACCTCCTGACTGTACTGATATTGGAAGCACACACAAGCTATTTAATTTTTGACTGCAATTTCTGTTTGATAAACATCCAAGTGTTACGATGAAAGAGCACTTTTGACATGAGCGTTCAAGACCCTTTGCGTGGTGGTATGAACAAAGATTTAAGACTCTCTCAGCACAGGAGCACTAAGGACAGGGGCCTTTAATTGTTTGCGTGGTATGAACAAAAATCCATTACTCTCTTAGCACAGGAGCAACAAAGACAAAGCCCGTAAGCCATTGCGGGGTGGTATCGACAAAGAACACATGCATGGTGGTGGAAGCAAAGGGCTGGAAATGAGATCATGAGGATGCTCCTAATATCAGTCACTCCTTATGTTGGTCTCTCATTTTGATCTCATTGGATGCATCCTACTTTGATCTCCGTAATTGAACGCAGGAGGCTGGAGCGACATGGGTGGATCTTAATGTAGGATGTCCGATAAAAGGTGGGGTGACCTGGTGACCTTAGTCGCTTGGAGCAAAAGAGACTGCTGGGAAATGTGTGGCTTGAAACGTTTCCCTTTACCAATTTTTAATATAAGTGCTTGGGCAGAGAAACTTTACACCCCAATCAAGGTAAAGGAGCCACTTTGGCTGAGGGGACGTGTTGTCGGCATCCTCATCTGCAACTTTAATACCAGGTACCGGCACCTATAGAGCTCCTCCAGTACTTGGGCAAGTCCTAGGGTAAGGTAAGGTTACAACGCTATATATGCCTCAGGGGGCATCTGAGCGGAAGCTTAAAGAAAGCCTGTAACCACATCTAGCTAGACAAAAGGGGAGAAGGTAAGGCGTACACATACACCGCCGACAGCACCTGGTGAAGCAGGACTAGGAGGACCATCAACATCAACACCACAAGCAGGAAATGGACCAACGTCAAGGGAAACAAGAGAAAGAGATGGAATGGTACAAGAAAAGTTTGGGGAGTAAGGCGAGAAGTAGGAAGCCAAAAGGGAGCCTAAGTATGACATAAGAACCAGCATAAAAAGTTTGGTCTGAATCAGAGACATTAAGGACTTAAGCAAGTCCTAATGAGCTCATTTTCTTCCGCAGATCCAATTTGCAAGCATACTTCTGTTTGTCAACTTGTTTTTTGCATGCCAAATCTGGAGCATGCAATGCGGCCCGATGTTTGACTATCAACAAGCACCATCCTAATCGACATGAGGCTCTTACTCTGATTTAGGGTATTGATCCCTTGCCTGCTCCAACCACAATTTGTAAGCCCAGAGTGGTTTAAGCTAGGTCAAGTTGCATGCGTTTTGGGACGCAAACGGTCAATCCAGCTCCTAGGTCCTAGCATCCAAAAATCGCCGGACACTCTGAGAATCCCTGCCAAGAATAGGCCATGGTTTACAAACATCAATCTGAGGCTCCTTGCGTGCCCTCAGTTGCAGGTTTGAAATAAGAAGCAGAGCAGTTAGCTCGCTCTGTGACCTTCCTCTGCGATGTGTGGCAGTCCACTGTTTGCAGACCAGAAAGCTGCACTGTTAAATGACACACCCTCCCAAAAGTGTGTGTGTGTGATTGTGTCAACCGTCCAACATTGTCCCCTGCCTCCCAAAATGTGTATGCATGGCTCCCAAAAGTGTGCGTGTGTGTGATCGTGTCAACCGTCCAACATCGTTCCCTGCCTCCCAAAATGTGTATGCATGACTCCCAAAAGTGTGTGTGTGTGATTGTGTCAACCGTCCAACATCGTTCCCTGCCTAACCCATCATCAGTGGTCAGCCAGGATTTCAGGGACGGCAGATCAATTTACATCCGAATGGATGCTACGCATTTCACTGCAGAAACCAGAGAGGCTTTGTCTTCCCCTTTCTGATAGCCGTGCAAAATGCAACAGATGCGGAGTGTAGCAATGAATTGACGTTGTTTTCTTTCAAGCCGTGGTATTCATCTGATAGTAGCACAAAAATTGCATGTTTTGCAGCGTGTATCTTTCCTCACCCTCGTGTCTCTTTCTTTGTCACAAGGTTGATGCGCGGCTGTTTCCATCGTCTTTGCACCCATTCATCCTCACAACCTCTGCTTAATTAATATGCATACTTGTGTAGTGCACACTTAATTCTCAGCTAGCCCACCTCACCAAATTATCTAGGCAAGCACAAACACTGTGCCGCATTGTCCATCTGTACAGAGGCTTCAAGGCGGGGGATGGGTGCCATCTTACTTCGCAAGCCTCGCTCCCTGGCGAAGCTTGTGAATGGTCTTGTGAAAGAAAGTGAGCTCCCTGTGACTGTGAAGATCCGCACTGGCACAGATAAAGTGAGTGTCTGTTAGTAGCATGGAAATTGCTGCCGAAAAGGCTCCCTTGAAGTGTGGCTGTTTTTCAAGGTGCTGCAAATCATTGGCTGCTCACAGGCCTCTGAACCAAGGTATGGGTATGGGCTGATTCCAATAGAAATATTATAAAACAAAGCTATTTTTCAAAAGAGGTGTAGAGCAATCAAAAATCATGGAAAAAACATGATGAAAGTTCAAACAGAGAGCAGCGCACTCAGAAATGCCCAAAAATTACAAAAGCCTGCAAACTATAATTATTTGGCTGATCTTGCAAAACCCAAAAACTCAGAAATTGTGCTAATCATTAGGGCACCTCACAAAAATGATACACGCAATACAGTAGTAGCAGTACAGTAATGTCATTCAAGGTTGTTCAGTTTGATTTTTTGGGAGCAAGGGTTTGATAAAGTTCGTGAAAGTTCTAGGACACTCGAACTGTTCGAGCAGTTCAACGTGCAATTTTGAAAATGGAGGATTTTGCTGTACCATTTTGAGGTCATACACGTCCAAAACATGCTTGAAATGTCTTGATTACATATAATATATTGTATTTAATCCGTACACAAAAATTAGAACGTTTGACGGCCATCTAAGGCTGTTTCCTGCATTTTTGACTACAATTTTTTACTGAAACTTTCGAGAAAGGGCATAAAGTTTGACGAACTTAAAATAGCTCTCGAACGGCATTTTTAGGGTTCGTTAAAATGCGTGAACTCGAACTTTTGACCGAACCCTGAACTGAACAACCCTGAGTTATGACGATGCTGACAAAGGTGTTTCACTCTAACGTGCCAGGCGAACGTGCACCGTGTTGCTGCTTTTCTTGCACATACTGATACTGACTATGATGTGTCGTTTGAACGTGCCAGGTGAACGTGCACCGTGTTGCTGCTCTTCTTGCACGTACTGGGGCAGCTGCTGTCACAATCCATGGCCGTACAATGGAGCAGCGGTAGGTGGCTTGCTATATGAGTTGTTGATCAAAGGATTCTGTATGTGACAGCCGTACATGGAACAGCAGAAGGTACCTACTGTGGAGACTAATCTTGATTTCATGGCATCGCAATGCGCCTTTATCCTGGAGACTGGTTTCGATTATGATGGCATTGCAATGCACTGTAACGGTATCATGGGCCAGTGGCGGATCGTCTATATGGTAAAAGATTGATAGGTTTTGCTGTGAGGTTTGTGGAATAGATATACAGAATAAATCTCTTTACGTGTCCCTAACCCTTGACTCTGTCGTGAGGCCATGAATTCCTCCTATGCATTAGCACCTCTTGACTCTGTCGTGAGACCATGTTTCCATCTGTGTTCTTCTTAATCCTGAACAATGCCATGAGACCATCCTTTTCCATCCCTAGCCCTTGATACAGAGTTAGTAGAAGTGGTGGACAGGACAACCCTGAATATCATCAAGTGTGTCCGTGTAGAACCAGACAAGGTTTTAGTAAGGCCACACGCGTGTGTTCTGCAAGGGGGAAGCTTGTCGAGAATTGACTCCACGGCCAAGTTGTCTGGCCTTTCCTTTTTTTCTCGTCTTGTCGTTTTTTGCTTGTGTGAGAGGATGTAGAGAGGGAGGAAGCAGTGTCAATTTCGGCAAGAGGTGGGCCCTTGCCAATCGTCACTCAATTGTCATTTGAAGCATCAAAATGGGGAGAATATTTGCAACTGGGACGTTTCCCCAATGCAGTCCTCAATGCTGATGGGTAATAGGTGGACAATTCCTCTGATCACTAGGAATTTCAGGAGGTGCACTCTGACACATGTGCTTGCACATAAACATGCGTACACACACAGCGCTGAACAACAGTTGCAGTCATGGGCTCAAGGCCCATCGACCTTAAAATTGCCCCTCACCTTTTGCATCATCCATCAGTGAAACTCTGGCTAGAGTGAATGCCTCAAATTTGTATTGACGCATGACGGGTGGAAGTTCACTGTAATCGTTCGTGTTCTCAGGTATCGCAAGCCCTCTGATTGGGGCGTTGTACAGGAGGTGGTAGCAGCAAATCCAGAGCTTCCTATTGTAGGTATGTGTCCCTGCCATAATTCCCTGCCACATGTGTCGTGGGTTTGAATTAGAAATGAGAGAAGAAAGGGATCAGAGATATTTGCTCATGCACAAAGGGCACTCAAGAATGTATGTCGTGTGTTGAAACAAAAGGGAGGAAAAGAGGAGGAAATTTTCTCGTGCACGGCTTTACTTTGCCACGATTTTGATTTTGTAATGATTGTGAGGCGTTTTTGCTAGCAACGCTTGCAAACGGTAGCATATTACAGAGCACTGTAATTCCGCAGGGACGCACCCAAGAGAGCTAGCTGTACTTCGCATCCCTGTATGCAGGGAACGGGGACATCCTCACACACTATGAAGCAACTAGGCGGCTGAAAGAGAGTGGGTGGGTGACCTGTCTAATAATCTGAACGAGAGCTAATGGTAATTGATAGGTGCAGTAACGTTGCTCACACGATATATGCCTTTTTTGTGCCACACTAAATCACAAAGTCAAGCTCCAACAGCATTACCACTCAGCACACATATAACCTCCCGTCATCGTAATCTAGGTGCCACGCCATTTTGACGGGAAGGGGTGCCCTAATTAGGCCTTGGATATTTGAAGAGTTCCAGCAGGTACTTGTTGCGTTGTTTGCTCTATGTTTCGGGCAATTGCTGCCCTCAGACAATTGTTTTGAATTAGATGCTTACCCTCGCCAACTGTGTGTAAGAGCATGGATGGTAAAATTGCAGTGCACACACTTTATAACAGGGAAGAAAACATAGTGCATGTGAGCGTAGTTCGGGCTTTTCACAGTCTATTCAGTGAGAACCTTGTGGACCAAAAAAACTACGCAGGCAGTGAAAAACACTCCCCACATTGGATTAAGGAAATGAGTGAGAGCCCTGTGAACCTTCTTATATATATAAGTATTCCCTTCTTTGCCCTTCAGGGCAGGGAGCTTCTTCTGAGTGCTGAAGATCGAGTGGGAATATACAGGCGAGCAGCTTCAAGTCCAGACCCTCTTATTGCTCATTCGTTTGCATTCCTCTCGTCAAATAAAAACCCTGTTGCCATGAACACTCTTGTTCTATCTTGACACCAAATAACACGCTTTTTAATACGTGCAAGCATGTCACACGCATGCACATACACACACGCACACACATACATGCGTGCACACATACACACATACACACACACCGCGTACTCTCCTCATTCGCAGGCGTCTAGTGGTATTAATGAAGGATCAATTTGGAGATGATGCATGGTGTGTATGTGCTTGGGAATGTGCATGAGTCAATGACATCACCACATATTGTAAGGTGTACATTGCTTTGAAGAATCATAGCTAAAAATTGAGAAAGGTAGGAGAATGATGTTATCTCCATACATTTTACTTCTTGCTTTGCTTTGCACGTATTTGCAGGGGCAAAAGGAAGGCCTGGTACTTCCTGCCATGGCACTTCTCCTTTTTTCACCGGTGCGCCTGTTGTGTGTCTGTGTACCTGCATGCAGTGATGTGTGTTGCAATGCAATCAGCGGCTGTGCATGCATCACAAAGTGTGTGCTAACCAAAACACGCAAGCCTTGTTCTAGTGGGAAGGAAGGTGCTGGCATTTAAATGGAGTGCTCCTACTTCCCACCTGTCCGTAGAACATGCATGAACATTTTGCACCCTTTTGCTTCACATCTATCTTTACATCGTTACAGACGTGCAAATGTGTGTAACATCTTCACGATGTTTTTGCCTGCATGCATTTTGCGCACACAGGTACAGACCCTTACCCAAGGACGTGTATGGCGCAGCCTCTTTGGAGTACCCTTTGATGATTACAAGGAAAGATACAGCAGGGGTCAACGAGGTCTTAGACGAGATCGTCCCCCTGGAGCGATTGCTGAGGTATGCAGTAAAGAGGTTCAGCTGTGTTAAGCATTTAATTTGTTGAAGGCAGTGATAGTCACTTGCCATATCGAGTGAGGAAAGAAATCTAAAGCACAATCAATATAGCAGAGAAAAAGGCCTGAGTGAGGAAATGCTTTTACATCTCTTGTATGCAGGTGTGCAAACGAAACGGCACATAGCGAGATTGCAGAGAAGCTGTGGGACGCAAGCTCAGATGCAGATGCTGTGCAAGCGCTTAGAACTTTGGCTGAATCTGACCAGCTTAGGGTTTGGGAGGAAGAGGAGAGAGAGAATTGTGATAGCCGCGATGGCCGTGATCGGTCTACAAGAGGAAGCAGTGATGATGGTGTTGAGGGATAATTTAGTATAATTTTATAGTTTGTATCAATTATGGGGCTTTTCACTTACTAGTGGAGGAGTCTTACAAGGTTTTACAAAAGGCCTTCAGTCAAGAAGTGTGACTGCTATAGCGGAGGAGTCTTACGGTACTCTGGTCTTCTATCTCTTTACCCTTACTTAGAGTGGAGATTTGCTGCAGTTCCTTTCTTTTTTTGTGAATGGCTAAGCAGTGAAAAAAGTAAAAGTCTACGCTGATAAACACCAGCGTGCAATCAGGAAAGGCAAGAGAAACAACAGAGACTAATGAGGATCCAGCGCGTTGTTAGCCATGCAATCCGGCCTGCGTCTAGCCCTCCTGAAGCCAGCCTGTACCAGTAACCCCCCCATCAGATCCCCTATTATCAGTGTTGTCATTGTTGAATTGTGTTTTGTGATCTTGTTGAATCTTTTTATTGCATGGCAGTGTAGTGCAGTAGCTAATTGGTGCACTTTGTGCAGAGGGATGCCCAGGTTAAGTAAAGGAGTTATGGTGCAATGATTTTTAATTGTGCCTCCGACTCCAAGGAGTACAACATCAAGTGCAAATTTGTTGTTTTGTGAGATGCCTCGGAGGCTCCTAGTTTGTAGACGCTGGATGAAAGGTAGATGTTGGTTGTACGCTTTATCTAATGTCTGTTGCAGGTTATTTCCTAAGCTCGCTCCTATATATACACAAGAAGGGGCTGCCTAGGATGCCATATAAATAACAACATGCAGAAACTCTCAACTGTCAACCAACCAACTGCTCTGTCACATGATTCGTCGCTGCCACTGTCTTTTATCTGGACGTGACAGTGGAATTGCAGCACTGAATAAGAAAGGAAAAGAAAAACTATGCAGGCAGCAAAACACTCCCTGCATCAATCAAGCTTGAAAGGAAAAGGAAACATATTGGCCCGAAGTGCCGTGAGTCTCCCCCACCAAAGGAAAAAGAAAACTAGTGGGGAACTGGAGGGTGGCCGGCAGCCCCCTGCTCCAGACCCAGACCTTGAGAACAGTTAGTTTCTTCAAGTGCGCGTCTTGTAGTCAGTTTGTGCGCATAATGCACAGTTAGCATGCAAATTAAGGGCAGTCTTGTGGGCTTTCTGTGAATTGAGGCCAAGCTCTTTTAGATGATGCAAAGCGTTAGAGGTACAGATTGATCCTCCCACACCAAGAAGGATGGTGTGAAGTGTAACCTTTTTAGCTTTTAAGCGTTTGCGTAAACTCCCGTGCTGTTTGTTAGAGGCCTCCAGCTGGTGTCCAGGCCTAGTGTCCTCACAATACTTCACTTCTATGGTGTGTTTCGCTCTTATTAGCGTAAAGTTCGTGAGCTCTGCGCAGTTGTCCATGAGATATAGCATACTGCACCTGCCTGTTGCAAGTGGGGAGTGGAAGGTGGTTTATATTTCGTAGGTAAGGGAGTAATCAAAATAGCATCAGGGCGACTGGAATTAAGCCTGTCTCTGACAGATTAACGAGCATCAAACAGCCAAGTGGGTAATGTCCTATTACTAGCGTGCTCGGGAGTTTGAAGGTTTTGTTGGGCAAAACGATAGTGCTGCCAGCATCCATATGAACTATACAATCTGTCAAGAAATTATAGAATTTGAGATCGTCGGTTAGTTATGCTTCCCTGACAATCCCAGAGAATTTAAGAATGATTGCGGTGAGTGGGACACTGTACAGACATTATGCCAATTTGCTACGTTCCTTGGTCCAGGACGTATGTACCCACAACAAGATCCCGGACACACAATTTGGTTTTATCCTGGCAGAAGCACGCTGCACCTGCTGTTTATCCTGCGACACTTCAAAGATGCAGCAGATAAGATGCAGAGGGGCTCATCTCGGCTGTACACAGCCTTCATTAAATGTCAAACAAGCATATGACTCCATTCCCAGAAGCAAACTGTGGGACCACCTCCGTAAGAACCAAATGCCCATCCACATCCTGTCCATCCTCAAAAACTTGTATGATGCTGATGCAAACACGCTAGTGGATGGGGATGAATCAGAAACTGAAAAACATGCTGTTTGCTGATGACCTTTCCCTCCCTTCCAATGAACATGCGGATTTGCAAACCATGCTAAACAAGCTGAGGGTTTTCGTTGAAAGGAAGTCTCTCACTGTCAACACACAGAAGTCAATGGTAATGTGCCTCATCTCTACCTCTGAAAATCTGCCTCCTCTGTGCTTTGACGGTGTACTGCTCCCCTACACAGACTCATTCAAATATTTGGGCATGGTGCGCGACAAGCAGATCAATCTGAACCGCGGCTGACGCAACGGTTCACCCATTCACGGCAGGCACGTTCAGAGTCAAAAGAGTTTGTTCAGAAACATAACCTTCTAACAGGTTGCACGTGCACATATGGCTTCTCAAGACTTACGCAATTCCTGCTGGTATGTATGCGAGTCAGATTTGGGCCACTCCTTACTTACAACAAGGCAAAGAGATGGACAGTCCCCTACAGGAATGGCTGTTGGCAGTGTTGAAAAGGATGTAGGGGGTCAGAGAAAAAAGCCTTCATGGTGTGTCACGCGCGAGTGTGGATTGAAACCTCTACGGTACATTTGGTTTTGCGTGGCAATGCGGCTGTACATTTCTTTGACTAAATCCAACAGCTACACAATGAAAAAGGTCTTACATGCTGACATGCAGCAGAGCACACGTTCCAATGATTGCTGGTCAACCCGAATTCTTTCTGCCATGGATGGTCTGACACAATCGTTTATCATCAAACAGAAGCTGCAAATTTGTGAGCCCATTGATCTCAGCCGTTTTGTTGTAGACCTCAGGGAGAGACCTTTGGAGTACTGGACACCGTATTCTGACACGCATCCGAGAGAACACAACAGCAAACGCTCTACTTATCACCAATGGTGTGCTCTTCCTACAAAAAGGGCTCTGGCCACTCATTCGCCTGACATCCTTTCCATACATGTTTCTCAACCTGCCTCGTGATGTCGTTCATTCACACTAAATTTCATTTCGTGTTCACACCCTACGTTTTGAGACAGCGACACGGAATCAAAGTAATTCCACCATCTGTGACCTGTGTGACACTGATGATGTCCAAGATGAGCAGCATGTTCTTTTCCAAACCCCACGTGATTTCTCTCCGCAGAAAATATACATCTCTGTTACCCCCATAACAGGAGCCCACGATGTGTGTACTTTTTTAAAAAGCCAAAACAATAACAGCTTTATTTCTTCTCCATGAACTAATCGCTTTTTATGAGCAGGCCAGCAGTCGCAATTCTTACTGAAGGCCCTTTTTTGTAAACCTTGTAAACCTTGTTCGAGTTTATGTCTGAGTAGTATTTTTTCTCAAGATGTTTGGGGTCCAAATACCTGCCTCTTCCTTCAACGGGCATGATTAACACACCATCTGGACGGCTTTGATGTCTGGGAAGTTTTGTTGTAATGGGCAGTGCAGCCGTGAAAGTGTCTGTCGGCAAAGTCCATTTAGGTTCGTATACTGCAATACAACTCCGCGCTGTCAGGCACTAAAAATGGAACTGTTCACATCCTCAGGAAATTCAAGGCGCGTCATTTTTGGCTTTTGACACCAAGTATGGGAAAAAAAGGGTGAGATGACCAGCCGTACGTAACGCACACACCAAGCTTGGGCTTTGGCTGCTTCTGGTCTTCATTAGATGTGGCAGCATTAGACAAGGCCCTGAAGCATGTGTGTGTGCGCTGTGTGTGTGAGCTGGATACAATGGTTACAGGTTAAGCCGTCAGTCAAAAAGTGCGACTGCTAGGCTGCGCATGTAATCACTGTTGAAATGTGAGGTTACGGGAGGCAAAGGTTACGGGAGTTTGATCAGGCAGAAAGCAAAGCAGGCAACATAGCTTCAGCACTTGACGAGGACCTGCAAATGATCAGACTTAAAAGTAAGTGCCAGCATGAAACGAACGTACACAAAGCGGGGTTTACAGGGATGGGGCACCTACGCAGTTTGACTAGAAGCATATCTTCCTGTATTACGATAATATCCTGCCTATACACACATCTCAGGCCTAACACAATTGATCCAGATATTTGTTGTAGATGCGCATGTTGAGTGTAAGCACCTTGTATATTTGCAAAAGCGGGCCAAAATTATTTTTGTGACAATGCTGAAGCTCACAAAGCTCACATGAGCAGTGGCAGCAGCGACACGATGCAAGGCTGCATGCATACATGCATGAGCTATAACACCTTTTTAGATGCGAAAACGGACCTACGCTCTAAATACATTAGCAATGACACGATACGACTCTGGCTTATCTTGTTGGTCTGTGAGAAAGCTGGTCAACCAACCTTATGAGGACGGTGGCAGCAAGGGTATTGGCAGCAGCAACACGATCTAAGGCAGTGTGCTCGGTCACATGGTGCTGGGGCACGGCTGATGACATCTGGGGGTGGGCAGATGCCAGCTGGGCCATGATCTGGGAGTGAGATCGCCGTACCTGTGTGTGGACGGAGGACAGATGGAGACATTTGCGGCACAGGGGATTGCATGTCAGGGTGTGTGGATGGTAAGTTCCTTGGAGGAAGTACAGAGGAATCACACAGCTGAAGCAAGGGTTGGCATTCTGGAACTAATACACAAGCTTCTGCCAGGACTTGTTTAATGAACAGCGCAATCAAGATGTCCAGGACACTTTTAGGCTGTCCTTTGCTTGACCTTGCCAAGTATGGAAGGCCTGATATGAAACTGCAAGATTTAAAGACGGGTGGTTGGGGTAACACAGATGAGAGCAGGTGCAGGAAGTTTAAGGAAAACCATTCGATTGAAGGCTGCCATTTGGTGTTAAGGTGCAAACAGGAGAGGTAGAATGTATCAGAAAATGCGGAATGTAATGAGAGCCACTTGAAAGGGCAAAAGGGGAGATGAGGCTCCCAGCATCGGCGTCTTGGTCACAAGCAGCAAAAACGAGATAGCGATCCTACTCAACCATTTTGCATGATTTATACATGCACTTTGATGCTTCCCACGTGCTGCATGTGGCCTAACTGTGTTCCATCAACCTACCACGATAAATTATTGGGCAACGCCATGACCTTCCAATATGCAAGCTAAAGTGCTGACGCTATGACCAAAACATACAATGCACACTGCAAGGCGTTGCAGTGCTTGCGATGTTACTGCGTATGGATCTGTAATGTCACTGGAATGGCCACTGTACCGCAAATATGCTGATATAGGCATCCACGTATGTACAGAAGCCTGCACAAACACCTACCTAAGCACACCTACGCGCACAAGCATGCACACCTAAGCACAGGACATCTGCACCACCTACCATGGCAAAGGACTCCATGGCCAAAGCCAGCAGGTGCTCAGGGGGCATTTTGTCAGCCGAGCCGACAGCTTCCAAGTACTGGCCTGCGTGGAGCACAGAAATGGTGCACTTCAGCTCAAGTAAACTCACAGTGTCATTCAGGCGCACGTGATGACATTCTGGATGGTCCTCAATGGTCCAATCGATGGTCCAATTGATGGTCCAATCGATGGTCCAATTGATGGTCCAATCGATGGTCTAATTGATGGTCCAATCGATGGTCCAATTGATGGTCCAATCGATGGTCCAATTAATGGTTCAACTTATGGTCCAATCGATGGTCCAATCGATGGTCCAATCGATGGTCCAATCGATGGTCCAATCCTCGATGGTCCAATCGTGATGAGATTCTAATTGGTCCAACAAACCCCTCAGTGGCAGTCTCTAGCTTAAATACAGATAAGCGTCCAGGACAGGCAAGAAGCTCCTTTTTCCGGTTCGAGTTTTCTTTACGCCTCTTTTCTTTATTGACGAGGGGAATGCTTTCACTAATATATAGGAATTGGCCAGTACCATATACTTATATACGGTGTATCTAAAGGTATTTTAGCAGGGAAATCACCATATGTTCAATCATACACGGTGCAAATAATATGCGTTCTGGCCGACCCTAAAAGTGACATCAGTAGACAACAAGCCATGCTTTCTCTCACCATATCCCATGGGCTCCGGACGGACAAGGGGTAGGGTGTGGAAGGCTGCAAACCTTTGATCAAAGCGCTCTTGCTGTGTGTTGAATGTGAGCACTGGATCTGGGACGACACCTGCATAACACGAAAAAGACGTAGCTTGAGTTTGGTACCCACTGCCGGGCATAATGGCAACCTCTGTAAGGTATGTTGCTGAGGGTTTGCAGATTTGAAATAACAATACAACAATATGACTAGCGAAGGTAATAGCGCAAAAGTATTAGATAAGGTGTTGATGCAAAACTATTCGCAATATGACTAGCTAAGGTGGTGGCGCAAAAGTATCCAAATTACAGCAGCGAGAAGATGTTCGGTGAATAAAGGTGGTTGGTAGCTGACCTGCGTACTTTTGTTAATATAATTGCCTTTTATCGATCAATTTAGTCGCTTTTTTCAGATCAATATAATCGTTTTTCACTGATCAGAACAAGGCAGCCAAAGCGGCAAACACTTTTCCTTCATAATCACATCAATCCCAAGGCATCAAGATGGAACCGTGCTGACACCCATTCCCGCCCTGACCCTTTCCACCCTCCCAAAAGTTTTGAGTACCCCTCACCCTACTTACAAACATGTGCACATGCACATGCACACACAGACACACGCACACGCACACACACGTACATGCGCAGATACACACAGAGGTCCTATAGCAACACGTCCCTACCTGCCACTTTGAGGGCAAGCTGCAAGCGCACCATGCCCAAGCACATGGCACCAAGGAGTTCTGCACGCACAGCGTCCATAATCAGGCCCGCCTGCAGGTCAGCAAGTATGCAGTTTAATCAGTTTGTTCTGAATCAAAGTTTCTGGTGAAATACGTATCATAGTAAGTGCAAGCTCTGCACGCACAGCGTCCATAATCAGCCCACCTGCAGGTCAGCAAGTATGCAGTTTAATCAGTTTGTTCTGAATCAAAGTTTCTGGTGGAATACGTCTCATTCTTAGCAAGTGCAAGCTCCACACGCACAGCATCCATAATCAGGACCACCTGCAGGTCAGCAAGTATGCAGTTTAATCAGTTTGTTCTGAATCAAAGTTTCTGGTGGAATACGTATCATTCTTAGCAAGTGCAAGCTCCGCACGCACAGC
>Ga0307947_1002892_pt1 | contig 13837 bp, 24 predicted proteins | sample OrgLakmetagen232_FD_201840 | JGI IMG/M metagenome (GOLD analysis project Ga0307947, IMG submission 201840) | Saline water microbial communities from Organic Lake, Antarctica - #232 | ecosystem: Environmental > Aquatic > Non-marine Saline and Alkaline > Saline | place: Antarctica: Organic Lake...
AATCCCCCTCAGTGTTATAATGCCCCCTAATACTATAATGCCCCCCAGTTGTAATGCCCCCAGTGCTATAATGCCACCCAGTGTTATAATGCAAAACATTGGCGTCTGATTACCAGTGAAAGCAACGAAAACCTTGCGTTTATTGAATTTTAATGTGCATCTATCACGCAAACGCGCATACACACACACACATAAGCAATACCCACATCACCTACATGACAACAACCAGTACACACACATAAGCAATACCCACATTACCTACATGACAACAACCAGTACCCACACACATAAGCAATACCCACATCACCTACATGACAGCAACCAGTACCCACACACATAAGCAATACCCACATCACCTACATGACAACAACCAGTACCCACACACATAAGCAATACCCACATCACCTACATGACAACAACCAGTACCCGCACACATAAGCAATACCCACATGACCTACATAACAACCAGTACACACACACATAAACAATGCCCACATGACCTACATAACAACAACCAGTACACACACACACATAACCAATACCCACATTACCTACATGACAACAACCAGTACCCACACTGGACCCACCCAAAGTACTTAGGCAGGATGTACATCATGAACACAACGGTAGGAAACAGTGCACCATCCGCTGTCGTGATGTCTGACCCAGTGACGAAGGGAGAGGCCGTGTCTTTTATGGCGTGCTGCAGTGCAGTGGAGAGCATAGTACGAAACACATGTTATGTCTGACCCAGTGACGAAAGGACAAGTGATGTCTGACCCAGTGACGAAAGGAGAGGCCGTGTCTTTTATGGCGTGCTGCAGTGCAGAGGAAAGCATAGTATAGTGCGGAACACACGTTATGTCTGACCCAGTGACGAAAGGAGAGGCCGTGTCTTTAATGGCATGCTGCAGTGCAGAGGAAAGCATAATATGTACAAAACACACATGCCAGGAGGTACAGCTTGTGACATGCGGCGTGCTTTGTGAATGCGTGCCTGTAACTTGACATGCATGATGCGCGCCTGTGCATGTGTGTTTGTGCCTGTGTCTGTGTATTATGTGACATGCAGCTTTGTGTATGCGTGCCTATAACTTGACATGCATGATGCGCGCCTGTGCCTGTGTCTGTGTCTGTGTATTTTTTGGTCTGTGCCTGTGTTTTTTGTGTGTGCGTGCCTGTAACCTGATACGCGCGCCTGTGTCTGTGTAAGTGTGCCTGTGTTTGTGTACATTTTGGTCTGTGCCTGTGTATTTTGTGTATGCGTGCCTGTAACTTGACATGCGCGCCTGTGTCTGTGTCTGTGTGCCTGTGTCTGTGTATTTTTTGGTCTGTGCCTGTGCATTTTGTGTATGCGTGCCTGTAACCTGACATGCGTGCCTGTGTATGTGTATGTGTGCCTGTGTCTGTGTATTTTTTGGTCTGTGCCTGTACCTGTGTACTTTGTGTATGCGTGCCTGTAACTTGACATGCGTGCCTGTGTCTGTGTCTGTGTGCCTGTGTCTGTGTCTGTGTATTTTTTGGTCTGTGCCTGTGTAATTTGTGTATGCGTGCCTGTAACCTGACATGCGTGCCTGTGTCTGTGTATGTGTGTCTGTGTCTATGTAATTTTGTTTCTGTGCCTGTGCCTGTGCCTGTGCACTTTGTGTATGTGTGCCTGTAACCTGACATGCGTGCCTGTGTCTGTGTATGTGTGTCTGTGTCTATGTAATTTTGTTTCTGTGCCAATACCTGTGTAATTTGTGTATGCGTGCCTGTAACCTGACATGCGTGCCTGTGTCTGTGTATGTGTGTCTGTGTCTATGTAATTTTGTTTCTGTGCCTGTGCCTGTGCACTTTGTGTATGCGTGCCTGTAACCTGACATGCGCGCCTGTGTATGTGTATGTGTGCCTGTGTATAATTTTCCGTCTGTGCCTGTGTATATTGAGTATGCGTGCCTGTGTATGTGTGCCTGTGTGTGTATATTTTTGTCTGTGCTTGTGCCTGTGTATTTTGTGTGCCTGTAACCTGACATGCGTGCTTTGTGTATGCGTGCCTAAACCCTACGAGTGCCTTATGAGTGCCATTCACACACACACACACACACACACACACACACAAACACACACACACACACACACACACACACACACACACACACACGCGCGCACACACATACACACACACATACACACACGCGCACACACACACACACACATACACACACACACACACACAAGCACACACCTCAATGACGTCCAGCTGCTGAGCTAGCTGGCCAACTTGATTTGCGCGCTCCTGGGCAGAGTCCATTTTCCTGTACATGCAGGCCTGTGAATGGGGCGCGAATGGCAGAGAAGCCGTTAGCAGAAAAGCTTGGTCAGAATCAGGGCGAAATTGGCGGAGACCAATGTTCCTGTACATGCAGGCCTGTGCGCGAGGTAGAATTGGCAGAGAAGCTGGGTCAGGATCAGGGCGAAATTGGCGGAGACCAATGTTCCTGTACATGCAGGCCTGTGCGTGAGGCAGAATTGGCAGAGAAGCTGGGTCAGGATCAGGGCGAAATTGGCAGGGACCAATGTTCCTGTACTTGCAGGCCTGTGCGTGAGGTAGAATTGGCAGAGAAGCTGGGTCAGAATCAGGGCGAGATTGGCGGAGACCAATGTTCCTGTACATGCAGGCCTGTGTGCGAGGCAACATTGGCAGAGAAGCTGGGTCAGAATCAGGGCGAAATTGGTGGAGACCAATGTTCCTGTACATGTAGGCCTGTGTGTGGGGTGCAATTGGTAGAGGAGCCGTTGGTCAGAATCAGGGCAAAGTTAGCGGGGACCAATGTCTTTGTACATACAGGCATGTGCGTGAGGCACAATTGGCAGGGAAGCTGGGTCAAAATCAGGGCGAAATTGGCGGAGACCAATGTTCCTGTACATGCAGGCCTGTGCGTGAGGCAGAATTGGCAGAAAAGCTGGGTCAGGATCAGGGCGAATTGGCGGAGACCAATGTTCCTGTACTTGCAGGCCTGTGGGTGAGGCAGAATTGGCAGAGAAGCTGGGTCAGAATCAGGGCGAAATTGGCGGAGACCAATGTGCCTGTACATGCAGGCCTGTGCGTGAGGCAGAATTGGCAGAGAAGCTGGGTCAGAATCAGGGCGAAATTGGCGGAGACCAATGTCCCTGTACATGCAGGCCTGTGTGTGAGGCACAATTTGCAGAGGATCTGGGTCAGGATCAGGGCGAAATTGGCGGAGACCAATGTTCCTGTACATGCTGGCCTGTGCGTGAGGCAGAATGGGAGCGTTGCTCAAGAGGCAATCGCTGCCAACAACGCATAAACTCATGAAATATAAAACTGGCTGCATAGCGTCTGCACAATGTCACAAAAAAAGGTCTCTCCGTTGCGCATTGTTTGTGTGATATGAATATCATGACGCGGCGCTTGAAAGGAAAGGTTTCTGACCCTGAATAGCAGGAACTACGGCAGGTAAATAGTAAATAGTGTTGGCCAGAAACGAAAATATACACCGTACTGACCGCTTCTGTTATCATTATCATCATATGTATGTGTACGTGGCAGCAATGCTGTATGTGTACGTGGCAGCATTGCTATATGTGTACATGGCAGCATTGCTGTATGTGTGTGTACGTGGCAGCGTTGCTGTATGTGTACGAGGCAGCATTGCTGTATGTGTACGTGGCAGCATTGCTGTATGTGTGTGTACGTGGCAGCATTGCTGTATGTGTACGTGGCAGCATTGCTGAATGTGTACGTGGCAGCATTGCTGTATGTGTGTGTACGTGGCAGCATTGCTGTATGTGTACGTGGCAGCATTGCTGAATGTGTACGTGGCAGCAAATTGCGACAGGGGAATAGAGAAAAAACCAAAAGATATTCAAAGGAACCTGTTTATAAATATGGGTTCAACCTAAAGTAACTAAGGTTAGTTAGGGAGTTTCAGGCAATTGTTTTACTGGGGCGGTAGCTTTCATTCAAGTAACGAGAGTAAACATTGCTGCATGTGTATGTGGCAGCATTGCTGTATGTGTACGTGGCGGCATTGCTGTATGTGCACGTGGCAGCATTGCATTGAATGCCAGACTGGGCGGGTGACAGCATCACATAACACCACATGACACCACATGACATTACATAATATCACATAACATCACATGACATTACATAACACCACATGACACCACATAACACCACATGACATTACATGACACCACATAACATCACATAGCATCACATGACATTACATAACACCACAGAACACCGCATAGCATCACATGACATTACATGACGCCACATAACACCACATAACACCACATAACACCACATAACATTACATGACATTGCTAGGGTTGGCCCAAACCGTATATATACACCGTAAATGACCGTATATTTGATGATCTCCCTGCCAAAAATACCGTATACACACCGTATATGTATGGTTCTGGCCAACCCAAGACATTGCAGAACATCACGGAACACCACATAACACCACATACCATCACACGACATTGCAGAACATCACGGAACACCACATAACACCACATATAGGGTTGGCCAGAACCATATACATACGGTGTATATACGGTATTTTTGGCAGGGAAATCACCGTATATACGGTTATATACGGCGTATATATACGACTCTGGCCAACCCTAACCACATAGCATCACAGGACATCACAGGACGTTACAGAACATCACAGCTTGTGACACAAATCCTGCCTTACACCCCTCTCCCTGTCACACTTTTGTCATCATCATAGGTGTGTGTATGTGGCAATCTCTGTACGGCAGCATTGCATCAAACGCCATGTTAAGCAGGGACAGCATCACAGAACACCACATAGCATTACAGAACATCACAGAACATCACAGAGCATTACAGAACATCACAGAACATTACATAACATCACAGAACACCACAGAACATCATAGAACATCACAGAACACCACATAGCACCACAGAACACCACAGAACATCATAGAACATCACAGAACACCACATAGCATCACAGAACACCACAGAACATCATAGAACATGACAGAACACCACATAGCATCACATAACATCACAGACCACCACATAACATTACAGAACACCACAGCTTGTGACACAAATCCCGCCTCACGCCCCTCTCCCTGTCACACTTTTGTCATCATCATAGGTGTGTGTATGTGGCAATCTCTGTACGGCAGCATTGCACCGAATGCCATGTTAAGCAGGGGACTGCATCACAGAACACCACATAACATTACAGAACATCACAGAGCATCACAGAGCATTACAGAACATCACAGAACACCACAGAGCATTACAGAACATCACAGCTTGTGACACAAATCCCGCCTTACACCCCTCTCCCTGTCACACTTTTGTCATCATCATAGGTGTGTGTATGTGGCAATTTCTGTACGGCAGAATTGCATCAAACGCCATGTTAAGCAGGGGACTGCATCACAACATTGGAACACCACATAACATTGGAACACCACATAACATTACAGAACATCATAGAACATCACAGAACACCACAGAACCCGCCTTGCGCCCCCACCTTGTATACACGCTTCCTCTATGACCACACATATTTTTGGTAATGTCTGGATGGCACCAGTGCAATGAGCGCCATGTTCAGCAGGGAGCAGCATCACAAAACATCACAGAACACCACAGAACATGCCTTGCGCCCCCACCCTGTATACACGCTTCCTCTATGACCACACATATTTGTGGTGATCTCTGGATGGCACTGCTACAATGAGCGCCATGTTCAACAGGTACCAGCATCACAGAACATCACAGCACACCACAGAACGTGCCTTGCGCCCCCCACCCTGTCGCGCCTTTCCTTTGACCGCACATATTTGGCGTAATCTCTGGATGGCACCAGTGCAATGAGCGCCATGTTCAGCAGGGAGCAGCATCACAGAACATCACAGAACACCACAGAACCCGCCTTGCGCCCCCACCCTGTATACACGCTTTCTCTATGACCACACATATTTGTGATAATTTCTGGATGGCACCAGTGCAATGAGCGCCGTGTTAAGCAGGGACCAGCATCACAGAACATCACAGAACCCGCCTTGCGCCCCCCACCCTGTAAACACGCTTCCTCTATGACCACACATATTTGTGGTAATGTCTGGATGGCACCAGTGCAATGAGCGCCATGTTCAACAGGGACCAGCATCACAGAACATCACAGCACACCACAGAACGTGCCTTGCGCCCCCCACCCTGTCGCGCCCTTCCTTTGACCGCACATATCTGTGGTGTCATGTACCGTAACAGCACAACTGGATCGGTGTCATGTACAAACATCTGTGGTGTCGCACATATGTGTGGTGTCGCACATATCTGTGGTGTCGCTCATATCTGTGGTGTCGCTCATATCTGTGGTGTCGCACATATCTGTGGTGTGCAGCGCACCTGGATCGGTGTCATGTACACGTCAACGAGCCGAGTGACTAAGTTGCCGACCGCCCTTGCCTGTGTGGTGTGTGCGTGCGTGTGTGTGTGTGTGTGTCTGTGTGTGTGTGTGTGTGTGTGTGTGTGTGTGTGTGTGTGTGTGTGTGTCTGTGAGTATGTCTGTGTGTGTCTGCCTGTGCAGTGTGTGTGCGTGTGTGAGTCTGTGAGTATGTCTGTGTGTCTATGTGTGTGCATGTGTGTGAGAGGAAAGTGTGCATTGTGCATGCTTGCTTAATTTCATACATTTTACTGAGGGCAGGCATAACGCCTGTGATATGTCTTCTGCTCCTCTATACATTCACACTGCTGTAGCAGCCTACGCTTGCGCAGCTAGTAAGAGTAGATGTTTTCAATTGATTACTTTGTTGCTATCCTCGAGCAGCCATGCCGAAATGAAGGCCTTGGTAGTCCAAACTAAACAAGTTTAAGTAATGGGCAATCGAGTCAAAGTAATGAGTTCCTTTTCGTGCACAAGGAACTATGTCTCTCCCAAAAGAAAGTCATTACGGTTAAGGATCTCCTGAAGAGATGCTGTAGCGATTGTCTGAGTGCTTCGTCAAGCAGCTGTCAGCAAGTACCTAGGGTTGGCCACAATTGTGTATTTATACACCGTACAGAACCGTGTACTTGGTGATTTCCCTGCCAAAAAAAACAGAAACACATTGCCGTATACGTATAAATGGTTGTGGCCAACCCTGCCCTCGCCATATAGCATGCCATCGCTCAGCCTGACATCAGCAGCTCTGCTGCCTTATGTATAACAGCATAGTGATTGTTTGAGTGCTTCGTCAAGCAGCTGTCAGCAAGTACCTAGGGCTGGCCACAATTGTGTATTTATACACCGTACAAAACCGTGTATTTAGCAGTGTTTAGTTGTCTGATGAAGAGGCAGTCAAGATGGGCCTTGTTCACTGTTTGGTGCAACTGGTTAGTGTCATTACTGCTATGCTGTTATGCCATGTCTATACATCATGCGTTCACTCTTGTTCACTGTTTGGTGCAACTGGTTTGTGTCATTACTGTTATGCTGTCATGCTGTGTCTATACATCATGCGTTCACTCTTGTATAGGGTTGGCCAGAACCATATATATACGGTGTGTAAACGTGTATACGGTATTTTTGGCAGGGAATTCACCATATATACGGTCATATACGGTGTATATATACGGTTCTGGCCAACCCCACTCTTGTACGTTGTGTGGTGTAACTGGTTTGTGTCATTACTGTCATGCTGTGTCAATACATCATGCGTTCACACGTGTACGTTGTCTGGTGCAACTTGTTTGTGTCATTACTGCCATGCTGTGTCAATACATCATGCGTTCACACGTGTACGCTGTGTGGAGCAACTGGTTTGTGTCATTACTGTCATGCCGTGTCAATACATCATGTGTTCACACGTGTACGCTGTGTAGTGCAACTGGTTTGTGTCATTACTGTCATGCCGTGTCAATACATCATGCGTTCACACGTGTACGCTGTGTGGTGCAACTGGTTTGTGTCATTACTGTCATGTCGTGTCAATACATCATGCGTTCACACGTGTACGTTGTGTGGTGCAACTGTTTTGTGTCATTACTGTCATGCCGTGTCTATCCATCATGCGTTCACAAGTGTTCACTGTCTGGTGCAGCTTGTTTGTGTCATTACTGTCATGCCGTATCTATACATCATGCGTTCACACTTGTTCACTGTCTGGTGCAAATGGTTTGTGTCATTACTGTCATGCCATGTCTACACATCATGCGTTCACACGTGTACGCTGTGTGGTCCAACTGGTTTGTGTCATTACTGTTATGTTGTCATGCCGTGTCTACACATCATGCGTTCACACGTGTAGGTTGTGTGGCCCCACCTCTGGTGTGTTGGCAGTCAAAGACGGACCCTGGCCCTGGAATTTGTCGGCAAGGTAGCTCACAATGACCTCACTCTCTGCAGCAACACATGTGCAACACACACACACACAGCGTCAGTTCGCAAAGCAATGACCTCACTCTCTGCAGCAAGACATGTGCAACACACACAGCGTCAGTTCACAAAACAATGACCTCACTCTCTACAGAAACACATGCGCAACACACACACACACAGCGTCAGTTCACAAAACAATGACCTCACTCTCTGCAGCAACACATGTGCAACACACACACAGCGTCAGTTCACAAAAAACAATGACCTCACTCTCTGCAGCAACACATGTGCAACTCACACACAGCGTCAGTTTGCAAAACAATGACCTCATTCTCTGCAGCAAGACATGTGCAACACACACAGCGTCAGATCACAAAACAATGACCTCACTCTCTGCAGCAGCACATGTGCAACACACACACAGCGTCAGTTCACAAAACAATGACCTCACTCTCTGCAGCAACACATGCGCAACACACACACACACACAGCGTCAGTTCACAAAGCAATGACCTCACTCTCTGCAGCAACACATGCGCAACACACAAACACACACACAGCGTCAGTTCACAAAACAATGACCTCACTCTCTGCAGCAACACATGTGCAACACACACAGCGTCAGTTCACAAAACAATGACCTCACTCTCTGCAGCAACACATGCACAACACACACACAGCGTCAGTTCACAAAACAATGACCTCACTCTCTGCAGCAACACATGTGCAACACACAAACACACACACAGCGTCAGTTCACAAAACAATGACCTCACTCTCTGCAGCAACACATGCGCAACACACACACAGCGTCAGTTCACAAAACAATGACCTCACTCTCTGCAGCAGCACATGTGCAACACACACACAGCGTCAGTTCACAAAACAATGACCTCACTCTCTGCAGCAACACATGTGCAACACACACACAGCGTCAGTTTACAAAACAATGACCTCACTCTCTGCAGCAACAGCAACACATGTGAAACACACACACAGCGTCAATTTACAAAACAATGACCTCACTCTCTGCAGCAACACATGTGCAACACATGTGAAACACACACACAGCGTCAGTTCACAAAACAAAGACCTCACTCTCTGCAGCAACACATGTGCAACACACAAACACACACAGCGTCAGTTCACAAAACAATGACCTCTCTCTCTGCAGCAACACATGTGCAACACACAAACACACAGCGTCAGTTCACAAAACAATGACCTCACTCTCTGCAGCAACACATGCGCAACACACACAGTCATTCTTTTTCTTTTTCTAAATTGCTGTGGGGAGTGGTCGCCACTGCCTGCATGCTAATTCTTTTTGGTGCTGAGCAACAGACACCTTTTCTCCTAGCTAAGGAGGAGAGAGTGACGTTCATTACCTGCGTGCCATTTTTTTTCTGGTGCTGAGCAACAGACACATTTTTTCCTAGCTAAGGAGGAGAGAGTGACTTTCATTACCTGTGTGCTATTTTGCCTTATCTTCTTCGCTGTAAATTGTAACTACTCACACACACACACACACACACGCACACACACACACACACTCACACACACACACACACACACACACACACACACACATACACACACCAGTCAATGCCCTGGTCGAGCCACGTCTGGGATAGCCGGATGGCCCTCAAGCCAACTAACTCACAGTGGAATTTAATAAACCATCATTTGCGAGCCACACTTCATCAACCCACACTTGAACAAATCACACTTCATCAAATCACACTTCATCAAACCACACTGAATCAAACCACACTTCATCAAACCACACTTCATCAAACCACACTTCATCAAACCACACTTCATCAAACCACACTTCATGAAACCACACTTCATCAAACCACACTGAATCAAACCACACTGAATCAAACCACACTGAATCAAACCACACTGAATCATACCACACTTCATCAAACCACACGAATCAAACCACACTGAATCAAACCACACTTCATCAAACCACACTTCATCAAATCACACTGATTCAAACCACACTGAATCAAACCACACTGAATCAAACCACACCACACCTCATCAAACCACACTGAATCAAACCACACCTGGGATGGCCCCTCCACCAGGTGTAACAAGGATCGGCATTTTGCCTAGCGGATTCAGAGCCTGAAAGCACAAACACGATGACGGCGTTATGCTTTATCTGTAGACTCTGAAAGCACAAACAAGACGACGGCTTTATGCTTTATCTGTAGAACCTAAAAGCAGAAACAAGAGGCAGGGAATAAGACGAAATATGTCTTGGCAGGCTAGCATGATTGATGGAAACGAGCTCTATTTTTTTCTACATGAACTTATGAGCAGTTGGCAATTTATGAACAGCCAACTTGTTCATGATTTCCTTTCTCAGCTAAACAATACACTTTTTCTTTTTCTTTCTGAGCTTGTGGATTTATTTGTGGCTGGCAGAGACCAGTCAGCAGCCGATCAGCCAAACAACCTGGCTGAAGGTCACCCCCCATTGCAACCATTGTAACCATTATGAGCAGGCTAGCAGCTTTGACTGAAGGCCTTTTCTTGTAAACCTTGTAAACCAGGTATGATGTATGGGGCAGGGACTTTATATGAGGCAAATGAGGCAAGAAAACAACACAGGGAATAAGGTAGAACATGCAGGTATAATGTATGGACAAGGACTTTAAATGAGGTAGATGAGGCAAGAAAACAACACAGGGAATAAGGTAGGTCAGGCAGATGTGATGTATGGGGCAGGGACTTTAAATGAGGCAGATGAGGCAAGAAAACAACACAGGGAATAAGGTAGGTCAGGCAGGTATGATGTATGGGGCAGGGACTTTAAATGAGGCAGATGAGGCAAGAAAACAACACAGGGAATAAGGTAGGACAGGCAGGTATGACGTATGGGGCAGGGACTTTAAATGAGGCAGATGAGGCAAGAAAACAACACAGGGAATAAGGTAGAACAGGCAGGTATGATGTATGGGGCAGGGACTTTAAATGAGGCAGATGAGGCAAGAAAACAACACAGGGGATAAGGTAGGTCAGGCAGATGTGATGTATGGGGCAGGGACTTTAAATGAGGCAGACGAGGCAAGAAAACAACACAGGGAATATGGTAGAACAGGCAGGAAAGGTGACTGAGGCAGTGAAAACGAAAACAGAAAAAACTACGCAGGCAGTGAAAACTTGTCTCACATAAGTCGTTACCGGGCGTCTTGAAGTTCCTCCGCCAAAGACGAGAGAATAAAATCAAGAGAAAAAGGTGAAAGATAATCACTTTAAAAAACAACAGAAAACAGACGATGCTGGTAGTTTTAATTATCTAATCAGGCTCACGTGTTAGCGATAGTAACACAATCCACTTATGGTGACACAATCCACCTATAGTGGTACTACAACTGTGCTGCAAATGATAGTAACACAGTTCCCCTGTAGTGGTACTACAACTCGCTGCTAGTGATAGTGACACAATCCACCTATTGCGATACTACAACTTGCTGCTGGTGATCGTACAGCTCGCTGCTAGTAATAGTACAGCTCGCTGCTGGTGTAATACACCTCGCATGATCAAGGAAACGGGCACTCAAACAAGACCCAACACCAAACAGCCTCTCATCCACGGAACTGTAATGAAAGCCACTCCATGGGGAACAGATGGGTTGTGTACACACTCATGGGGTTTGTGTGTGTGTGTGAGTTTGTGTGTGTGTGTGCGAGTGAGTGCGTGTGCATGTGTGTATGTGTGTATATGTGTATATGTGAGTGTGAGTGTGAGTGCACTCACTAGGTATTCCGGGGTCTTCAGTCCTCCAAAAACGGAGGGGGGCACAATGGCAACTTCATCCAAGTTCTTCTTGTATTTCAGGAAACGAACCTGCATGCATAATTACAGATTCAACCTCTGTGCACATAACGGATGTACTATTAAAATCTACTCGATTATGAACCTGCAGCCAGCGCTCATAATCAGGCTTGTGCGACTACGCCGTACTAGAGCGATTTTGACCGTAGTCACCGTACCGTATGTCGCCGCACCGTACTGAACAAAGATGGTGGAGTTGACTAGTACGGTTTTGAACTGTACAGGACAATGGTCACTTTACAGTGCGATTTTGGTGTAATTTGGCCGTTTTGCCTCCATTTTCTGCCCAAAACAAATATTTTCTTTTTGCAACGATTGTTCATGTATACAACCTAATTGTTATCCAGGAATAAAGTACTGCGTCCGACTTTGAGTTTCCATGCAAGCCACTGCTGGGCCCTTCCCCCGAGCTGATGCAGCCCCAACCCAGCCTCAGGGTCGTTCAGGGAAGCATTGCTTGGAGTCAGCACATGGGAGGAGCACACTGGGGAATGAAAATGGGAAGCTTTAAGATAAAAGTGGACTTTCTGAGGCCATTTTTGCACTGGCAGTGCCAGCTTGGCACCGTGCCGTATTTTACCGTCTAGACGGTAAAAATACGGTTGCCAAAATTCGAAAATACGCCGTCTTTTACAAAAAGACGGTCCGCACCTTACTCATAGTCTCATAGTACTGGACCGTCTGACCGTCTGAGCACAAGCCTGCTCATAACGAGTTCATGAGCGTGCGTGCAGGGTAGTATGTCCAGTTTTTTTATGAGGGGGGGATAGATCGGTATGTATTCACCACACAATAAATACCGCACATGTCTAGGGTTGGCCAGAACCATATATATACGGTGCATATACGGTATATTCGGCCAGGAAATTACCATATAGGTATACGGTCATATACGGTGCAGATATACGGTTCTGGCCAACCCTACACATGCCGAGATGTCCCTGTCATGAACACTTGATTGCAAATGAATACATGTGGTTGTGGACATAACCCTTCACATGTGCTATCTATGTGCAGCTATCTATGTGTAAGAAACGTTAGTTCAACTTCTCGAGTCCTTACATGGAGAAGCCCCCAGACTGAGAGAGTCCTTCCTTGAAGAAGCAAATAGTGAGGAAAAGTTGTTTAACCCCTGGAACCCATTGCTGGTCTCCTTGCAAAAAAATGATAAGACAGATGTGCAGACCAAATGTCCTATAGTTCATGAAGTCAGTGACAAAACAGTAGTGTGCCAAAACCCTCTGTACAAGTTCAAGATGATTTATGCTCATTTGTGGGGTTGGCCAGAACCATACATAAACGGTGTATACACCGTATTTTTGGCAGAAATCACCAAATACACGGTGTAAATACGCGGTTTTGGCCAACCTTACTCATTTGCCTTGTCAAAGGATTGTTTGAAATCAGACCCTGGGTTGGGGGCTTAAGTGAGTGGAAATTTTGTGCTGGAGCTTTGAGCGGCTGACAGTATTCATGTGTTCTTGATATGAAAAAGCGTGTGTTTGTGTGTGTGTGTATGTATATGTGAGTGTGTGAGAGTGTGAATGTGTGTGTGTGGTGTGTGTGTGTGTGTGTGTGTGTGTGTGTGTGTGTGTGTGTGTGTGTG
>Ga0307947_1002893_pt1 | contig 13837 bp, 19 predicted proteins | sample OrgLakmetagen232_FD_201840 | JGI IMG/M metagenome (GOLD analysis project Ga0307947, IMG submission 201840) | Saline water microbial communities from Organic Lake, Antarctica - #232 | ecosystem: Environmental > Aquatic > Non-marine Saline and Alkaline > Saline | place: Antarctica: Organic Lake...
CTATTTGAGACAGGAGCAGATTGGTACCCTTTTTGTCTGGGTGGGGGCACTGAAAGGGGGGGGTAGGGGGTGGGTGGTGGGTCAGGGGGATTTATCCCAAACATTAGGCATGCCTGTCCAAAAACGTTATGGCCGCCTCCTGCCATTATGATTAAAATCTGAAGGGTAAAGATTCCTTTGTATATACAGAATACGGTTGTATACGGTATATACCTAAACACATACGGTATATACGGTATATGAAAAGGTGATATACAATTCTGGCCAAACCTAGCTATTTTCTTTACAGTTGTGGGTGAGGCTGTTTTCTTGTACATTTGTGGGTGAGGCTTCACTCTTTTGCTACAGGGTTCAGGGTACAGAATTTGTCAGGCACCGTATACCTCCTCCACCAGCAAAGAGAAATTATTTCAGGCACCGTAAACCTCCTCCACCAGCAAAGAGAGAAAATTTTCCAGGCACCGTATACCTCCTCCACCAGCGAAGAGAGGGAATGTCATGCAAGCGCAGGCTTTTGAGCAGGGTGGAGATACTTTGGGTGCGGGAAACGTCTCAAAGGGGTAACAGACAAGATTCTGTCAGATACAGTATAGCATACAAGATTCAGGGTGGAGATGCTTTGGGTGCGGGAAACGTCTCAAAGGAAGATTCTGTCAGAAACAGTATAGCATACAAGATTCAGGGTGGAGATGCTTTGGGTGCGTGAAACGTCTCAAAGGAAGATTCTGTCAGATACAGTATAGCATACAAGATTCAGGGCGGAGATGCTTTGGGTGCAGGAAACGTCTCAAAGGAAGATTGTGTCAGATACAGTATAGCATACAAGATTCAGGGTGGAGATGCTTTGGGTGCATGAAACGTCTCAAAGGAAGATTCTGTCAGATACAGTATAGCATACAAGATTCAGGGCGGAGATGCTTAGGGTGCAGGAAACGCCTCAAAGGGGCAACAGACAAGATTCGGTCAGATTTAGTCTAGCTTACAGCCGGTCGCCCCCGTGAAAAACCCGCCCTACCAGTCTCACTTAGCTCTCCACCAAATTCAAATCCCCCTGTACCTCGTTTACTTGATGTTATATCTAGACCATATTTTGCACCCACTTTGGCAGGGAGAAGGTGCGTTTCTGAAGTTGCCCCAATCGACCTCTGCTTCAGGATATAAGCATTATAAATGTTATATAACCATGCTGCAATGCCTAATTTGGGGCAGGGGTGCTGAGAATGCCGGCGAATGGAAGGCACTCACACAAGGGACAAAGGGGAAAAGGACATAAAAATCTGTCGCTCCATACCTGCTTCAAATTTTCTCCCGGTTTTTTTCATCACAGCGTTGCTGTCCATTTATACGCGTAAAATTAGATTTGAATGGGGCCAAGAGATGGCCTGTGCAAAAAACGGTGTAATTTCCCGGGTAATTTCTGTGTTGTACTCGCGACCACAGCTGATTGGCACACAGGTTGTGTTTTGGGAGTCAATCTTCCAGGTGTCGTTTTTTCGTGCCCAGATATCTCCCCAGCCTCTGCACCTCTCCCCAACCTTCAGGCATCTGCTGGAAGGACCAAAAGTAGCTATCCAATGCATGTCTCAGGTCACGAAATGGTGGAGTGGGTGCAGAGATATGCTTGCGCAAAGCTAAGTGAGACTATTCGGCTGGCAGGGGGGTGAGTTATTCACGGGGGCAACCAGCTTTCCCACTCCACACTGCAGAAAAGACGTCTTGGGACTCAATTGCCTTTCTTTCCATTTTTATATTTTTATGCATACATAAAACCACATGCAAACATGCATACATGCAGCATACATACATACATACATACATACGTACATACATGCATACCTGACACCATGCAGCCCCGGCCACGTTGTTCTTGACCACCGCACTAGCTCAATACAAGACTCAAGCAGTGTTTTTTTCTGTCTGCCCATGCATGACTGTGTTAAATACACACACATACACACACACACGACAACCCAGACACACACACACACGCACACACACGACAACACACACACACACATGTCAACAAACACACCCACACACATACGCACGTCAACACACACAGACACACACACGTCAACACACATTTACACACACACACACACATGTCAACACACAAACACGCACGCACACATGCACATTCAGGCACACACATGTCAACACACACACATACACACACATACACACACACATACACACGTAAACACACACATGCATGTCAACACAAACACACACACACATGTCAACACACACACTCACATGTCAACACAAACGCACACACACACACACATACGTTAACACACAGACACTCACACACACACACGCACACATGCACATGCAGGCAGTCCAGGCCACGTGATCGTAGATCACAGCACCAGCTCTTCACAAGACTCAAGCGCCGCACTCACAGCTGCCATGGCCAAAGTTAACAGCATTCAGCGCGTGCCTCTGTTTGTGCTGATGGTGGCCTTCCCTCCCAACGATCGCAGCAGTAGCACAAAGGGTGTGTGTGTGCGTGTGTGTGTGTATGTGTGTGTATGTGTGTGTTTGTGCTGATGGTGGCCTTCCCTCCCAACGATCGCAGCAGTAGCACAAAGGGTGTGTGTGTGTGTATATGTGTGTGTTTGTGCTGATGGTGGCCTTCACCGTAGGGGGGGGGCCAAACCCGTCCCGCCAGGGGCGGGGGACGCGTCCTCCGTCGGATTTTTGCCCCGTGAGGGACGCAATGCTAGAATTAATACATATGTATAGACTTTTACTATAAAAAAGGCTAAATAAATAATTATTAAGGGTATTCCCTCCCAACGATCACAGCAGTAGCACAAAGGGCGGGGATGAAGGTGAGGTTTGGATGTAGATCTGCATGGAAGGACCTTCAGCCAGAAGGTTCGGCTGATCGGCTTGTTACTGGTCCTCGCCAGTCAGCAATAAATCCATGAGCTCATACACAGTCAACAATAAACCCATAAGCTCATACACAGTCATAAATCCATAAGCTCATACACAGTCAACAATGAATTCATACGCTCATACATAGTCATAGTTCCATAAGCTCATACACAGTCAACAATAAACCCATACGCTCATACACAGTCATAAATCTATAAGCTCATACACAGTCAACAATAAACCCATAAGCTCATACACAGTCATAAATCCATAATCTCATACACAGTCAACAATAAACCCATAAGCTTATACACAGTCATAAATCCATAAGCTCATACACAGTAAACAATAAACCCATAAGCTTATACACAGTCATAAATCCATAAGCTCATACACAGTAAACAATAAACCCATAAGCTCATACACAGTCATAAATCCATAAGCTCATACACAGTAAACAAAAACCCATAAGCTCGTACTGACTGGATGAAGGTGAGACACTGCCCATTGAGCTTCTGTTCAGCATGTGGGAAATATCTCGCAGGGAGCAAAGACTAGTACTCTTAGTACTCTTCAGTCAGTACTCACCAGTCTGCGCTCTCCAGAACTCTCCAGTCTGCGCTCTCCAGTACTCTCCAGTACTTTCCAGTCTGCGCTCTCCAGCACTCTCTCCGGTACGCTCCAGTACTCTCCAGTCTGCGCTCTCTAGTACTCCTCAGTCTGCGCTCTCCAGTACTCTCTCCAGTAAGCTCCAGTACTCTCCAGTACTCTCCAGTCTGCGCTCTCCAGTACTCTCCAGTACTCTCCAGTACTCTCCAGTCTGCGCTCTCCAGTCTGCGCTCTCCAGTCTGCGCTCTCCAGTCTGCGCTCTCCAGTGCTCTGCAGTACTTTCCAGCACCCCCACGCCACACATGGAAAGTAGCATTTGCGGTACAGAGTACCATAATGAAGCCTGTACCGCAAAAGAATGATAGGGAATGAAATGAGTGATAGGGGTTGCAGGTTGGCCTGAAGCCGCTCACCACCCCAAAATCAACATCACTCTCTCACACACATACTCTCTCTCTTTCTCTTTCTCTCTCTCTCTCTCTCTCTCTCTCTCTCTCTCTCTCTCTCTCTCCCTCGCTCTCGCTCTCTCTCCCTCTCTCTCTCTCTCTCTCTCTCTCTCTCTCTCTCTAACTCTCTCTCTCTCACACACACACACACACACACACACACACAAACACACACACAAACATACACACAAACGCACACACACACATACGCACACACAGATCAGCTGCTACCATTTATGGCCGCCAGCGTGAGCAACTCCAAAGGCATTGCGTGGCTGTCCATTGACTCTTCAAAGCCGGTATGTCTTTGGGTGCTGCCATAGCACTAGCAGTGCTTCAAGCTGCAGTCGCAGTTTTGCACTAGCATTTCTGCACTAGCAGTTCTGCACTAGCAGTTCTGCACTACCAGTTCTGCACTACCAGTTCTGCTCTAGCAGTTCTGCACTACCAGTTCTGCACTACCAGTTCTGCTCTAGCCGTTCTGCCCTAGCAGTTCTGCACTAGCAGTTTTGCACTACCAGTTCTGCACTAGCATTGCTGCGAACTGCAGTAGCAGTTTGGGGTGCTGCCGTAGCAATAGCACTGCCCCATGCCGTTTGCAGTGATGGTTTGTGCGAGATGCTACTTCGCTCATGCCATTCCTTCAACTGAATTTTGTAAGAACTAAAAAAGGAATGCACTACGCAGGCAGTGGCATGCAGCCACCTCCTGCATCAATGAAAGAAAAGTGGGGTTCAAAACTGCAGGTGTGCTTGTAAGCAAAAATAAAACTGTGCAGGCAGTGGCATACAACCACCTCCTGCATCAATGAAGGAAACAGTGGGGTCAAAACTGCAGGTGTGCTTGTAGCTTTACAAAACTGCACAGGCATTGGAATACAACTACCTCCTGAAAAAAGAAAAAACTACGCAGACAGTTAAAACCGCTCCCCGCATCATTTCAGGAAAAGGAGCCACTTTGGTAATGGGTTTTGTGAAACTCCTCCACCACAAAGGAAAAGAAAAAGAGCAGTGGGGATCAGAAGGGTTTTAGGCTTGGCCTTGAACCGGATCCTGAGTAGAGTTAGTGATAAGTGGTAGTGGCCAGGGCACATCTGGTATGGTCAAGCTTTTTACACTATTATTTATATAGTTGATGACCGGATCCACTGCTTGTATGCCTTCCATGCTCGCCGTCTTCCAGCCTCCCTTTCTCTCTAAGCACTTGCCGATATCAAACACTGTTCTATAATATCACACACACTCACACACACACATCACACACACACACAACACACACACACACACACACACACGCACATACACACACACACACACACACACAAACATATCTACAAATGTATGAATGCACCTGCTTGCAGAATTCATTCAAAACGATTCGGTTTAACACCAGGAAAAAAAATTAAAGTCTCTCTTTCATCTTTCGGTTAGCTGGCAACTTTATTTGCAGATGAGATATCAATTTGCTAAAACAAAATAAGCTCGGAAAGATCAACACCCTAAGACAGGCCATCACTCGAAAGTAATTGTCTGAGTGCAGAAAGGAAGACCCTCTACCACTGCTTTCACACTAGCCAGAGCCCCACAAAAAATAGCTAGCCTCGATCATAGAAATGCCCTGATCAAAAAAAATAAGGGTTTGTACTTGCTGGCAGTGAGGAATGCTGAGAGTCAGTGTGTAACACTTGATCTCCAGATCTTGAATTTAAGACACTCATGTCACTCTTTATTTGCTTGCAACATTGCACCACCATCTCACGATACAAACAAAATAAAACCTTCAGTCTTACGCAGATGTGAGGTTGATCTCGCGTTTCATCTGTGTGCCTCTCAAGTTTCATCTGTGTGCCTCTCAAGTTTCATCTGTGTGCCCCTCAAGTTTCATCTGTGTGCCTCACACGTTTCATCTGTGTGCCCTTCAAGTTTCATCTGTGTGCCCCTCAAGTTTCATCTGTGTGCCTCACACGTTTCATCTGTGTGCCTCTCAAGTTTCATCTGTGCGTTTCATCTGTGTGCCTCTCAAGTTTCTCCCCATCTTTTTTCTACTTGGTCCTCACAGCTGTTCTTCCTTGTTAGTCCAAGTTCTTTATTTATATATATTCATATAATTCACCACCATCTCACGATTCAAACGTAACAGAACCACTCCCCACATGCTGGCCCTGGAACCTTGCATGCAGCATACTTAGGATTGGCCAGAACTGTGTATATACACTGTAAATGACCTTATATTTGGTCATTCTTACCAACAATACCATATATACACCGTATATATATGGTTTTGGCCAACCCTTAGCATACTGTCGCAGACCTGTCTACACACAGATCTGCCTACACACAGACCTGCCTACACACAGATCCGCCTACACACAGACTGTACTACTGTACATACTACCACACAGACCTGACTACACACAGATCTGTCCGACCCTCTTACCTACCCTCACCTCAAGGTACCCTCACCTCAAGGCCACCTGTTTCAATGGGGCTGTCCTAGGAAACGTGTATGCATGAACGCTCAGCGCTGTTGTACAGGCATTTTTAGCCATTAACATTGTTAGCCATTATAGGGTCGCCTCTGTGTGTTACGAATGGGGCGGTCCTGGCAACATGTATGTATGCATGCATGCACGCACGCACACACACACACAGTACCGGTGTACCAAGACCTGGCCAGATCTGATAGACTGGTCTCTCGTGTGTTATATATTAATGGGTAGTCCCTGGATAAGCATGTTTAGTTTAGTTTAGTTTGGATTACAAAGGCCTCCAGCCTGGCATGGCTGCTCAACCTATAGGTCCCAACAAATAAACAAATCAAAAAGATTGACAGCTGCACTAATAAATTTGTAAAGAGTTATGTTGAAAAACAAAACCTTTGATATCATAGACTGGTCTCTTGTGTGTTATTTATAAATGGGTAGTCCCTGGAATATGCATGTTTGCTATGTGGTACGTGCAATGCGTATGTGTATGTGTGACTCTGCTTTAAATGGCGTGAACATTTAATGCAATGCTTATGCAGCGTCACTGCTAACCTTGTAAAACTGCTGACTTTGTTGAAAAACAAATGCTTGTAGTACTCATGTTTAGGGTTGGCCAGAACCATTTAAAATTTAAATGTACAGTGTATGTTACGTTATTTTTGGCAGGGAAGTCGCCAAATGCGTGGTCATACACGGTGTATAGGTATACACGGTTCTGGCCAGCCCCAGGCATATTGAGTGTCGTGAAGGGGACATGTAAGAACGTAAGCATTATGTAATGCTTGTGTTTTGGCAGTGACAGGCTCTCAGCTTCAGATGATCCAGCATCTTCCTCTGCAGTGCTCAGGGCTGTTCCAGTGAGACTGGGCAGACGCTGATCGTTCTGACCGCCTGATGATCATTTCACCTTCTCCTCCGCAATGTCCGTGCCATCCAGGGCCGTTCCAGTGAGACTGGGCAGACGCTGGTCGTTCTGACCGCCTGATGATCATTTCACCTTCTCCTCCGCAATGTCTGTGCCATCCAGGACTGATCATTTCATCTTTTCCTCCGCAATGTCTGTGCTATCCAGGGTCGTTCCAGTGAGACAGGGCAGACGCTGGTCGTTCTGACCGCATTCTGATCATTTCACCTTCTCCTCCACAATGTCCGTGCCATCCAGGGCCGTTCCAGTGAGACTAGGCAGACGCTGGTCGTTCTGACTGCCTCTTGATCATTTCACCTTCTCCTCCGCAATGTCCGTGCCATCCAGGGCCGTTCCAGTGAGACTGGGCAGACGCTGGTCGTTCTGACCGCATTCTGATAATTTCACCTTCTCCTCCGCAATGTCCGTGCCATCCAGGGCCGCTCCAGTGAGACTGGGATGACGCTGGTCGTTCTGACTGCCTCTTGATCATTTCACCTTCTTCTCCGCAATGTCCGTGCTATCCAGGGTCGTTTGAGTGAGACTGGGTTGACGCTGGTTGATCATTTCATTGTTTCCTCCGTAATGTCTGTGCTATCCAGGGTCGTTCGAGTGAGACTGGGCAGACCTTAGTTGCCATCACCTCCCCTGAGTTTGCGCAGCAGTTGCTGGGAGCTCCCACAGAGGCAGGCATGCCCATCGTGCCTCAGACACCCCAGTACTTGAAGGTGAGAGGAAGAGCAAAGAAAATGGGAGAACAATGAAAGAGAAATAGAATAATTACACAGGGATGCCTGTCGTGCCTCAGACACCCCAATGTCTGAAGGTGAGAGGAAGAGCGAAGAATATGTTCTTACACACCCCAATACCTGAAAGTGAGAGGAAGAGCAAAGAAAATGGGAGAACAATGAAAAAGAAATAGAATAATTACACAGGGATGCCTGTCGTGCCTCAGACACCCCAATGTCTGAAGGTGAGAGGAAGAGCAAAGAAAATAGGAGAAATGAAAAAAGAAATAGTATGTATGAGGATCAAGAGGGTCGTAAGCTTTGCCTGAAACCGGCTCCTGATGAGAGGTAATAATAGTACTAGAAAGTGCGCGTCTGGAATAGATGAGAAGTTATATGTTTTACTTGCAATGCCTTTCGCGCCTCAGACTTCCCAATATAGTCTTAGAGGGTAAAAAGTAAAAAGGGAACAGGCAGTGATACACAGGCAGAGGTACATACATACATACACAGGCAGTGATACACACTGAGTGATACATACACATCAGTATATATATAAAAGCAGCGATACACACACACATACACCATACACAGACAGTGATGCATACACAGGCATTGATACATACTGAGTGATACATACACATCAGTATATACATATAAGGCAGCGATACATACACCATACACAGACAGTGATGTATACACAGGCAGTGATACATACACAGACAGTGATGCATATACAGGCAGTGATGCATACAAAGGCAGTGAAGCATGCACAGGCAGTGATGCATACAAAGGCAGTGAAGCATACACAGGCAGTGATACATACACAGGCAGTGAAGCATACAAAGGCAGTGAAGCATACACAGACAGTGATGCATACACAGGCAGTGATGCATACAAAGGCAGTGGAGCATACACAGGCAGTGATACATTCACAGGCAGTGATACATTCACAGGCATAAACAGGCAGTGATGACCAATTTCCATCCACTCATACACTCATCCACAGTGGAAACTATGCCTTAGGTATGCCAGCTACCTAAGGCATAAACAGGCAGTGATGCATACACAGGCAGTGATGCATACAAAGGCAGTGATACATTCACAGGCATAAACAGGCAGTGATGACCAATTTCCATCCACTCATACACTCATCCACAGTGGAAACTATGCCTTAGGTATGCCAGCTACCTAAGGCATAAACAGGCAGTGATGCATACACAGGCAGTGAAGCATACACAGGCAGTGATGCATACAAAGGCAGTGATGACCGCGCTCCACAAGGACAAAAGAGAAACAAAGCCGAGGATGATTGTACACAAATGTATGCACCATACGAACGATGTAAACGCGAATTTTTTTGCACTGCCCAGTCGCCTTCTAGGCAGCCCACATGAACACTGTAGCAGTACGCAGTGGAACCACTCCCAGCCACTCGTTTCTTACAGCTGTCTTCCGTTATACAATTGCCTTCGTCGATTTTCCCTGCCGGTTTGATCTGATGAGTGACAGTTGCTCATTCTGAACATGCGTCGGTGCAATCTTCGGTCGTGTCGCCGATGCTATGTGAGGAAGATCTTTGTCTTCGGTGTCTTCATCGTCTTCCTGATGCACCTGTTTGATCTGATGCACCTGTTTGTTCTGATGCACCTGTTTGTTCTGATGCACCTGTTTGTTCGGATGCACCTGTTTGTTCTGATGCACCTGTTTGTTCTGATGCACCTGTTTGTTCTGATGCACCTGTTTGTTCGGATGCACCTGTTTGTTATGATGCACCTGTTTGTTCTGATGCACCTGTTTGTTCTGATGCACCTGTTTGATCTGATGCACCTGTTCTGATGCACCTGTTTGATCTGATGCACCTGTTCTGATGCACCTGTTTGATCTGATGCATCTGTTTGTTCTGATGCACCTGTTTGTTCTGATGCACCAGTTTGTTATGATGCACCCAGGAACGAGAGCAGAGCGTGTGGGAGGTCAACTGAATGGGCATGCGCGTGCAATATGTTTCCTTGCTGCCCACTGCAGTAAGCCTACTGCTGTTTGTTCTGATGCACCCAGGAGCGAGAGCAGAGCGTGTGGGAGGTCAACTGAATGGGCATGCGCGTGCAATATGTTTCCTTAGTGCCCACTGCAGTAAGCCTACTGCTGTTTGATCTGATGCACCCAGGAACGAGAGCAGAGCGTGTGGGAGGTCAACTGAATGGGCATGCGCGTGCAATATGTTTCCTTGCTGCCCACTGCAGTAAGCCTACTGCTGTTTGATCTGATGCACGCAGGAATGAGAGCAGAGCGTGTGAGAGGTCAACTGAATGGGCATGCGCGTGCAATATGTTTCCTTTGTGCCCACTGCAGTAAGCCTACTGCTGTTTGATCTGATGCACCCAGGAGCGAGAGCAGAGCGTTTGGGAGGTGCTGGAGCAGGACCTTGTGCGTGCACGAGGTGTGTGTGGAAGAGGTTGCGTACGTGAGCACTCACTCACACACACACATACACACACACTGACGTTCACACACGTGTGCACATACGCACACACACACACTCACACACACGTGTATACGCACATGCACACATGTGCATACATACGCGCGCACACACAAACACACACATGCACACAAACACACACACACACACACACATGCACACTCACACACACACACAAACACACACACACACACACACACGCACGCACGCACGCACGCACACACACACACGCACGCGCACACACACACACACACACGCACACACACGCACACACACACAAACACACACACACACACGCACACACACAGGTGGCCGGCCATTGGCGCAGCAGCCCCTGTCCATGCAGCTCCATCGTTGGGCCGCTGCGAGAATGGAGCCCATCACCCTAGATGGCCCCCCATGCATAGCCACTGAAATGAGCAGCAGCACCATCACTAACACCAACACCAACAGCAACACCAATAACACCACCGAAAACAGCAACAACAATACCAACAATGGCAGCAAAGCTGCACAGCAGGGGCGGCCGCACCAGAGCGGTGCTGCTGATACTGAACATATTCCGCCTGCACCTGCTGCTACTATCATTGTCGTTGCTGGGGACTTTTGCGTGAGTGGCTCCCAGGGTGATGGTGCTGCTGATGATGATGCTGCTGGAGGGGGTGTTGCTGCTGCTGCTGCTGCCGCTGCTGCTGCTGCTGCTGCTGGTGGGTGTGGTGTCGCTGCTAGTACTGGTACTGCTGGTGCCGGTGGTGGCACTTCAACGGATGGTGGGGGCAACTATCAGGCAGCAGTACTCAGCGGGTTGGCAGCTGCAGATGCTGTGCTCAGAACATTGCGTCAGCCAGAGAGGGCACACAATGCTCGGTCCTTTATGTGAAGTTGAACAGATCACTGGTGGGATTGGCAGCTGCAGATGCCGTGCTCAGAACATTGCGTCAGCCAGAGAGGGCACACAATGCTCGGTCCTTGATGTGAGGTTGAACAGATCACTGGTGGGATTGGCAGCTGCAGATGCTGTGCTCAGAACATTGCGTCAGCCAGAGAGGGCACACAATGCTCGGTCCTCGATGCGAGGCTGAAAAGATCACTGGTGGGATTGGCAGCTGCAGATGCTGTGCTCAGAACACTGTGTCAGCGGTCTTAAGCCAGAGAGGGCACACAATGCTCGGTCCTCGATGTGAGGCTGAACAGATCACTGGTGGGGTTGGCAGCTGCAGATGCTGTGCTCAGAACACTGCGTCAGCGGTCTTAAGCCAGAGAGGGCACACAATGCTCGGTCCTCGATGCGAGGTTGAACAGATCACTGGTGGGGTTGGCAGCTGCAGATGCCGTGCTCAGAACACTGCGTCAGCGGTCTTAAGCCAGAGAGAGCACACAATGCTCGGTCCTCGATGCGAGGCTGAAAAGATCACTGGTGGGATTGGCAGCTGCAGATGCCGTGCTCAGAACACTGCGTCAGCGGTCTTAAGCCAGAGAGGGCACACAATGCTCGGTCCTTAATGTTAGGGTGAATAGATGTGCCCATCACAAAGATCTGTTCGTTGACAGTAGCTTTGGTGCAGTGCTCAGAACGCTGCGGCGATCTGAGAGGGCTGTCTAATTTAAAGGCAAGGAAAGTCGAAGGGAAAGTTTGAAGGGAAGGAAAGTCGAAGGAAATTTCCTTTTTTGAGTTCAGACGCTTGTTTGCTCCGTCTTAATCATTGCCTTGTGGAGTGTGCAAGTGCAGCTGATGTGAAGGTTGAGGCGCTGACTTGGAAGCCAGTGGGTGTAAGTTCCTTTGTGTGAAAGCGCACAGGGTACAGGGCACGTCTCCCGACATACAGATGAGGCGAGACATTGAACACAACCCTCAGAATTTATTTACACTATCTGCGTTCTTTTTCTTTTTTCCTTTCTTTTCTTACCCAACGAGCAGATATGGCACATGGGCATCGTGAGTTTTGTGCTAACAACATGGTGACTATTATGGGTTGTATCTACCAGAGTTCTATGCTACAGTTTGCTGTAGGCTTCATCATTACACCAAGGCATAAAAAGATCTCAGCCTACGCTCACTACGCAAGAACTTCAGTTCTACAGCTGAAGCAGAGAACTGATGATTTGTGTGTTGTATATGTACAGCACTGACGAGGGGCTTCTAGGTGCTCAAATTATTTCTATTCGCTCTTCCACTTAGTCATGTTGTGTGAAATTTTTACACATTTGGTGCCTTCTCTTCTTCTTTTGGTGTGTAGCCTTATCTTCTTTCTTTTGGTGTGTAGCCTGATCTTCCTTCTTTTGGAGTTGTATCCAAGCAATGTAACTTATATTGGCATGTCAAGTGTATTGATTAGTAGGTGTGCTGAGTCTTATGCTTTGCAGTGACGGTAATTTGATCTGACAGGCACTGTCCACTACAATGGTTACAATGGGGGGTGACCTTCAGCCAGGTTGTTTGGCTGATCGGCTGCTGACTGGTCTCGGCCAGCCACAAATAAATCCATAAGCTCAGAAAGAAAAAGAAAAAGTCTGTTGTTCTGCTGAGAAAGGAAATCATTAAAAAGTTGGTTGTTGACCTGTTGCAGCAAAAAGGATGGGCTGCTGAAAAGACCTCAAAAAAAGGTGTAAACAAAAAGGAAAAATGTTTCCTCAGCTCACAAACTCGATGGTCTTGGCAAAATAAAAGAGCATGCACCTCGTTCTGAACATGTTCATCTTCACCAGGACATTGGTCACATACACAAGAACCATCTTCAAGCCACGCTGCTGCCTCAATTTTCAGAGTATGCGCACGCAAGCGGAATCTACTTATATTGCGCATAACATGTTTGGGCAAATCAAGATGGAGATACCGTGGTACATTATTCGGCATACGCTCATTTTTAGAAAAAGGGATGGCAAACCAAGAATGATAGGTGGCCAGTTTGTTGTCATGCGTGTTGGGGTCCACCAACTCAGCATTCCTCCAAACACCTCTCATCCTATGCTTCAAATCTGCAGTCAACTCTTGCATGGTAATAGCATGCCCAGTTTGAACAGCTCGTACATACAACTCACACCCACGCAATCATCCCTGAAAAGCGCTCAGCAAATGAGCTGTCCAGCAGGCATTTGAACGAGGCTGTATATTGAGATCAGCCTGGACTACCCTCCGCAAAGTGTCACTATTGGTATTAGGCATACTATTTTTTTTTTTGGTGGGGGTTGTTACACGGTCCTCAGCAAGGGCCTGACAGAATGAAGGAAAAAAACCTAAAAGACTGGGAAAAGGAAAACTCCTGCCTAAAACAGAAAAACCCTCCTTGAAAAACC
>Ga0307947_1002898_pt1 | contig 13825 bp, 15 predicted proteins | sample OrgLakmetagen232_FD_201840 | JGI IMG/M metagenome (GOLD analysis project Ga0307947, IMG submission 201840) | Saline water microbial communities from Organic Lake, Antarctica - #232 | ecosystem: Environmental > Aquatic > Non-marine Saline and Alkaline > Saline | place: Antarctica: Organic Lake...
CATGCACCTCCCCTGCCACTCCCTATGTGCGCAGGTCGGCTACCTTGAGAAACTGATCCCTTCTCACATGGCCTCAGCCGCGCAAAGCGCCCCCCCACCCGTCCTAGGCCAAGTGGGCATGGCCTGCCCACCTGCTCCCCCTATGCTTACCACCGCTCTGCGTATTGTGCACTCCTTGGTGGATGTGCGTGCACCACACTTACTGCAGATCGTGCATTCCCAGGTGTGTGTTTGCTGTGTGCATGTGTGTGTGTGTGTGCATGTGTGTGTGCGCATGTTGTGTCTAGGAGAATGTGTGTGAGTGTGAACCTGGGCACTTCTTGACAGACTTGCCCAGCTTGCACCTGCTGGTGATGCTCGTGCTCGCCCCGGTGCTTGTGTTGGTAGGTTGTGTGTTGTCACGATTTGTACAAATGTGTGTATGAGCATGCTTACACGCATAAGCTGGCATATTCCTCTGTTGATGCGCGCACTATACAACACAGCTCCCCCATCGCTTGCTTTGTGCCTTATAAGTTTGAGTGCGTGCATGTTTGTATGCACGCGTACATGTTTATAAATAGGCGTTTTCATATCTTTGGTGTGCAAACTGCAAACTGCCCTCAATTGGTATATGTGTGTGTGTATGCTTGTGTTTTTACGTGTGCTGCAGGTGGCAGTGCTCATTGCGCCGTGTGGGCAGACCAAGAGCTGGGCCCATGTCAAAGATTTGTGTGAGATCGTGCGCTTGGTGTGCTCTTGGAAGATTCCCGAGGGCCAGCCTGGGCATATTGAGGTGATGGTGCTGCTGTGTATACCTGTGCAAGTTCATCCATTCATGTGGCCATTCACATGGGCATCCAGGCCCATAAAATCCCAGAACACACACATGAACACACACACACACACACAAGCACACAAGCATACACACAAACACACACACACACACACACAAACACACCATAGATGCACCATAGCATACCACGCGCACACACACATACACATACACACACAACACGCATTCCCAGGTCACCAAAGTCTGGGCTGATGTGGAGGCTTACGTCCTCAACCAGATCACCCTGGCCTCCAGCGACGTAGGGACTAATAACATGCGCATCGACCTTGCACCCCACCCTCAGCTACTCAGTGGGCTTTGCTGTGCACTGGCGGTGAGTGCTGAAGGATCTCTGTGTATGTAGTGTGTGTATGTGTGGTTTGTGTGTATGAGAGTGTGTGTATGTGTGGTTTATGTGTATGAGAGTGTGTGTGTATGTGTGGTTTATGTGTATGAGAGTGTGTGTGTATGTGTAGTTTGTGTATGAGAGTGTGTGTGTATGTGTGGTTTGTGTGTATGAGAGTGTGTGTGTGTGTGTCCTGCATGTACACATACTGAGTGTAGACCTCACTCAGTACATGCAAGCTGACCCCACGCAGTTGTGACACAATATTTGCAACTCATCTTCTTCTGAGTGTGGTCTAGGTTGTACGCGCACTGGGGCAATCATGTGTCAAAGGGCTGCTCTTGAAGTGCGTACATAGGAAATTGGCTATGGCGCTGTCCAAAACCTGCGGCAGCTATCGTACACTTTCATATTGCACCAAACTCCAAATGCATACACGTGCACATGCTCACCTACATGCGCACACAATCACACACACAAACAAGACACACACACACACGCACATAAATAGACTCACACACACACAAACACAAACACACACAAACACACATACAACGCAGCTCCTGGAGACGTTGGAACCCCTCATGCAGCCAAACCACATGAACTCCTACATGACACTCCTAGTGCGTGTGCTGTGCAAAGCGGTGAAGGAGGTTAGCCAGGCTGCACAGGTGGGTGGTGCTCGGTTCACCAAACGCATATATCTATGCTGGGGTGTGAGCCAGTACTTCTTAAGTGAAACACACAACTCGAGCTAGTACTTCTTGAGTGAAACACGCAACTCAAGCCGGTACTTTTTCAGTGAAACACAAAACTTGAGCCACAATTAGTGAGTAAAGCACGCAACTTGAGCCGGTACTCCTTGACTGAAATACGCAACTTGAGCTAGTACTTCTTGGGTGAAACATGCAACTAGAGCTAGTACTTCTTAAGTGAAACACGCAACTTGGCGTGCATGAATAAGGATACCATGAAAAAAAGGCTTTACCCCATACTATGTAGAACAAATGGTTAAAGGCAACGGCCTACGTATTGACAACTCAGTGTGCATGAAGGAAGAAGTGTGAACCAATGCACGAGAAAGGATCGGTCAGTAGCATTAGGAAAAGGCTCTCGACTGCTGCTTTACCGTGGGCCGTAGTTGACCCTACCTCAGTGTATTGTGTTCGAAGTTGGGTATGGAAGATGTGTCAAGTTTTCATGCGGCCCAACGTAATCCCCAACCCTCCAGGCAGATTATTTGATTGCGCCTGGCAGTAGGACTGACCATGCTCAGAGGAAAAGGAAAGAATAAGAGAAACTTCGTGCAAAAAAGAGTATCTACAGACTGCGCTTGTGTTTATCTTTTAGCTCATGATGAACGGACCATGCCATTGGCTTGCATGGGATTCAGGAGCAGAGTTAATGGACCATTGCATGCACAGACCTGCAAAGCACGCGCACACACACGCGCAAGCACAACCATTGTGGAATCATATTTTTTGCGCAATGTGGCTACTGATCAAGCGCGATGCAGATAGGGAGAAGCACGCGCGCACACACTTGCATCTACAAACGCGTAAACTTATACGCAAGAACACACACACACACATACACACACATGCATGTGCACGCACAAACACACACAAACTCAAAAACACACAAACACACACACAAACACACACACACACACACACATTACACAGTTACAAGCCCAAGCTCAGGCACAGGCACAAGTCCAACCCCGTCGCCCCATTACCCTTTCTACTGGTACGTGCCGTCAATCCGTTTCCAAACTACAGTCTATTCCTCACTGGTCTGGTTCCAGCACTTGCTGACCCACATGACTACACACCCACCTTCCAGCACTCGTTGACCCACAGAGCTGCACACCCCCAGTAGTAGTAAACAAGCGTGTTGGTTGTGTGTGTGGCCCTTTTGACACTTTTGTGTTGTACTGCTCCATGGGTGACATGCCGCCCCATATGAAGGAATTTTAATGTCAATTGCAACCCTAAGCATACTTGGAACTCTGACTGCAAGTGAATTTCCAACTTCAATGTCACATCTCACGGCTGTGCGTTTTGACCCTGACCAGATATAAACCTCACACTTCCCTTGTGGAAGATACCACTTTTAGGCTACATTGTGAAACTTCACAGATGCTGCTCGAAGCTACACAATGTGGACGTAATGCTTTTCTATTTCATGTCGTGTGATCGTATCTTTTGGTGCTCAGAGCTACACAATGTGGACGTGTGGACGTAGAACTTCACTGATTCATATGGTGTGAACGTATCTTTTTATATAAAATAATGTGTTAAACACAACATTCTATGCTACGTCAACCATTGAGGGGCAGACCTATAGATTATCAAACCTAGCACGGGCCTGTATGATGTGTCCTTCAAATTTTCCTGCTCATACACAACACCTCACACACACACACATACACAGTCACACACACACCACCCTTTGTTTCTCAGGCACCATAGAGGGCGGGCCGGAGTACTCAAGCCTGGCATGGGCCATTGCCGCGAGCTTTCGGCTGATAGCACCGCGCGTGTTGGCCATGCACCAAGACCATCGCAAAAACGCGCTGTCCTCTGTTGTGAGCGCCTGGAGGGATTTTTTGCCAATATCTTTGTACAAACTGCTGTTGCTGTGTCCTTTCTGTCATGTGTTTAGGGCTGGCCAAAACCATACATATATACGGTATTCTTAGCTGGGACATTACCATACTTACGGTCATGTATGGTGTATTTAAACAGTCGTGACTAATTGTACTTGGATGCCTATTGCTGTGCGCCCCACTAGCACCAGCTCTGCATTAAGAGCAGCCCCATGCTGCGCTGACCGCTTAACTCATTCTGTTGTGTTCGTTCGTTGCATGGATGCCTCATCGCTGTGCGCCTCACTAGCAGTAGCTCTGCATCGAGCATAGCCCCATGCTGCGCTGACCACCTTGCTGCTTGAGGAGGGGTTATATTAGTAGTGTAGCTCTAACGCGCACCGTTGTGTGCCTCTTGAATCTGTGGTCACTAGCTAGCTAGCACCAGCTCCATGGCAAACTGCAAGCGTTACTAACATGCCTCCATGTGAGACCTGTATGTGGGTGCGGGTGCAGGTGTGTGCGTGTGTGTGTGTGTGTGTGTGAAGGGTCATAGGTTGAGGCACCTCTTTCTTTTCTCCTCTGGGTCCATCACTTCACGCTTGTGCTCGTCAGCTTGCTTGTATTCATCTAGTGCACACGTGGTGTTTTACTGGCACCTTTTCTTGCAGGTGGGCCTCCTTATTGGCGTCTCCACTCGCTACTTAGACCCTGCACTCCACATCGAAATCCTAAAGGTACGCACACGGTGTACAAGCGCATGCGTGCTAAGATCCACAAGAACACTCTCAAGCTCACCAAGGCAACTCATAAAAAGGCAGGGTTGATGTTCGAAACTTGGCAAAGAAAGACATTATGCTGTGCAGCTTGGATATGATTGCATGTTGGCAAGACGTGTGGTTGCAATGCAGGCAAACGTGGCCGAAAGTTGTCATCCTTAAGGCTGTGTCATGTGCTCCCTATTTCACTGGTGTAATTGAGTTTAATGCGTGGTGAGTATTCAACGAGGTGCTGCCATGTATGGACAGACAGTATTAAGTGCATTCTTGCTGCGCTCATTTCTTAGTGCCGCAATTTGTAAGCGTCTATCAAGGCACCAGCCCACACATCCACACACAAGTGCATGCATGCGTGCACTTGCATGCACACACGCATCCACGCACATGCATGTACACACACACACACCACAAACGCGCACACACGTACACACACGTACACAAACACCTCAAACACACACACAACACACACAACACACATACACACACACTTGCAGGTGATTGGGCGATGGCTCGTAGACCCCTATCCCGACCAGAAGGGCCAGCTATCCTTGAAGGAGGGGGTGCTCCTGTGTCAGAGGCTGGGCATGCTTGAGCGTATGGTGGCCATTGGTGACCCCACGTTCAGGGCCGCGTTTGAGGCTCAGTTTCTGAAATTGATACAGAAGCTGTGCAGCTCGCCCAACATTGCGCCGGTACGTGCGAGTGCGTGGGTGGGTGTGAATGAGAAGTACGGGCCTGGGTGTGGGTGTGGGCGTGGGTGTGGGTGCGTGAAGGGGGGGTTGAATCTGGGTGTGGGTGTGGGTGCGTGAAGCAGGGGGGCGAGTCTGGGTGTGGGTGTGGGTGTGGGTGTGGGTGTGGGTGTGAGTGTGGGTGTGGTTGCGTGAAGGGGGGGGGGTGAGTCTGGGTGTGGGTGTGGGTGTGGGTGCGTGAAGGGGGGGGGTGAGTCTGGGTGTGGGAGTGGTTGCTCTTGGCATGTGTGCCACTTATTTGCTGACAATTGGAAGTATGGTTCCATTATGTTTTTTTCTACTGTCTGCACAGTTGTTTTCCGTTTCCAGGCAGGCAACAAGCGGCAGCTTCCATGCTTTACTGTTGCCACGTGATTGCATATCACATATTGATGTGCACACAAGAGTGCACAATTGGAGTGGATGCAACTAGAATGTAGAGTGAACAAGAGGATTGGGATGTGCCCACGTTGTGACTCCGCGCATGAGAAGTGGTTACACATTCATTAAAATTATGGAAAGGGACTCATTGCTGTGGGTTGAGCACCTCGTACTTGAAGATGCACGTACACATACAAGAACAGACCTGCACACACATACAATTGCACGTTCACAACCATATCACATTTGAATCCACTTCAGGTGCTGCCAAGTGGGTGTGTTTGCAAATGTAATTGTATGTTCATGCCTGTTTTTCTGACCGCACTATAGTGCACACACCTCAGACCACACACACACACACACACGCACACACACACATACACACACACACGCACACACACACACATACATACACACACACACACATGCACACACACACACGCTCACACACACAGGAGCTGCGCGAGGACGCGTTCTCAAAGGTGGAGCGCATGTTTATGGTGGGCCTTCGTGCCAACAACCCCGCTGTACACCGCGACTTTTTCTCAATGTACGACAGTCACGTGCCCTTGGCCCTGTACGACCGCCTGCAATTTGTCATATTCAGCCACGACTGGGAGGCCATGGCCACGCAGTTCTGGCTGAAGCATGCGCTGGTAGGTGTCATGATTCATTCCTGCGTATGGGTAACGTGAAGCGGTGTTGTTTAAACATTTTTGGCTACAGCTTGCGCTGGTAGGTTGGTTACATCATTCACAGATACATGCACACACATAGGCACATAGGCACACACACTCACGCGCAAACACATGGTTATACACACAAAAACCTGTGCCATTACCACCCACAGCATCAACAACAACAACAACAACAACAACAACAACGACAACGACAACGACAACAACAACAACAACAACAACAACAACAACAACAACAACAACAACAACAAACGGCAAACGGTAAACGGTAAACGGTAAACGGCAAACATATACGCGCGTGCAGGACCTGATTCTGTGTGTCCTGAAGGACGACGAGGACCTGCTTCTGGCCTCAAACACCGCCCAGATCCCCACCCTCCTGCAAGGCACACGGCATAACACCTTCTCCCCCGCTCTGCACCTTTTGGGCAAGCCAAGCCAGCCTACACCCCCTCAGCTGCAGCAGCAGCCCTCCCAGCAGCAGCCGCAAGCAGCTGTGCAAGGACCAAGTGAGTTGTGTGTGTGCGTGTGTGAGCACACGTGAGCACGTGCCTGTGCATGTTTCCAGTAGCAATAGCAGTTCAAGGGTTATTGGTTTCTGTGTGTGTGGTTGCTTTCGTATTACCTGTATTGGTGATACCAACCTTGCTTCGTCTGGGGAGACGTGCAATGCACACACGCCTGTTCACTCCACACTTTGACGCCTGATCACTCCACACTTGACGCCTGTTCACTCCACACTTTGACGCCATGCAGCCCAAATGGATGTGGACACAAAATCAGCTAAGCCACCAGGGACGGTAGCTGAGGTGAGGCATGAGGTGAGAGGGAAGTGCCTCTTCTTCCTAAGGGGTTGCATGTTTGTGTGTGGAGGGGGTGGGGGGGTGGGGAGGGGTGCAACAGTGCTGTGAGTGCTGTAACGTATTGGTGAATTCAAAGTGTGTTGTGATTGCGGTGGAGCTGCGTACTGAACAATAAATTCACACACGCACACGCACACGCACGCGCGCGCAACCTGCAGGGTGTGAAGATGGAGGTAGACCCGCCCACCCACAACGCAGCCGTCAAAGCAGAGGCCCCCCTACCCCCCCTGCAACAAGTGCAGCCCGGCCAACAACCAGGTCGGTGTCGACCAGTGCTGCACAGGAAAGCTGGCAATTGCGTCTTCCTGTGACGATGAGCTTTACTTGTATTTTAATATATAAATTATAAGGAATTTATATGTAATTGTGTTATATGAAAGTCAGGGCTGGTCAGAACTGTACTGAGTTGGTCGACTTAAATTTCCCTGCACATACCGTCTGTGCAAGCTGTGACTACATGCGATAACTAGCTAAATCGTTTGAGCGCCGCCTTAAACACTTCAAACATGAAGCTAGGCTTCCATCTTCTGGGCAGCTCAAGCGCATGCCCACCCTACAAGCGCTTGCTCAAGTTAAGGATCATGTGTGGATAATTGGGCTTCAGTTGGAAATTGATACATGAGGCTAGGCTTCATTCTTCTGGGCCTATCATACCGAATATCACCGACATCATGCCGGCAATGGACCCTGAATCACCCGGCATCCTTCGTTCCACCCACAGCACCCATGTTTGTGGCTGCATCTGATCAAGAATGTGGCCAGCAGTCTGAACTTCACACGCAAATGCTGTGGGTTGCTGCTTCTATGCTCTGTCCATGAGTGTGCAACGAAGGAGCTTCCATGGAAACCCCTATAGAGGCATGACGCATTCTGAGATTCCAGACCTTTTGAGCACCCTTGCGTACTGCCTTGCATTAGCGTTTTGAGCTCCGTGGTCTGTGTACTCCGAAATTTGACCTTGTAAGTGCCCATTGCACACAAGCGCGCACACACATACACGCACGCACACACACACATTTACACGCACACACACACGCACACACACACACGCACACGCACACATACACACACGCACACACACATATACACATACTCATACACACATACAGGCCAGGTACAGGGCCCAATGCCTCCCCCCCCCGCTCCCTCTTCTGTAGCAGGTAGGTCCTTTGTGCGGAGGTATGGTTGGCCAGGTTTGTAGGTATGGTAGGCTGTGTAGGTGAGGCATGATTGGAGGAATGGTGAGGCATGATTTGGAGGAATGGTAAGCCGTGTAGGTGAGGCATGATTGGCCAGAGCTGTAAATAGTCACTGTGTGGTATACACCTTTAGTGTCTTACTCCTGACATTGTCTAGCTAGCTGAGCAGTGTGTGTAATGAACTCCAACATGTGTGGCCTACCCTCTGCGTAGGCCATAAGCAGGAGTCCGTGAATGGCTGTACACCTGAGGGGCCTCCTGCCAAAGATACCGCATGTGCACCTCAGTCATGTGTAATGTTTGCCAGCCCTAGCCATAGTTACACACTCAAGCTAAAGCACGTACGCACATTGGCTTGCACATTAAGGGTGCTGAAGGTGGCAGACACGCCTGCACCCACAGAAGCACTCTGTCTCCAGACGTAGGTTCAGCCAGTCTCATAATGGAAGGCAGTCGACGCAAGCAGTGCTGCACAAACGTCCGCACAAGCGTCCGTCTCATTGCTTAGATCATGGACCGTGCTTATAACACATACTTGGGGCACAAAGACAGGCGCACGTGCCAGGACACGCGCAGGTTTGCTCATGCGCATACATACATTTAAACACTTACATGCACATATACACACAAACACTTGATTCAGCAGGTGGGGAGTGCACCAAGGCCCTAGAACAAAACACACACATACACACACATACACACACGCGCATGCATACACACACTGGCTCACACGCACGTGTACGCGCAAACACAGGCCCAGCAGGCGGAAGGGCGTTTAAGGCCCGGCACACGAACACATAACATACACACACAGACACACACATACACACACATACACAAACACACACGCAAACGCAGGCCCGGCAGGCGGGGAGGGCGTCCAAGGCCCCGGCACCACCTCCCACGGCCATCCAGCAAAAAGCGTGAGAGGCTCTGGTGCTGGTGACATGTCTGGAGGCCCCTCAGGTGCGCGCCTTTCACCGGTTGCAAGTACGTTGTTACTCCATTATCATACACATGAATCCAGTACAAAGTAGAAGGCAGGCTGCCCCTGTCTGATGCTCCTTTCTGGCGGTGCTGGTGGTGCTGGTGGTGCTGGTGCTGGTGCTGGTGCTAGTGGTGGTGGTGGTGCCAACGAGGAGGCTGCTTGTGTGTTCAACCTTGGACAAAAATCACACATGTATGCATGTACACACACGTGTAAACACACATCACAAATGTTAACACACACACACAGACACAGACACACACGTGCACACACACACACACACGTATACACACACACGTGCGCGCTTGCACAGATGCTAACAGACAGACAGACAGACAGACAGACAGACAGACAGACAGACAGACAGACAGACAGACAGACAGACAGACACTCACTCACCACACACTGCAGGAGGAGCAGCGCAGGGTGCTGAGAGTGCTGCAAAGGCCCAATGTAGCGGTGGCAGTTTAGACCCTGGTAGTGCGTGGCCGCCGCTATCTTTCGCACGGGAGGCGGTACCAGATTCTGTGCAGACAATGGTGCAGGAGCATGCGACCTTTTTGCACACATGTGGTGAGCAATTTGTAGGCTTGAGCTTTCAAACCACTGTATTGTCTCGTAGGCTTTGCAGTAACAATCATATGATTGCACGGCACTTGCGCGCCGAGTATAGCCATCACAGTTATTTTTGCTTGAGTTGCAAATTTTGCAAAGGTGCAGGAGCATGCATCCTTCTTGCATTCAAGTAGATAGACACTCCCCCCCCCTTCCCGACACACACACACACACACACACACAAACACACACACACACATACACACACACACGCAAATACATACAAATACACACACGCAAACACACCCAAATACACACACGCAATTAAGCACACTTGCACACAAGTACGCGACTTACCCTGATTTGACACTTAAACTGTGAGAGCAGAAAACACCTTCCGTACACACGTCACCCCTTTCCTTGACACAGGCCATGCTTAATGTATAGGGCAAGTGATATGTGTGGCAACCCTTTTCCTTGGCACAGGCCATACACTATCTAGGGCGAGTGGTTCTGCAGTGCAAGATGTCAGCACGCACACAGCCTGTGTTCCTTCCAAGGCTAATTTACGTCATGCTTGATACCCAGCGCTGCTTCCTCCTCACACACAAACACACACACACACACACACACACACACACACACACACACACACACACACACACACACACACACACACACACACACACACACACACAAACACACACACTCACCCTGTTGTGCAGGCCAATTGAAAGTGAAGGATTTGATGTCAGCGTTGCGGGAGTACCTGCACGCAGACACGCACATGGCCTACCATTTGTGGGTGCTGCTGTTCCCCATTGTCTGGGCCACGTTGGAGAAGAATCAGCAGGTGTGGTGTGCGTGAGGCAAAAACGTGTCTGCTGCTGTGTTCTCATCTGCCACGCTGTGGTGTGAGAATGTTATTAAAAGTTATGGATGCGATGATGTTGAGATTGTGTGCGTGTAGGTGTAGGTGTAGGTGTAGGTGTACATGTGGGTGTGGGTGTGGGTGTGGGTGTGGGTGTGCAGTGGGGGCGTGGATGTGGGTGTGGTGTGGGTGGGTGCAGGACAGACTGATGAAGCCCGCCTACGCGCCGTGCTGCTACGTACGCATGCAGTAATGCATGAATGCCACTGTCGACACCATGCGTACTCTCCAGTGTGGTATGTGCATGCAGAAATGCATGAATGAATGCCGCTATGGACACCATGCGTACTATCTAGTTGGGTACGTGCATGCAGTAATGCATGAATGATTGCCACTATGGACACCATGCGTACTATCTAATTGGGTACGTGCATGCAGTAATGCATGAATGAATCCCACTATGGACACCATGCGTACTATCTAGTTGGGTACGTGCATGCAGTAATGCATGAATGAATGCCACTATGGACACCATGCGTACTATCTAATTGGGTACGTGCAGGTCACGCTGGCCAAGCCCATCATTTCTCTCCTGTCCAAGGAGTACCACTACAAGCAGTCCCACATGCGGCCAAACGTCATCCAGGTATGCGAGGACTGATGTGCGTCAACTGACAGGCGATCCCGTTTTTGAGTGTGTGCGTGTGCGTGTGCATGTGCGTGTGTGCGTGTGCATGTGCGTGTGCGTGTGTGTGTCTGTACACCTCCAAACTATGTGTAGGTTCAGGCAAGAGCGACCCATATGCTGTCCGCACACAAGAAGTGCCATGCATGGCCGTACCCAATTCACACCAGAGAGGACCAGACACCACAGAACTAGCCTTTCTGTGAGGCTAACCCAAACCGTGAGGCTAACAGAAACTGTGTGCGACACCGCATGCACGGTGCGTGTATATATGGTCCTGGTCGACCCTAGCCGATCAGATCAGGCTTCAGTCACTGGGGAAAGTTTCAGTTGGTTTGGCTTGAACTGCGCACTGACTATGTATGCGCATCGTGCAAAAATGGTCATCTATACCAGGATTAAACCAGCCTTCCAGAAGCTACTGCTTAGCCCTCAGAATGAGCCATCAGCTAGATGTGTGGGTCTGTTTCAGGGTTCATCCCTAAGAATCCCGCCAATAGATTTTGCTTATTGGAGTCTGTTTTAGCCATTGGGGTTCAGCTACAAAACGGTCAAACCAATTGTTTTTTCTTCCGTTTCAGCTATCCGCTTAAGCTATTCGTTTCAGCTCTTGGGGTCCAGCCATGCATGGCACTTAATAAGCGCAAACCATGGATAAAACTGCCTTTCCAGTGCACACATTCCAGCACAAACTGCCCCCTCTTTCATGAAACATTTTCTTCATCTCCTTGCCTCCCCTATCCTGTCTTTCTCTCCGCCTCCTCTTTTCGTTGCTTTCGTCACAGTGCCGGTCCTCCAGCCCCAATGGCAACACTAGGTGCTGCCCAGATCTATGCAAAATCCACACCCTTTATCTCCCTTACAGTCCTGCCCCTTTTAACATAAGGCGTAATGGGCACCACATGATGCACTGGACAAATGCTTTGCTGTACTTTTTGGCGAAGCCCCAGTCATGGGGTGCAGCCCCTAGGTTTGCCGGATTCCCACCAAAGTTCACACCAGGGCGCGCAGGCCCGCCCAGCGCACCCCCCGCCCCCAAAATTTGTAAGGCACCTTAGACTGACTAACCAGGCAGCCCTGCGGTGTGAGGGGGAGGGGAGGGGCAGGGGGTGGTGCTGCTGGGCGCACCCCGGAACGAAAGTTTGGAAAGTTGAGAATCAGGGCCTGGCCAGAGCCACACAGCCAACGTCCAGGTCTGAAACTTGGCAGTCAGGCCAAGCAAAAAATTTTGTCGGGGCATACCAGTTTTGGTGACCAGGGGTGCAGTGAGCAGTGCTGTGGAAAGAACTGACTCAATGTTTGGTAGCTGGAGGAAGCTGCCAGGCGCTCAGTCCAGCCCATGCCCCCCGAACATCATCTGACCGCACAGGCGTTGACAGGAGACGTTTCTGAGTGTGCCGGCTGGGTTCGGGGCCAAGGAGAGGCGGGACGAAAAGTTCGCTGCTCCATGCAAGCACACGACTGGGTGCACGGATTTCCACAAATCAAGTTGCAAGGGACTTAATGTAAATTAATGTTTAATGCGCGATGACGATGGGAGCGTGTTCTGAGGATGCGAGTCTCCATGTTTGACTGACAGATGTGAGCAGGTTGAAGGCATGCATGCACGCGCACACACACACACTCACACCCACACCCACACACGCACGCAGGCATGCACGCACGCACATATGCACACACGCACGCACACACACACACACACACACACACACACACACACACATACACACACAAACACGCACACATAAACACGCGCACACACACACACACACATGTATAAGCGCGCACAAAGCACACACAAGTTGCCAGTTCACAGCGCAAAAGGCTTCGCCAACTTTTCAGCATCGCTTGCGATGCATTCCCCCCACTTGTCCTCAATCTGTCTGTTTTACGTCATTTGTGCTGCTGCTTCACACATACACACACACTCGCTCACACAATGCACACACATACAAGCACACGCACATTCACACTCACCCACACATATACCCATATGCATGCACACATACACATACACTCTCACATACGCACGCACACGTAGGCCATGCTGGATGGTATAGCAGTGAGCCAGCCCCAACCCAAGATCCCCCCAGAGCTCATCAAATTCCTGGGCAAGACCTTCAACGCGTGGCACATTGCCATTCCCCTCCTGGAAAGTCACGTGGTGATGTTCCCCAACGACCTGCGCTGCTTCGACGCTCTGGTGGAGCTGTACAAGACGGTGGGTGGCGTTTACAGAGTGGTATATGTGTGTGGGTGGAGGTGGCGTCTGCAGAGTGGTATATGTGTGAAGGTGTGGGTGGGGGTGTAGGTTGGTGGGGGTGTATG
>Ga0307947_1002900_pt1 | contig 13823 bp, 10 predicted proteins | sample OrgLakmetagen232_FD_201840 | JGI IMG/M metagenome (GOLD analysis project Ga0307947, IMG submission 201840) | Saline water microbial communities from Organic Lake, Antarctica - #232 | ecosystem: Environmental > Aquatic > Non-marine Saline and Alkaline > Saline | place: Antarctica: Organic Lake...
TGTGTGTGTGTGTGTGTGTGTGTGCGCGCGTAACGCTTGCACGCCGTGTAGTTGCCTGACCTTTCACACTGCAACAAACTGGGGGAGAGGGGCCCCCCTTTTGTTGCACACCAGATGAAAATCTTGTGATTTTCCATCCAGACTGGGTGAATCTGGCCAGAGGTGACCATTTCACTGGTCTACTCATTTGCCTTACGCTTTCCATGATTTATATATATTTTTACTTATAAGTACAACATTATTGAAAAGAAAACCTGGCGACATATGCAAGCGTAGTGCAATGCTGCCCTCACGTTGTCGTAGCAGCTGGTCAAGCCAGTGTTTAAGGAGGTTTTTGTCAGTCGTTGCCTGGTGAGCTCTCTCGACACACACACACACACACACACACACACACACACACACACACACACACACACACACACACACACGCACACACACACACTCACTCTTCCTCTCACACACACACACACACATACACACACACACACACGCGCACACACATGTGCACACAAACACACTCGTACACACCATACACGTGCACACGCAAACACACACACACACATACACACACGCACACACACACACAAACACACACAAACACACTCGCACACCCACGCACACACACATACATACATGTGCTCACCCACTGGCACCTACGCACACATACACACACACGTGCACACAAACACACACACAAATACACAAACATACTCATGCACTTGCATACACACACATGCGTACCTACGCACAAATACGCACACACTCACACACACACACAAACACGCATACACACACGCATACACACACGCACAAGCACACGCACACAGACGCACACACACAGTTGCACATGCACCTACTAACACACATACGAACGCTACCACTCTTTTAACACCCAGCATTTCCGATAGTCTGTTCTGTGATGCAGAAGTTTCACCACACTCCTTGCTCATGCCGCAGGGGGCGTAATACCGAAGGCCAAGCTGGTGTTGAAACAAACAGGGTAGCTGTAATCCGCCCCACGCCCGTCCTCGGCTTACCGAACGGTACCTATGTTGCTGTTATTGGTGATCACCAGGAGTAGCAACACACCTTGACAATCCCTGCCTCGCATGAAGGGCTGACGATGCATGCACAGAAAGCCAAGGAAACACTGTGATATGCACACACACGTGGTCTGCAGGCAACCAAGACGGGGTGGTTTCCCTGGCAGCTGGAAGGACTACCAGTGCAGCTGTGACAGCTTCAGGTACTTCCTCGCACTCACAGCACGGTGCCTTATTGAAAAGGAAAAGGATTTGAACGCCTGTGCTACCCTGAAATGCAAATGGATGAGGGGCTAGCTCAATCGGAACAAACCCCTCCCTGCCACCTTCTCACAGATTATACAAATTATACAACAAAAATTGCTACAATCTGACGTGCCCGGATCAGGATGAGTGCGTGATTACTGACAAGTAATGCTGCTCTGAATCTCTGGCAGGACATGCGTACACTTGGGGGTGCGGCCGCAGCGGGAAAACAGGCCATGGCGCCTCGACCGAGAGTACCCTTGAACCCACTGTGGTAAGCCTGTGGTGTGTTCACTGTGTAGGTCCTGTTTTTGTGGATAGATGTGTTGACAATTGCGATGGAGCATGGATGGATTCTGTATGGACTGCAATTTATTGACTTTTGTGTGCTTTAAAATCCACACTATCGCCCTGCAGGTGGAGTGTTGTGTGCATGTGTGTGCGTGTATGTGTGTGAGTGAGTTTGAGTGCATGTGTGTGAGTTTGTGTGTGTCTGTTTGTGCGCATGCCCAAAGAAGAAACGCACCTTAGCTTATTCTGCGTTGCAAACACACAAGCACAAATATCTCCAACTATTTTTTCTGCTGCTGCTGCTGCTGCTGCTGCTGTAATCTGTGAAAGCTCTCGCACGCTGGTAAAGAAGCTGAAGTCCAACTGCTGCCCTTTTCTTGTCATTCTTTTCTAACTTCAAGGGTTGATAATGTGGTGGCTCTGTCACTGCCTGCGCCGCTTATCCGTCTTAGTAATCTTTGTGGTATAGTGAGTTATGGCGAGAAGTGTTGCTGCCTACGTTGCTTGTGCCTTCTTAATGTTATGTGGGCATATGGATATTATTGCAGGTAGAAAGCTTATCTAACAGGGTGCGGGTCACCGGAATCACACTTGGCGATCACCACACATTGATGATGGACGGAGATGGTGGGGTGTGGAGCATGGGGGAGAACAAAGCGGTAAGTCGATAGAGGCGAAGAACAAGAAAGGGACGTCGTACAAGCTGTCATTTGCTCAAGACGTAGTATGTTGTAAAAAGCTGTTGCTGGAGCTTTTGAGCCAGTTGCAGATGCTGGAAGTCAAAGCCGATTTTGTTGGTTGCGGTGTCAGTAGCTTTGCTGATAGTGCATGCGCTTCAGCCATGCACACTGAAGCATACCCATAAAAAGCATTGGCCTTCTCACACTCTCAGACCAGCATAAAAAGAGACGCCAATCCTGACACAAGTCTTCATGTTCTCCCTGAGTGTACCTAGACACATACGTGCGCACACATCTTTTGCAACATCATGACGGACTCTCTGCCCCATCCCTCACTCGTGTGCAGGGGCAGTGTGGGCTCGGCACTCCCTTGCCTGTCATAGCCGCTCAGCATCGCACTGCGCTCATTAATTCCCTCATGCATGGCAGCTCCGCTGACACCGCCGAGGCACGCCCACCCCCCATAGTAAAGCAGCACCACGCCAAAAACGGCAACCGCAGCAGCCAAAGCACTGGGGGTAGCGGCAACAACAACACCAACACCACCACCAACAACAACAAAAACAGCAGCACTGGCATCAAAGACAGCAGTAGAGGCATCCAAGGCGCTAGCAGCAGCAGCAGCAGCAGCAGCAGCAACAGCAGCAGCGGCAACAAGGCCGTTAGTTCTGGTAGAAGGAATGACATGATTGGCAGTGGGCAGGAGGCAGGGGCCTCTCACGTGGGCGTGGAAGTTGAGGTGGGCAACAGTGGGAAGAGCAGTAGGAACCAGGGCACCCCTCCTAGCAAGAACTTTTGGAAAGATTTGAATGGCAGCAGTAGGAGCAGCCATGACAGCAGCAACAGCCGAGAGACTGTGGGGGAAGAACGAGACGGCTGGATGGCCCGCGCCAGCAGCCGGATGCACCACCAGCTGCGCCAAAGGTTTCAGGTGCGCGCTACCTGTAGACCCCTTGTTTCTCCTGTTTAGGGTTGGCCAGAACCACATATATATACGGTGTATATACGGTATTTTTGGCAGGGAAATCACCAAATGTATGGAACCGTATGTACGGTGTATACGTACAGTTCTGGCCAACCCTACTGTCCAATTTATGTCGCATGTCACATGCACATTGTCACTGCATAAATCAGCTGTATGCACCGCCAGCTGCGCCAAAGACTTTCAGGTACGCGAGAGGTGTGGCCACCTGGTCGCTCCTGGCATACCTCGTGCCACATACGTAAGGTTAGCCAATTCCGTACCCGGTTTTGCCAGTTGACAGCAGTTGGAAACCCCTGCAATACGATGATTCATACATTGCGTTTGATTGCAATTTTGGCTAGTCCTGCACTTACCACACACGCATCGTAGAAATGTGTTTTGGGTGGAGGAAGTGTGCTTCTTATGACGTCCAATTGTACCATCGACATTGGCACATGAGGCGTGTCATTGGGTTAGGAGGCTTGGCTAGGTTTATCAGCAGGCTTTGCAGGGAGGAGGTATGTCCAACAAGAGCAGACTGGCTGGTAAACAAACAAGAAGTCGAACTCTCTGTCGTGCGTGCACCATAACCTTTGCACCGAAAGCCATGTGTGAACGGCGCCGTTGTACAAATCTGGCCAACCCAACACCTTGCCTTTGCCTCTCCCATTGAGTCTAACATCACACATTACTACCGTGGTGTTAAGCCAGGGTGAGCAGGTGATGCAGCGTGTTGATGCCTGCTCACTGCTGCATTTTTGTCGCTGCTGCCTGCACATGCACTGCAGGAGCTTCAGGAGCAGCACGAGCGGCAAGGAGCTAAGCAGAGGACCCGAGCCTTGCCTGTGTCATCCCATCAAGTGCAGATGGCGACAAGTGCAGAGGAATCAGCTGAGCTAGTTAGGCAGGGTGCAATCAAGTTCCGGCATCACAGGTTCGTGTGTGTGTGTGTGTTTTGTATATGCAAGTGTTTTTTCTGCGTGTCCTAGGGGCCGCTGAGTTTGCGTCTCTTGCTCCTGAGTTTATCCTCTCCTCATATCCGACCCGCCCTCAGCTGTAAAACAATCAGCTGTAATATCTATTATTAGTTCCTAGTCCATGCCTCACATGCACTTTTCATATCTGCCTGTTGCTGCTTCCGGCTCTTCCTCCCTTGAGTCCCCTGATAAGGCATTGCTGTCCACCTCCTTTTGTTCCTCCATGTCATCTTTTGTTAATATGCTCCCACCTCTGCATCACAACCTTCCCCTTGGCCCTTCCTACCATTCTTGATCCCTCCTCGTTCCATCTGCTTTGATGCTCCTGTCAGACCCTGCTACTTCCTGTCCTCCATACAGTGGACCTGCCCACATCATCCACGCCAACACTCCTGTGGCCAACAGCAGCGGTGGCAGCATCACTCACCCTTGGGGCCCTGGCAGTGCCAATCCACATGCTGTGCTTGGTCAGGGCAGTGGCCTCGACCTGGCAGGCCATTGCAGGTGAGAGGGAAAAGCATACTGGCATGGTCTGACATTGAAATAGGATGAGAGGGAGGGGAGTATTGTCAGGAAGTGAGGCTGCTTAGGGATTGCCATAAAATTAGGTAGCAAAGGGGGAAAAGTGTGCCAGAAAGTGAAAGAAAGAGAGAGAGAGAGAGAGAGAGAGAGAGAGAGAGAGAGAGAGGGAGAGAGAGAGAGTGTTTTAGGACTCTAGGGGAGGGGGCAGGTATTCCATTCTAAAAAGAACGTTGTACCTCTTGTTATCCTGTACCTCCTCATAAGACCACCAGCAACCGTTTTGCGATGAAAAAAGAGACCGCTCGTCCCTATTGTTGCAGGGTTGCTGGTCTTGCTGGTGGCCACCTATGCACACCCACACGTCTGGGGCGCGATCAACACGATCTTGCCTTGCACAGCACAAACGACATCTTGGGTGGGTGTGCCAGGATCCAGGATGTTCCTGTGGCGACTCAGGCTGGGGTGTAATTAAAAATAGGAGTAGTCCAACACGCAGAAAGGTGTTTCTCATGCTTTATGGCATCCCTGAGCTACGCCGGTGCTTTGTATGTCAAGGCTGCTGGGTTTGAGCCACAGCTCTACACGGAGCCACGAATGCATTGAAGACACCAACTGATTACTATGTACCGTTCTGTCGTATATCTCCCCCCTAATAATGTTTGGGGGGTAACAAGATCAAAATTTAAAAGGCCAATTCTGAAACTGCAGGAATTTCCTATCAATCAACCTTCAGTCACCTTACATTATGTGTAGGTCGGCCAGAACCACGAACATAGGTATACAGTATACAGGTTATGCAGCACATGAACAGAATTCCCAGCAGAGGTCGTATATTATGCCAGAATATGCGGTCTTATACTAGAGGGGGGCAACTGAGCAAGTGCCCAGACATGCACCTCTTTAACATTCAAGGGGCAACTTCTCACACACCACTTGATCAAATTGAAACCAAAGCAAATTCAAATGAAAGCTGACATTATAACCTACCAGAGCTTGTGCTTGAAGTTACATTGCGCTGTGTAGAGGTTGACAGGATAACTTGCATAAGTTGACACCTTCATCCAAGATAGGTGCTGTGAGCTCACGCATTCGCATACCTTGCCAATTGCTAAGTCTTTTCACTTCATTTGTTTTTATTGTTAATGTATTGCAAGGACACTAAATATCACTCAATTTAGTGCAGTACGCTATCTGCAGAGTTGGCCAAATTGTACATATGATACGTCGTATAATCGGTACCGTATTTGAAATTTCCCGACTGTATAATCCGTATGTCCGAATGCAATTTTTGGCCGACTGTGTATTGACCAGATTTCACTGTGTATGGAACAGAATGTATAAGCAGGCGGTACACTCCAGACTCGGGTTCAATTCCCAGCAGATGCAGTCCCTTTTGCTCTTTTTGGTCAATTTTGTTCTTCTTGCGCCTCTTCTTACTGAGCTTTTCCTTTGCTTCCCTTTCCTCTTGTAAATAAATGCATGTATCTGCATTAAATATTTGGTTAAAATGGTGGTTGTCGTAGTTGAACCTGTTTTTGCACTGTGCACAGGTTTCGCAACATAGGAATAAAAAGGAAACCTTTCTTCTTCAACCCATGTGCAGGTGCAAAAATCACACCTGTGCAGTCTTCGGGAGGCATTCCTGAGGTGGTGGTATGCATTGCTGCCTCCGCCAAGTTCTCAGTGGCAGTGACAGAATCGGTGGGTGTCTTGTTAGTGTGTGCTGCATTATCATACATGGTACTGAATGCTTTTCACAAATTGATCTGGGCGTGGCCCATCATGCTCTTCCAAGAGTGCCACATATTTGTAATTGCAAGCTTTTGGCTAATTTCCTGTTGCGTTCATGTGTTTTTACCAAAGTTCAGTCTTGTGCATTTTTCCCAGGGAAATGTGTGGACGTGGGGCCAAGACTCAGATGGGGCCCTTGGACACTCTGCTTGGAGCACCTCCCCCCAGGTGTGCATGCACGGGCACGTTCACGCATACATACACAAGTATATGAACACATGCGTGCTCGCTCACACGCGCCAACAGGCAAACTTGCACACACACACACACACACACAAACACACACACACCAAGTTATGTTCTGTGCCAAGGAAACTTCGCCGCAGTTTGACGTGCTTGCATAGAAGTGTCACTGTGAAGAATTGAGAGCCTGATTCTGTTTCTCTGCGTCCCCCCTACTCGTCGTCATCACGCACAGCATGCGCACCTTGAAGCACGTGTCAACGTGCTATGCATCCCACCGTGATTCACCAAGAAGCTTGCCAGCGTGCATGCATCCCACCTTCATTTACCCAAAAGCACGCCAGCGTGCATGAATTCCACCGTCATTCACCATGGAGCACGCCAACATGCTTGCATCCCATCCCTCACCTGCAGAAAATTGGGGGCAAGTTGTCAGAGGTCATTGCTCAGAACGGAGGCGCTGTGCATGCAGTCGTTGGGACATCCTTTAGCCTTGTGTTGACCAAGAATGGCAAGGTGCGCTGGACATGTATGTGTGTGCATTTGTGTGCGTAAACGTGTGTGTGCACTTGCGTGCGTGAGTGATTGCTGCTGACGTGATGGGAGGCGTAGTTCATACACAGAGGCCTGCACGAGGGGATACAACACGAAGCGTAACATGCCTGGCTCAAGCGTATTTCTAAGTAATTGTCAATTAGCTCATGCGTGGATGGCCTGCATACTGAGAAGTTGAGCAAATGCAACGCTTACGTGGCTGATCAGCATATACTTTTTTTGCCCTTCTTGCAGGCCATTGTGTGGGGGAGCGTGCCGGGTGGCAGAGCAAACACTCCTTCCTCACACACCAGCACCTCACCCGCACTGCCTAGCTCGACCAGCAACCTGTTACGCTCCATCCTACGTGACAGCAATGGCAGCCTTGTTGCTCCAGCAGGTACCAGACGCTGAAGGGCATGTCTCATACCTCACTTCACTGATTGATAGGTGTCCCCCCCCCAAGTATTTGTAGTACTGCAAGGCAGCTCGAGTAGCATGAGCTCATGGCACACAAGAAGGCAGTGCACTTTTCTTGCATGGTAGAGAACACAAGCATGTCCGCGCTTGCAAACACACACAAACACACGCACACATGCACACACGTCACAACATCACCCGCGAGCAGGGCGTGTGTTGTGCGGCGAAATTCCCGGCCTGCCTCCTCTCACAGCCGTGGCAGCTGGAGCTGAGCATGCCCTGCTGTCGTGCGGCCAGAAAGTCTATGTCATTGGAAGGACCATCGACCAAGAGGGCTCCGTTGTAGTGTCGGCTCCGTGGGATGCCCCCGTGGTGTGTGCACGCAGTAGCCTAGAGCCTGCTTGTGGTGCTTTTTTCGTGGTATATGCACATATGTGCTCTTTCTGTACCCTGTAAGGAGTGCACACTATGCATGTACCACCCTAGTGTGTGTAAATACATGTCCAAGGGGGGGTAACGGTGTGCTTTTCACGTTCACACGTGATCACACTTGTCTGTGTGATTGCGTGTGTTTGTTTGCATGACTAAAAGTGCAGGCTACTTCAGCAACCAAAGTGTGTTGTTGTCTAAGTGGTGTGCACGTGATATGAATGCAACGAAAACTTGAGGGATGTGTTGGCCACTCTTGCCACTCTCTGTGTCCAGAAACACAGCCCTTCTATACCCTTCTCGTTTACCTAGTAGAGACACCCAGATTTTCATTTACTAAGTAAAGTGTGGCACACTCAGAAATTGCATCCACATTACTAGCACGTTTTCACACATAAACGCGCACCAAAAAATGTGCATAGGTGGTGCACGACACTGGCAAGCCCAATTCGATTTGCTGCCTGTCCGCCGGGATGTACTGTTCAGCACTGGTGGACAGCTCAGGCGACCTGTTGATGTGGTGAGGTGTTGATGTGGGAGGTTTTTATCGTTGGTGTGGGTGTTGTTTATGTTTGCTGCTGGCCTGACTGAGCCTGTGATGAATGAGGTGTAGAGCCGACTTAGGCTTCTCAAAACACGTGACTGGACTGATGGGTTCCGATGAGGAGAAGGCAAGGCGTTGTATTTAACAAACAAGGGGATAAGGCAGTGGCCCTATCTCTTTGTTTGGGTAGCTCATTTTCGTTAAATTTTCAGAAGCTTTTTATATACACCCATATAACAGAGAGGACGTACGATTAGGAGTGGCACAACCAATGTATCTGCACTGAAGCCTGTCGCTACCATGCTGCTGCGACCTCATTCAAAACCGTGCTGCCTTTGTAGGGGGAAGCTGTTGGACAAGCACACCTATGACGTCCTCTTGCATCGAGAGGCTGCTCTGAAAGGTGTGTGTGCATGTGTGTACTTGTGTGTGTGTTTGCACGTACGTCGTTTGCGCACACAAAACGCGCAGACACACATAAATTTTGCAGAGACACACACAGGCACACAAACGCACACACACAAAGGAATATGCACACACTCATGCATTTACGCACCATTTCTCCACCCTTCCACTGCTGCAGCACTGCGCACCTCAGTCTCCAGCCCCAGCTCCAGCCCAGACGCCAGCCGCCAACGCCTCCCCTCTCACTCTCCCAAGTTTGGCCTGTACAAATCCACGCGGGAGGCTTTGGGCGGCCCTATTGTTAATTGGAGCTTGTGGTCTGAGCCAGTTGCAGAGAAGGACGGGACGCTGCAGTCTTCTTCTTCCTTGGTGTGTTTGGGGTCGATATTGTGTTGACTACGTGTTATTGTGTGTTGTGACTACGTGTTATTGTGTCAGCACATACACCTTAAACCTACTGGACATGTACTCCAAGACTCTGACATTAGTCAAGAGGAAGCTGCTTGTAGTGCAGAGCCATGACAGGACATTGGCGTACCATGACAGGCAGTATGCGTGTTGATGTGTTGATCCTGCAATCCACTGCGCACAGATGAGCCAAGCAGATGAGGGCGAGAGCGAGCTTGAAGATGAGGATCTGTGGCGGTGGCCTGGCCTTGGCGGTGCTTGGCCAACCCTAGTGAGCGATCTAGAAGGGCGAGTCAAGGGAGTTGCACTTGGAGGGTGGCACTGCCTGGCTCTGATTGATTAAAAAGAGCAGGGATGAGGGAAGAGAGAGAGGAAAGAGGAGTCTTTTTGTGAAGAGGTGAGAGTAGAGGGTGGTCTGGAATCTCAGGGTTCGCCAAAGAGGAGTGGAGGGGTTGCAACAGGGCCAGCAAGTCTGGTCTGTAGTTCTGTACTATATAGATTGTGCACGCTTGCTTATAATAAATAACCTCATCTTACTGGCTTCTTAAAACCTCGTGACCTGCTTGCATGTATATGTATGATGCTGTATTTTGTAGTGAGCCACGAGCATCAGAATCTGCTGGCTTATATATTAGAATTCATGGGTGCCAGGCCTCTTTGGACTGATGTTCACAGGTGCATTTTCCTTTTTCCCTTGCGTTTGACCACCTAGAACACTCGAGACTTGGCCTAATTGTAGCAGCAAGCAGGTCAACTTCTGGCATTTTTGGAGGATACTGAAGTGTATACGTACTAGGAAATTGAAGATTGGGACAAAATGCCTATTTCCGTTCAGACAAGACAACAGGGGGGTATTTATCCTCTTTTAGCCTTCTGAGTGCAAAACCTTGTAAAAATTATTGGCGCTTTTAAAGTTGGTGCAGGTGGCATCCAATGGGCTATTGATGATCAACAATGGGTGGATAAAATCTCAATGAGCGTGAGCACACCTATCCGTGTGCGTCCTTATGCTCCGATGAGGTGCTTTGTGGAATAGGGCTTTAAAATTTGAACAAAGGAAACATTCATTGCTACGGCTTATTAGTTTGCCTTTTTACTGGCTGTGTCCTGGCTTCTCTTGCCTTTTTTTCTGGGTGCCCACTTTAGTAGCATAGCCAGCCAAACGGCCAGCAGAACAGGGGACATTTTCCACCGGGCTATCCGCTTTCTGCAGAGGCAGCATCAAGTTTTAAGCACAAACTCCTTTCCATTTCCATCACACCTTAATTCAAGCTGATAATAAACTAACTAGAAAATTCAAGACCGCGTATTACCGCGGGTCGATTACAAGCTAATTTTGATGACGACGACTGGTTCCCAGTGTTTGTTTGCTTTGCAATGCAGCCCCCGACTGATCGATTTCCCTCTGCGACATTTGTTGACTTAATTTGAATTACATTTATATTTTGTTTTTCGTTCGGGCACATACATGCACATACATTTATAAACAACCGACAAAACCACCGGGGGGGCCCCGAGCGGACGGCAGGCAAACACTAACATTATATATGTTACGCAAGTCTCCTACTCCGCGCTGGCGGAATACTTAGGTGCGCCCTTCGCGCAATGCGTCCCCGATCGGCGTCCAGCTTCCATCCGTCGTGACAGTCGTCCAGACTGGAGAGCATTGTTGGCCTTTGTTTGTATGGTCCCGTCGTCACGCACCCTCATCATGCATCACTCCCATCATCCATCGAGACTTCGCAAATTTGCGATGCATTTGTTGCAGTTGCAGGCATCCCTGTATATCACATGGGTGTGTACCTAATACATGAAAGTGAGCAACCGAATGTTGCTTGTGACATGCAGGCATGTAGGCACAATTATTGTCTATCCTAGCCAAGGAGGGAGACAAACATGGCTGCCTTTTGCTTGGGGAGCTCGGGAGCTCCAGGTGCCTCGCTCTTCAGCAATTTGTGCGACAGTACGACCCGTGTGCGTATGCACCCCCGGCCCGCATGCATCAGATAGAATCTGGGCAGCGTAGATGTACACATGATGTACTTAATCAAAGGCCTCTTCCTGCCTCATCAAGCTGGCCATCCGGCGCGTTGCATTTTGTACGGTAAGTTACCCCTCCAGGGTCCGTGGTCTCACATTTGCTTAGTACCGTACTGCGCTCTTAGTATTGCGAGGCCTACTTATTGCGAGGTGTCAAAATAATTACAATAATTAATTTGCGAGCATTAAGCTTTGCGAGGCTCCCTCAGAAGTTAAGGTATTTTGCGAATTTTGCAAGCTATTCCTGTGCTCTCCTCTCTGTTCAGTGCCTACATCCATTTGAAGATTTGGAATCCTTCCGTCACCCGCAGTTGAAACAGCAAAAAGTTCGGGGCGAAAAGCAAAAAGTGTATTTTGGCAGGGTCGAACCCAAGACCTGCAGGTTCCTGCCAAAAAAATGGTTTTTTTAAAGTCTAAGTTTTGCGAGGTCCAAATTTTTTTAATTCTTTTTCGGCTTGATTTATTGCGAGGGGCCATAATAATTATTTGATTACTCGCAAAACAACCAAGCGCAGTACGGTAGTGTATAAACAGCAAATCAACTGTTAGCAATCTGTTTAAATTATAAGCAACCCAACGTTCATCTAAGCCCTTAGTTTCCAAGGTTTTTACAACTTACACGCAGCCCATCAAGAACGTGCGCTTGTCAATACTGGTCTCTTCACCTGATGGATTGCTGGACCACCTCAAAAACCTGCAAAGCACAGGATTGCGTGAAATGTAGAGTGCTGCCAAGTAAAGAGCTTTCTTCAGCCCTTAAAGTTGTGAGAGACGGTAATTGAGTGACAGTTAATAGTTTCTAGTAATCTGATGGTTCTTCCTCTCTGACAGGGCCTTTTCTGCCTGTTGGTAATGAAGTGTCACGGTACTCGGTGCCAAAATGGCGGCTTTGTTTTCTTAAATCAATGTGGACAGTGGTTTTCACTGCCTGCACTACCCAATGGCAGGCAAAGAAACACAACATCCCACCTGGAAAAAAAGTTACTGGTTGATTCAATGGAATTCAGGCAGAGGCCTGCACAACTAGGAACATTACTCAGAGATTTCTAAAGGTTGTTCGATGTCACGTCTGGTTTGATTTTTTGAAGCAGTTCTGATGCATGTAAGCTTGGTTTTGCGCCATACACCTCCCCTCTCACTCTCATTGAAAACCCCACAGCCGGCACTTTGAAGGCACTTTGAAGGCGAAAGCGCCTATCCGGATCCCGGGTCTGACCATGGACGTCCACCCCTGCGCCCAAATTGTTTCAAAGATGATTGTCTACCATGGCCTACAATGGATGTATGCTCGCAAAACTTGCAGGTGCCATGGAATACGCATTTTGAAGCTTGCCTTTCTTCGAGATTTCGAAAGTGCGATTCTAAATACTAAAAGTTCGCTTTTGATTTCAAAGTGCCTCATCAAAGCGCAATTTGATACGGTTAGTCATTTATATGTTGTAATAGGGGCTCAGCGCCATTATTGCTGAGCAAAAATAGTTGTGGGCGCTTTCAGACACAAACAGAGCTATCAGATGGTAGACAGGCCAAAGTAGGGTAAAGTGCGTAACAAGTACGTATAGGACTGCAAATTCCCAAATTACGATTTGCGCTCTATTGAACACTCAAAGTAAAGTTTTAGATTCCCAAAGTGCGTACACAGTGCGTACAGACTAACTTGAAATTTCCGCGTGCCATGGAGATCTCCCCCCGAGCAAAGACAACCAAAATTAGTAGTCTGCTCAATTCCACACGGGAGGCTTTGATTGGGCGGCCCTATTGTAAATTGGTAAATTGGAGCTTGTGGTCTGAGCCGGTTGCGGAGAAGGACGGGACGCTGCAGTCTTCTTCTTGCTTGGTGTGTTTGGGGTCGCTCTTGTGTTGACTAACACACTTGTGTTATTGTGTCAACACATGCACCTTGAACCTACTTGTAATCTAAGACTCTGACATTAGTCAAGAGGAACCTGCTTGTAGTGCAGAGCCATGACAGGACACTGGTGTACTCTAGAGACAGGTAGTATGCGTGTTGATGTGTTGATCCTGCAATCCACGGCGCACAGATGAGCCAAGCGTAGCTTAGCAGGCCAATTATGTAACCCATGAGCGATAAACTGTACTTTATGTATACGTGCTACTACAATTTAACAATTTCCGCGCTTATTGGTATGATTGATAAATTCAAAATCGATTAGAAAAATCGCCGAGGATACACGCTTATTAACTTCTGATGCTGGCCCCGCGCGTCTGCGTCTTATGGTGCAGAAATGGTGATTGCAAACACACAACACACAAACACACACACGCGCGCGCACACACACACACACACACACACACACACACACACACACACACACACACACACAC
>Ga0307947_1002902_pt1 | contig 13817 bp, 15 predicted proteins | sample OrgLakmetagen232_FD_201840 | JGI IMG/M metagenome (GOLD analysis project Ga0307947, IMG submission 201840) | Saline water microbial communities from Organic Lake, Antarctica - #232 | ecosystem: Environmental > Aquatic > Non-marine Saline and Alkaline > Saline | place: Antarctica: Organic Lake...
ACCCACTAACCCCCCCCCCCCCCCCCACACACACACACACACACGCACACACACACGCACACACACATACACACATACACTCACACATTTACTCATACACACACAAACACACACACACACACACACACACACACACACACACACACGCTATCACACACACACACACACACACACACACACACACACACACAAACGCACACGAACACAGGCACGCATGCACGCGCACACGCACACACACACACACGTACTCACACACACACACACACACACACACACACACACTCACACTCACAGGCACACATATAGGGCAAGCAGATGTAATTAGAAGCGTTCTCAACAATCACTGCCATCCTTTTGCATCCATGCTTGTCGTGTGCGTCCTACGTGCAGGATAACTGTGCCCTTCCTCCTTCTTACGCCCTGTTAGCTGAGAAAGCACAAAAAGGTCTTGTTGCTTCTGCCTTCGATTCTGAGATGAGCGGTAGAGTTTATCCTATCATTGGCGCAACTGCTCAATCGCCACAAAAACCATCAGCTTTCAAGGCGGTCGGAGAGGTTTCTTCCTCTACCTTCATGGATGACTTCAGTGGCTCTACCCGCAACAGCAAGGTGGTCAGAGACAACGACAGCCTGGTTAAAGTCCCTGCACCAGAGGCGGCACCGGTGTGTATGCTACCAAAATCAATCTTTTGCATATACCTATCTGATTCCATTTTATTCCGTGCGTTGCACACGGCTACATGATCAAGAGCAAAAAGGCTTGAAGCTTGAAGCGGTGTTTGCACTTGTCCTGACATGGTCATTGCACAGGCCACAATGTCATGCTTCCCGAAGTCCATCAAGAGGGGTGGCAAAATCAAGGAGTCATCCCTCGTGATTGATCCCCAGAGCAGCTTGTATGTGAAATGGTGGGTCCACTGCTGTGGTCCATGTAGCCTTGGTAATCTTGAGCTGCAGCATGTGAATAGTCTTCAGGCAAAGTTACTACTCGCTGTGAAAGTAGATATAACACGCTGTGATGTGCACACCCCATTTATCACAGCACATCATTGCAGCATGTCCGTACTGAATTGCATGCCTCAAGTCCAAAGAAAGAGAGGGTAGACTTGAGATCGACAGGATCTGCTGCATACTGCAAAGCTTTTCACGCCTGTTACAGGCCACTAACAACATTCACACAGATGCTGCACACTGACCATCTTGGTGCAAAGGCAGCAGGGGGAGAGAGAGGAGGCTCTTAAGTAGCACTACAGCCTGCAAAAAATTTGCTCAGCATCATTATAATGCATGTGTCATCAATAAGTTGCCCTCTTAAGAGCTAGGGACACTTGAAGCACTGTAGCTGTTCACTTCCCTTATCCTCTTAAAACCTTGCAGGTACATTTTCACCATCGCTATTGCCATGGTTGCTGCAATACTTGATCCTTACAACCTGGCTTTTGTAGACACTGCGGGCATGTAGTGAGTTAGAGCAAATCCTTCCTGTGCTCACAATTCTGAGTTGTATGTTTGATCAGTTTTGTTTTGTTGAGCATTGTGAGATCACAGTGGATATGTCACAAGGTCAAATCACAACTGCTTAGACCAGAATTTTCACAAATGCTCAAAGTGGATAGGAAATTGAAGCTAGGAAAGAAGAGCAGTGCTGATGGCCAAGAAAATAGGAGGGTCAGTGAGGCAAAAATACTTAAAGCAACAGGTTTAGAGTGGTTTTCTATTCTACTGCAATGCAAGGCCTTGAGTAAAAGCAAACACTGAAGACCAGTTTGGTCTAGTTCAGTGTTGAAGTATGGTTGCATGTGTTGAATTGTATACCCATGCACAAGTGCAAGCATTTACTAACACAGTCACACTGCTGCAACTGCAACCTTTTCATCCTTTTGCAATCCTGCAGTCCTTTCTACAATTTCTGGGCTGTGACCGACTACGTGGCTACTGCAGTGTTTGTGGTGTGTACAATCAAGAAAGCATGCCCTTCTTGCTTCCAATTTGTGAGCAGGACTCTTTTTCCAAGCTTCAGCCAGCATGCATCCTCCCACCCATTTCATGCAGGTCGACATCGTCATACATTTTTTCTTGGCATACAAAGACGAGACGCTCAAGTGCACGGTCACGAATGGTAGAGCCCTTGCTTGGCATTACTTCCGGTGAGGGAAAGCAAGCTTGTCTGTACCAGGCCAAATAACCAGACCAACCAATAGGGTTGGCTAGAACCATATAAGTACATACGCAGCATATATATACGCCCGTATCTTACTTTTTTAATGTTCATAGCAAATTTCCAGTATTTCCACGGTTTACAGTGTTATAGGTATATTATATGTTTATGCACTGTATATATACGTATGCACAAATCCCATACACGGTCTTAGCTAACCCTACAATTATGTTGTCCAACATACTCTAATTTCCTTTCCCTCAATTTGATTGTTCTCTTGCAGATATAAGTTCTGGGTTGACCTCATCACCTCTGTTCCTCTTGAGCCAATTGTCGCTGGAGCGTTGGGCATTACTGTCAGATCAACACGGGCATCAAAGTTCATTGCGCTGCTGCGATGGCTAAGAATTGGACGCCTTTATTCCATCTTTGAGCTATTTTCAATGGTCCAGCATTCACACGCCATAGCTCCAATGCTGCTCATGCTTGCTCGCAACTACGTGCGTTATAAAAGCATTACTGCTTTCTTCTTGCCTATTTACGCTCCTTCTAATCCAACATCATTCTTCCTGTTTCACAGACGTACTTGTTTTATATCGTACACTGGATGGCCTGTTTGCTCTTCTTTGTGGCACGCATTGACGACTTTGCGTCAAATACGTGGTTGGGCCGTGAGGATCCTCAAGAGCGGCTGGAGGGTCAAGGCAAATGGGCAGAGTATTTATTTGCTCTCTTTTATTCGACAGGTGTATTTACTGGCTACTCAAGCGAGGTGAGCTTGAACAGTTGCTGCTGCCTTTTTTGTTTGTGTTCTGTGCATTCACGTTGTTCATCTGGCACATCATACATATATCCATTTCCAGCAAAGTACTGTCTGGATGGGGGAGTTTGATCGTCCCTCCCCTCTTGTGCCCGTTCCTGCCAGGTGTTTTATGCCAAGTCTCCAGTGGAGGCCATCATCCTTTGTATATATTTTGTGTTCAACACCGTGGTTCAAGCATACATTTTAGGGTAAGTCTGGACAGGTGCATTTTCCTGTGACCTAGACAGGAATTTCCTTGACAAGAACACCATGCGTGCCTAGCAGCACGTTATCAAGATGTACAATCGTTGAGTCCTAGATGTGCTGGCGCAGGAGGACGAGGAGAGATGGAAAATGCGCTTTAAAGCGCGAACCCGACCCAACAAAAAGTGCCAGCTATACGTACCAAGTGTACAGTTCAAAGGGCACTGAAGTTTCAAAATCATTCCAAGTTTACTTTGCTGTCTTTGAATGTCTGCAGGACTATCTCGATCATGCTCGTAAAAAAGGATGTAGAATCCGGAGAATACCGTGATGCTGTTGTTGCTCTGGACACCTACAGCAAAGAAAAGAAGCTACCAAAAGTAGGTCACGTTCATGTTTGCATCACATGTAAGTCCTGTTCTAAGAACATTTTCGATCACATGAAGACTCCTTGCTTGGATGGCCTTTGTTGCTTTGGGCGTGTAGCATGACAGGCACGCCTTGTTGCTAAAACATATTTGCAATTCCTGACCCTGACAGGGTCTTGACAAAGCCATGCACGAGCACCTTGAGCTACAATTTTACAGGTATGCATGCTTTAGTATGTAAGGTGTGGTTGCGTGTCTGTGTTATTGTGTGGATTGCAGAATTGCATCGCCACGCTGCAATTGCTGTTAATGAAAATTTATAGCTCTTGGCACACGACTATTCTAGGGGTCCAGGAGTTCGTAACACGTTAGATTTTGGCCAAGTCACCTACCAAAAATCAGGAACCGGCACAGGCCCTTGATGAATCATGGCATAATATTGTTGTGAGTGACATCTTGACCGACCATTTTAATCGCACTCTAATCTCACTTAGCAAAAATGCGCTCTTTGGCCCCAGTGAGAAAACCGCAGATGAGAATGTCTTGAAGTTCTATCCGTCGACCATCAAGCTTAAAGTGCTACGGTGAGTCATGTTGGTAACTTTGTCAATGAGGACTTGGAAAGCATGTGCAGCCTCGCGGAAAAGCAGTCATGTACTTGGCCTCAAATCAGCTGTAGATCTGCCTTTGATTTAATAATGGCAGGGTACTGTAGGAGATCTACCCGCTCTATTCCCCATGAGGAGCAAGGCATATTGTATGTTCCTGATCAATTTCACTTTTGCTGTACAACGCAGGCACTTGTACATGGACGTCCTGCATGAGAGTTACCTCTTTGCCGGCAGCAAGCCTCAGTGAGTATGCTTGAGCTGCATTTCGTATCAACGCCTGTCCACAACATGCCCCTTGTTTGTAGTTGCTACACACCTGCACAAGCCTTATGTTTCTCCTCTTGCCCATAGGTTTCTTAACAAAGTGCTCTCCATTGTCCGCATGGAGCTCTTTATGCCAAATGTGAGTATATGAATGTGCTGCTTCTACACAGACATACTGCAAACAGAATCCATTAGAGGCATAAGCGCCTCTGCGATGCCTAGCAAAGAAAATGCCAAATGGTCACTGTTTGACGCGTGCGTGTGTCCCAGCGTCTGAAAAGCCGACTAGATTTATTGAGGTGAGACATGCTTTCCGTATCTTGCATTTTTGAAGGTGCCCATCATTCAAGAGGGCGACACTGTGAGTGACCTGATCTTGATCGTGGATGGCTGTGTCTGCATGGCACCGCCGTCTAAAGCAGCTCCGGAGGCATCTCGCATGAACCAGGGCCCCAGCCTTGACCAGGATTTCCTTGCTGAAGCTTCCAAACCTGCAGTTGGGCACCCGTCAAGCAGCATGATTGAGAAGGCATCTGGAAAAGTCACTCGCTTTGGGGGCGAGGAAGGCATCAAGAGCATCCGCTTTGCAGATGGTGAGATGCACCCAGTATTGTCAGGCTCCGTGTTGGTCTTTGGTCACAGGAGTTGCAGGGTTTCCTATAAAATTGGGTGACATACTTGCTAATCTGGACAAACACTGTCACACAGGCTGCTTCATTGCCTACTCACTTCCAGATACAAGCACACGCAATGTGGAAGGCTTGAGCGGCCAAGGAATTGCCAGCCTGAATGATGCTAGCGTGCGCAGCACAGACAGCAACAACAACAAAGACGGGAGCTCCGGGAATGGTAAGCTCATCCAGGGAATGAGAAGAGGCCTGCTTGCATCTGGTGAATTTCAGGCGGAAATGGAGCTTACAAGTGTTGCTGCCTTTCCTCGTTTCATCTCACGAGGTAGGGCAATTTGTATCTTTGACTATGGCTGTACATTTCAGGGCAAGTATCGAGGGCACAGAGTTTCAGTCAAATGGCATCACGTGGAGGTGCTACCAAGCTTGGATCTGCTGATGTTGTGGGAGAGGTGCCATTCCTCACAGGTAGATGCCATGCGCGCATTATTCGCTTACTTTTATCAGGTGGTGCACACAGCTTGCTCCTTGAAGCCACCTTACTTTATGTACACCATTGCTTGCCGCGTGTCTGAAGTGTGCGCGCCTTGCCTGCTAATCACAGAGGGGACCTGCCCATCAGGATTCTGGACATCATCCGTAACAAGAGTCCTTGTCATCAGCTACACCGCCTTTCAAACGCTTTCAAACACATGCCCCAAAGAGGTCAACATTGTGCTCAGGAATTTGGTCTCTGGTGCAGAAAAGGTAAAAGCCTGGTGCAACCATTAAGTAGTAGTGCGGTAAAAGGTACAAGCAGTGATGTTGCTTCCTTGCCAAGCACTGGATGTAGCACTGGATGTAGACCTGCACAAAACCTGTATAAGTAGGCTTTGCTTCAAAGTAAAATTGTTGCGTCCCATTTACTTGTCCTGCACAATTGATTTTGTATGCTCGCAAATCATAGAATTTGAAGATGTGTTCACTACTGTGTTGCTGTGTTTTTCAAAGATTATTTTGCGTCCTTCGAGTGTGGGGATGCGATAAACAAGTTTGTTCAGATGTAAACTACATCATCCTCCACGCTCGATCCACCTCGCCAACCAAGGACACCACAGCCTGAACACACAACTCCTGTTTGCCCGCAAGCACAAATCTCCCTTCCCCTGCGCCCTTCCACCCTGCGCACACACGCACAACACACACATACACACACATGTTGATAAGATGACAAAGTGACAAACAAGCAACAACCTTCTATGTTCCATCCATCAGAGGCTCAAACACTTGGTGCGGCAAGCCATCAGCTCGGGGCAGCTGGAACCTGTTTCAGGTCACGCACTGCTTCTTGTCTCTGAGGGAGAAGATTTCAGCACAATCACTGCATCCCAGCTGGCAACCCTTAAAGGTAAGCTGCATACCATAGGGTACCGTAACCAATCCGAGGTTTGAAAAAAAACAATTAATAAGCCCCAATGCGAGCAATGCGAGGGGGGCAACACATACTTAATAATAAACACAATGCGAGCCAATGCGAGGGCCTTCTGGCCCTATGAGCTGCACCTGAATGCGTATGCACGCGCGTGTGCACGTGTACGTATGCGTGCGCACGTGTGCGTGCGTGCGCGTACTTGCGTGTTTGTGTGCGTGTGTGTGTGTGTACATGTGAGCGTGCGTTGTGTACGTGCGTGTGTGTACGGTTGTGTGCATACATGCGTGCGTGCATTGTGTACTTGTGCGTGCGTGCGTATGTGTGTGTATGTGTGCGCGCACGTACGTGTGTGCATGCACGTAGGTGTGTGTGTATGTGTGTATGCATGCGGGTACGTGTGCGTGCGTGCACATGTGAAGGGAATGAAGGAGCCCTTCCTCTTGGTCCTTCCTTCCCAATAGAGGGCCAGTTTGTCCACCTTGGGGGCCTTGCGGGGCGGTTTTGGGAGGCTTTCCTGGCCTGTCACCGTTTATGCTTAAAATTAATTAGTTATTTACAATGCAAGGCCGCGAGACCCTTACAAATTAGATATTAAATTGCTCCCGACACACCGCGAGGGGGTTTGGAGCTTTCCCCTTCCTTTGTAGCAACAAGAACTGGGCTGTCCAAGCTGACCCACTTGCTTTTTAGGAGTAATAAAAAATGCACTCAACATTTTGCAATGCACAGGCTCTCTGACGCCAACCCAGCTAGTGGCACTGGAGCAACTTGAGGCTGCTCGAAAGATCCTCAGGCGTGTAACAGCAAGCATGCTGCTTCCTAGTCAAGAGGCAACTGGATAGACTTGAAACTTGCGCACGTATTTTGGTAACTCCCTTACCTATCATGCCTCATTTGTGTGCGCTTTCTGGACCATGAAATGCTGGAAATTGACAACTATTTTCTGCTTGGTTTCAGGGAGAGCATTGACAAACACCAACAACTGCGCATGTATGCGTATCTCAACGCTGCCAGCAGTGGAGATGTTTTAAGCATCCCTGTAAGTATCTTGAAAAAGGGATAAGATTAGATAATAGGGCAGCTATCTGGTCAGGCGCAGCCTTGCAGCTTCATATAGATAAATATTACTCCTTTCTGAAGAACCCTTGTACATGCTATCCATCGATTGGGGTTTTAAAATCACAGCTTACACTGAACACTGCCTAATTTTGATTTGTCCTCCGGTTGAACGCAGACCTTGATCGGCAAAGGTGACGAAGTATCTGCAACTGATTACGACAAGCGAAGCGCCCTCATGTTGGCAGCACGTGACAACAGAGAGGTAAGTTGTTCACCCTTGAGATGCGCTCATACTTAGGCACACTGAAGGCTCTTCCTAAAAATATGCCAAACCAAGCCAATTGAGGTATCTCCGTTGCTTGCAAGGCTGCCAGATCAACCCAGGTCAATTCCAGGGTCAGTGCCTCAGAGAATATAACACAACCTGGACCACTTCCCTGCTTCCTTTTGTGTACTATTACTGCATGCCAGTGAATCCAATCCTAGGGATCCTAACCCTAAGTCATCTCAGCAAGGGCAAGTCATCCTGCTTCTCTCTGCCCTTCCCCTTTTGATGCAGGAAATTTTGAACATGCTTTTAAAAGCCGGAGCTTGCTCATCAACTGTCGATAGCTTTGGTTACACAGCTCTATTTGAGGCTGTCAGGAAGGGAAACGATGGCTGCATCGACAAGCTGCTAGAGTACAAGGCCAAGTGAGTTGATCCTCCTGCAGGATGGATGCCAGTACTTTCAATATGATTGGGTCAGGATTAGGCAATGCGCTTTGTACCATTTGCTGCATGCATTCCAACTACAGACTGTCCTTCATATGAACATATTTCTATAACGTGCAGACTGGGCGTAGAACCCCACATTTTGGGACCCTACATATTCAAAGCTGTTGCCAACAGAGACTTTGACTGCTTGAGACGCTTCGTTCGTGTGGGAGCTGTAGTGGACTGCACAGATCTTGATGGTCGAACACCTCTCTTTCTTGCCGCTGCTGAAGGAGATATGGATGCGGTACGTACAAGCAACATGCTGGAAGTAGCTTAAGGGATCATGAAATTAACCTGAAGAGTAGATGTGTAGCACAGCCAGTCCTTCCATCCTAGCTTGAGTTGTTGCAAGAGTGTGATAGCTCAAGTGCGGTTGCTCGTGGATGCAGGGGTGGAACCCCTTGCAGATGGTGTGCATTGCTTGTTATAGATGCTTCTACAATCTTTGTTGTGCCTTTTTTCCGAACATGGAAAGCGTTCCTCATTCTGTATTGCGGCTGTCTTCTGCCAGGTGACCTTACTAGTGGAAGAGGGTTTTGCCAACGTCAGCACGGAAGATCGCTGGGGCCACACACCAGAAGGCGATGCTGAAGCAGCAGGCCATAGCCAAGTGGCACAGTACTTGAGAAGCCAGGTGTGTTTCTGCCTATCTACAGGTGCTATGGCACATTGCACATTGCAAGGTCCCACCTCAGAATTTACTTACCATGGAACAACGGAATGTGTTGACTAAGATAGCCCTACTCGTGTTTTTGCGGGTAAACGCAAAAAATGCACAGTTTCCAATTGCTGCTTCCGTCTGCCACCTCTGTTACAAAATGGCTGGTATGAATTGCCCCTACTCGTTGGGTTTCAGCTTCAACTCAGTACAGTAATTATGTTGTTGCGCTCACCAAGCAACCTCTCCTCAGTTTCCCTGCAGTTTGGCACGCCCACTGTGTGCTCTTGTAAATCTAACACATTTTGCACATATATGTGTGTGCACAATTTTCAGGCAAACCAAACTGAACAGTGGCCTCTGTTAGCGCAAGGTGGGAGACTGCACGAGCTGAACAACGAGGCAAGTGGACTCTGTGGCAAGACTAGTGGAGGTGCATCTGCTGACACAAGCAGGTCTGCTAGTCGCCCTCAAAGCACAGATCCGCAGCGCCAAGACCTGCGTAGGGCTCTACGTATGGCATCTCCTAAGGGGTGAGTATGAGCTTATGTCTTGTCCAACGTCTGCCTACCGCCGCTCTCCGCCTTTGCAGCTTGTTATTCTCTAAGTTGGAAGTTTAAAAGGTCAAGCTGTCATTAATTTTAGGAGTGGCTAAGTAGGTACTCTTCCTCTCCATCTGAAATTAAATGGATACCAAGGCTGTGTCTCTGATCAACATCAAAGCTTAAAACTTTTGCACAATTTCCTCGCACATACTAGGTTTGCATCTCCAAGATCGAGGACCATGACCCCAGTCAGTAACTTGGGCAACCTTCCACCTGGTATCCCCAACCCGCGCATTCCTAACCCTTCACGCATGAAGCCAACTGCACAGGTATTGTAGCCAAGCATAGACTGGTATCTCGCATACATATCCAGAAACAAGTGTGAGCTGTACCAAAGCAGATCGAGTTATAGATCTGTAGCACTCATACATAATTACATAAACACATACACACACAAACACACTCTTGTTTAAAAGCAGGATGTCTTACAGCGTACATCAGGTGTAATTGTTGGAGACAGCGGACCCAGCACCACAGATGTGTCATTTAAAGCAGGCCAGCAATTCTTTGGCAGTGGGATTGCCACCCCTGATTCAGATACTACGTCCCCAAGAAACCATTCGGACCTGGGTGACCTCAGCATGGCAGAAGGGGAGGAGCAGCATCAGGAAGACAATCTAAACGCATTTGATGGAGCTGCAGAGAGTCCCTTTCTTCAGCAGCAGAAAGGTGTTTTTCAAAAGCATTTGGAGCAGGTTGATCTGTCACAAGCCAGCACAAAAGAGCAGATGGCCTCCACAGCAGGAGAACCGCTTGCGCTTACCGCAGCTTGCCTGCCTCCTGTTTTTGAGGAGACCCTTCCATCCCCAACACCTCCCAGCCTGCCATTTCCTGCCGTTTCCCCTTCACAACCCCCTCCGCCACAAACTACACAAAACACAAGCCCTGCTTTCACCACCTCTTTCCCACTTCCTGCTGCCGCCGATGCTGCTGCTCTTGAAATTAGTCAGAGCAATCTGGCTTGGGCAGCGCCTCCTCCTCCTGGGCAGCTCTCCACAACCTCTCTGACCACCCCTGAGGGTGGAAATGCCTTGTTGTCATCCCACTCTCTGCCCACAAACAACCACCCCCCCTCGGGAGTACGGCGTGGATCAGTCCCCAACCTTATCCTTCCTCCTTCCAATGGTAAAGACGAGGCTGACATGAGCCATCTAGCCCCCCCAACGCAGCACGCATTTGCCAGCATGCCAGGCACAGCTCCCACACCGGTAGGCTTAACTCCATCGGCCAGCACCAGCCCAAGTGAAAGTGTGCTTGCTTTTCCTCCTCGCAACTCACTTCCTCCTCCCAAGACAGCCTACGCCTCAGCAAAGTTAGAAAGCCCACTGAAAGTGCGACTGTCAGGAATCCCAGGTATGTTTTGCAACTAAATTTAGTTGTGACCACTAACATAAAATAGTTGTTGCAATTTTTAAGTTGGTTTGCAAAAAACTTGGGACAGGCGTTATATAAAACGAGTTGTAATGGCTTAAGCATAATTAGTCCTCTGTGGCTCTGTGGGCGTATCCTAACATATCTGTACAAATAGACCACTGCACACAAGCCTGCACCAGGCATGTGTCCATATATGCAAACAAATTCGTGTATGCACACTTATGCACTTAAGCAGCTACAAAATCCAATGCCTTCAATAACTCCCTACGACGCTTTCCTGTCTATCTAAAGTTTTTAAGCATTTCTTTCTTGCATACAGAACCAGACCTGCCCCCACCTTCTCCACTTTTTGGTGCTGCCAGAAGAGGCAGTGTTGTGCGGGATGAACCTATCAATCTCCAGGGCCAGGTTTCCACAGAGGAGGTACGCATTGTTTTTGCTTGCTGTAATTCAAGTGAGGGCGTGGTATCTTGCATTTTTCATAGAGATTGATGAATGCTTGATGTGATTGCAATAAGACAATCCAATGAGTGGGGCATGATGCACAGTTGGTGTTGCAGAAGGCCGTAGTAAAAGTTACAGAGCGCACAAGCGTGAGAATTTGCTCAGCAGATTTGATTGGAGCTTGAACGTGCACTAATGAAAATTGTAATCATTATGATTTCACGCACTTGTTTACTTGGATGCAATAGGTGGGCGCCCTTCTCCATGACATGAACATGAGTGATCAGACAGAGCAAGCCCATACTTTTTGTAATTCTGCCTCTGAAGGTGAGGAAGTTTGCTCATCACAAATTATTTCACTAGATCGTGATTTTGCAAGTGTAATTATGAGGTAGTTGCTGAAATATTCGCATAGATCACATTCGGTGGGTTAAGGAAAGCACAATACAGTCTTGTTCAAGTTCTGGTTCTATTCCGGCTCGTATCCACCGAACTGCTGGAGGGGGATTTTTACACGTGTGCCGATACCAAGAGAGACACTCAACTGGCTAAAAGAGCCCTCCTAGAAGAGAAACAAGAAAAGCATCCGGGCCGTTGACACCCATACCTGCCAACAATAACTGAGTTTGCCACACAAAAAGGGGCAGGAGATACAGACACACTGGAACCACACAAAACAGGAAGGAACAGGCCAAGGGCAGCAAGTTGCTGAAGTCAGAGAGAGCAAAGGTTTAAAACTAAGCTGCCAACGATCTAAGGCACAAGCATAAAAAGGATGGTTAGCACAGCGCAAGTTGTGCCAAGAGAGTACTAACTGACGTTCAGTTGCACTCGCCTCCAAGAACTAGAGTACTTCTGCATGCTGCAGAGTACTCAGCAGTTCTATTCCGGCTCGTATCCACCGAACTGCTGGAGGGGGATTTTTACACTTGTGCCGATACCAAGCCAGACTACAGTGTGCAGCGGTCCGCCGCGGCCCGAGTTCTGCGCCGTGAAAGTGCAAGAATGCCCACGGCACTGTTAGTAGCAGCACGTTCTAAAAAGGATATCCCTGATGGGAAGCTTGCATGCTGAAAGACCTTGGGAAGAAGGCAGGATGCAGATGCAAAGGCTAAAGCTTCGGGAGAATGCTCTCTAGCATCAGGACAGCCTCTGGCACACTGGCACGGATCGCCTCCATCATCTGCACATTACCCTGCAGCAGGCAGGTGTATACCTCTGCATTACGTCTAAAGCTAGGAGGAATCGATTGCTGCGCAACTCCCTCTGCAACAGGTCCAGCGAGACCTTTGCAACTACGCTGAACAACTCCCCTCAGAGCCTCCCCTCTTGGACGCAGCCCTCAAGGAAACCCTGAAACCTAGGAAGCTAACAGCCCCTAGGACCTCTCTTGGAACGCAGCCCTCAAGGTCACCCCCCTTTAGTGAGCTTCCCCTCTTGGGACACAACCCTCAAGGAAACTCTAACCTAAAGGAAGCTAACAGCCCCTAAGACCCCTCTTGGGACAAAGCCCTCAAGATCATCTAAGACCCCCCAAAGTGAGCTCCCCCTCTTGGGACGCAGCCCTCTAGGAAACTCCCTCACTGAGCTGCACGCTCCCCTCTAATGGCCAGCAGGGCCCTTATTGAGAAACACACTCCCCTCTAATGTCCAGCAAGGCCCTCACTGAGCTACAAGCTCCCCTTAAAGACCAGCAATGTCCTCCCTGAGCGGAAAATCCCTCACTGAGCTGCACGCTCCCCTCTAATGGTCAGCAGGGCCCTTACTGAGCTACACGCTCCCCTCTAATGACCAGCAAGGCCCTCACTGAGCTACGTGCTCCCCTTGAAGACCAGCAAGTCCCTCACTGAGAAACACATTCCCCTCAATGACCAGCAAGGTCCTCCTATACAAGGTGCCTCCTGTCTCAAAACAGCGCAGCCACTGCCCCTAAATGCCCTTCAAGCAAGCTTCCTCTCTTGGGACACAGCACAGCCCTCAAGGAAACTTCAACCCATGCACAAGGTGCCTCCTTCACAACAGGACAGCGAGGCCACCCGCCATGTAACTGCCTCTCTTAGGACATAGCCTCGGACAGTACAACAGGGGCAGAACCCCTCTTTACTCGCAACGCCCTCGGGCACATCCAACTCCCTACTCATCAGACCACATGAACCTCCGACAGACCGAAATCACTCGTCTGTACGCTCGCCTGTACGCTGCCGGACCTATGCTGCAGTTGCTCCTTGCCTTGGGGTCTGGCCACGGTCGCGGACGTCTAGCTGCTGCTGCTGCTGTTGCTGCTGCTCTTCCTCCTGACGCAGTGCAGCCGTGGGAGGCAGGGCCGCGGGCGCTTGGAGGGGCAACTTTGGCTGCAGCTCCCTTTCTCACGTACTTATTTCCCATCTTAAAACTAAGCTGCCAACTATCTAAGGCACAAGCATAAAAAGGATGGTTAGCACAGCGCAAGCTGTGCCAAGAGAGTACTAACT
>Ga0307947_1002905_pt1 | contig 13812 bp, 14 predicted proteins | sample OrgLakmetagen232_FD_201840 | JGI IMG/M metagenome (GOLD analysis project Ga0307947, IMG submission 201840) | Saline water microbial communities from Organic Lake, Antarctica - #232 | ecosystem: Environmental > Aquatic > Non-marine Saline and Alkaline > Saline | place: Antarctica: Organic Lake...
ACGATCTGGGCATTGGAGGGTGTGTATGTTTAAAACAATAGCAACAAAAAAATGGTCCAGATACAATATGTCCTAGCTGTTCCAATCCTTGCAGGCTGCAAAGATGTAATTACGCGCAGCCCAATAGCTCCGGCTTCTTTACATCCATCAATCTGCATGTTTAGTTCATTTCTTACGGCTTAAAGGCAAAGCAGCCAGCTAGAACGATCATAATGTATGACCTCAGCTGTCTTGCACACAAACAGGACAGGAATCCAAAACCTAACACTTGCCATATTTTCACGCAGGGACATGCCTTCAATAAGGCCAAGGGGAAAGCCTGCTGTGCACCCAGCCACAGTTAACACCCCTGCAACTTCAGCTGCCACCACATTGCCCACCAGAGACGTGCCCTCTCCGCAAGGAATGGGTACGCCATCCTGGAGCAGCAGCAGCAGCAGCAACAGCGGCAGCAGCTCAACCAGCAGTGGCCGCTCAAAAAGAAGAGCATCACGACAAGAGTTAGGCTCTCAATGGATGGAGGTCATCCAGCCCAGCTTGAATGCCTTGGATGCTGACATCAGAGCCACGCTCGACAGTTGTGGACAAAAGCAAGCATCAGCATGCAGCAGCAGCAGCAGCAGCAGTAGCAGCAGTAACAGTAGCAGTAGCAGTAGCAGTAGCAGTGGTAGCTCTCCCAGCACAAGCAAAACCGCCTGCCCTTCTCTTTCGCACAGTAGGAAAGCTAGCCGTGATCAGGAAGGCTCACGCAGAGTGTCCATTTCCAATTGGCTGAAGGTGTGGGGCATTGAGGTAAATGCCCTCTGTGCTGAGATTAACAAGGAGGCAGAGCGTGCAGGGTCTCTGAGGGAGAGGATGATTAGGGAGCAGGCGCTGCTGGTGGTTGCAAGCCTTGAGCGATCGTAAAGCTTGTCCAGAATATTAAGCTCACCTATTAGAGATGAAGACTTTAATATTGGGTTGCCTTTGTGGCTGATGCATAAAGTCTCCTGACGTTGCTTGCCGTGAACATGTATAAGTAACTTGTATTTTAACAGATTGGCCGGTACTTTATTTTATCTTTGAGCTTTGGGGTACGTTTCTGAGTTGGCGTCGTTGTAAATATTCTCTGTTGATATTACCCACCCGAGGACAGCGTATGATGATGAATAAACTTTACTCTTTTTAATGCCTCTGATCCGTTGCAAGCAGATGGAAAAGGAGATAGGTTGTGTTATCGCACTCAACCCTTACCAAAAAAAAAACATGAACGTCTTCTCTGACATTCAATCAATGTTGCAACATGCAATCACTGACCGAGTCGCCAACTGTGTGAACGGTGCCATGTACAAAATACATTCCTGCCACGCATACCAAGAAAGGCTTCGTTGTTGATCTCCCTGAATTACAGAGTTTACAGATAAAGCCATCAGTCAAAATGTGCGACTGCTAGGCTGCATATGTAAAAGTGTAATAACTGTGATAATTGTTGTTGTAACACCAGACTAGCTTTGTCTAGTTCAAGGCTCAAAAGGGTTACAACAGGAAAAGGCCTTCAGTTGAGGCGTTTTACTTGCTAGCCTTTTCAAAACACAAAAATCAACTAGTTCGGAAAAATATGTCGTTGCTATGATTAAGGAAAGTAAGGTTAAGGTTACATCACTATATATGCCTCAAAGGGCATCTCAGCGGAAGCTTGGAAAAAAAGCCTGTAACCAAACCTATCTAAACAAAAGGGGAAGCGTATATAATAGATAAGAGGGAACGTCTGTCTGCAGAAGAGTCTAAGCGGACTGCAATAGAGCAGAAAGCAGAATACAAACAGAAGAAAGCTTGTTCAAGAAAGCCCGTTTGTCTGTGTGCATGAAATTGTCAGTGAGCGTGTGAGAGGCTGAGAGAGCCTTGTGAAACCAGGAGCGCCAAGAAAACAAAGTGCAGCGGAGCAGAAGAGAGAACAAAGGACACAAGCAGCCCCAACACCCAAGCCACGCACCACACCCGGGCCACGCACCACACCCAGGCCACGCACCAAAAAGAGGGCACGCACCGCACCCAGGCCACGCACCACACCCAGGCCACGCACCACACCCATGCCACGGACCACACCCAGGCCACGCACCACACCCGAGCCACGATCCACACCCAGGACACACGCCACACCCATGCCACGCACCACACCCAGGCCAAAACAGCAGAAGTGCCTCTGTCTCCTCTCTAACTGCCCCACCCCAGTAGCTCACCCAGCTACAACAGACCAGTCCGATGCTGTCCTCCACAACTTGCCAATTGAAACCGTTAGCCAGCAGGGCATGCCTCCTGGCCGTGAAGGAAGCCGGTGCCTGACTCGCCAGGAGCCAGGATGCAAGCTAATACCGGGCCCTGGTTGTGGCTATTGCCACGGCTACCACGCTGAGGGCTGCCGTGTTGCTCCGCCGTATGAGTCTTAGCCGCTCCCGAGTATTTCCGGGCGTGTGCACGAAGGCACACGAGGGCGTTTACCAGGGGTCACCACGCGGAGGTGCTCATACATCGCCCCCCAAAATTAAGGAAAGTAGGCATGTCTATCAATCATGGTGGACTAGACGGAAATGTGGACACCTGTGGGATGCAGGGTTTTTGCAGAGGAAGCAAGGGACCTGCAAACAATAAAGCAGACTTGCAGCGCAAAGAGCAGATCTGGGGGTTTTCACTCTTGCACAAGACTTCCTATTCATCTCAAACATAATCAGGCAAATAACCCAAATTACAACTAGACAAAGCAGCATCGTTTCAGGTGCTGTTGTTCGACTCTGACAGTGTGTACGAACACGGAGTCAAAATCTAGTCACATTTCTTGATACATGTCGTGGGATATAAAAGGACGTGTATTTAGGAAAGCTGTAAGGAGAGTAAGTGGCATGTATGCCTTGTACAGGAAGAGCAGACAATTGGTGGTCGGCTACCAGTTGCTGCTTTGCTTCCCCCCTTGGTTGAGAAGTTTTAAGCTGTTGCCAGCAGGGATGGGTCATACGGCGTAGGCGTATTATATGTCGTATCGTATTTATCACGTATTTAACCGTATTTTTCAAATTGCTCCGTATAATATGATTTTGGGCATTTAACGACTTTTGCAGCCACAAGCCCCCCAGAGCCCCCCAGAAGCACACCCAGGCCCTCTAGAGCCCCCCAGAGGCACTTCCAAGCCCTCTAGAGCCCCCCAGAGGAACTCCCAGCCCCTCAGAACGTAGCATGATCACTTGCTTATTGCTAGCACAACCCAGAAGGTGGTGCCTGTAGCGTAGATGAATTGTGCAACAACTGCATCCACACAAGCCTTGGTCACTGCCCTCTTGCTGCAGGTGTCCAATGACTGTGTAGATGCTGCTGCTGATGTGCTTGCTGTAGTCCTGTGCAGGTGCCTCTCTTTTCCTGCATGCTCCTCCCTCTGAGCGCTAGCGTCGGCAATTTCTCCCATTGCTAGCAAGCGCTGCTACTACGCCCTGAGGATTCCTGCCGGGTCAGCTTTGCATGCTGCTACACCTACGCTGGGATTCTGCCTCATGAAGTGCTCGCGGATGCGGGGGGCACCGCTGCTGAAATATCGGAATTCTGGCATCTGGCATCTGGCATCTCGTACATCTGCCCCTTCTGTCCCATAACAACAACACAATGCCACTCAGGGTCTTTACCAGGAGGCATTATAATGTTCTGGAGGCTGGGGGGACAATTCGTGGTGGTTGGAGGGTGGTTGGTGCAAGCCCAGGGTACCCTCCAAAATAGCATAAATACATTTTCGTATCATACGCGTATTGGGTATTAATAGCGTATTATACCGTATGGGACGTCTCAGAAGTCCGTATGAATCATCCCTGGTTGCCAATAAGAAAGTTGTCCGCATCAGTTTATGTTGTCTGAACAAAGCCAAGTGTAATAGACCATCCGTACGGGTGTCAGATATATCACGGGCAGACCAACAGGAGTCATTCCTGGAGTCAAGGTGAATATCAGCGAGCAGGATTTTCTTGCGCAACTGTAGCGTTGGGATAAGTGTATTAGTTACCGGCACCATTTAGCACCTGGTAGGTGAAGCCAAGAGTGGCAGGGGCAATACGAACGATGATCATGTTACAGCTGAGTGCTTCTCTTTGTCTTTGGTTGGTGACGTAAAGCTGGGGACAGGCAATGAGAAGTTTAACAAATCATCTGCAGGTGTGAATGGTTGAATGTCGGGCAACAGTCATGAACAGCAGGGGTGTGGCCGATTGTTGTTGTCAATACCCACACTAGGCTTGATTTACTGGGCAGAAAATACGGCTTAAATCAACCACTTCTGGTTGATCAACAGCATATAATTCAACCAAATTAACATAATAGGCCATTAAATCGTCAACAGCAGCTGGTTTCAAATTGATTGCCAATTGATTCCAACTGGTAATCAACCGGGGTTGTTTCAACGAGGCCCACCACAGTTGGCCCAAATTAAATTAACCGCCAAAATCAGCTATGATTCTGGTCGATTCAAGTAGCAATAAACAGCCCTGACTCACCAATCATTATGGTGACCAGCCGCAGACATTGCCACTTTGACAATCAGCTGCATTATTTTTTATCATTTTACTTTCTTGGAAATTCTTTCTAGATTTTATTTTTGGAGCAGGTCATTGGGAGTAAATTTTTATTATTAAGGCTATGACATTTAACATTGCAGTAGGTATAAGCCTTAAGGCTTTTTAGATTCTTTCCACCTTGTAATATACTTGACGAGCAAGTCCTTTCTCAAATTCCAAAGATTAAATTAAGCCCCTATGGACCATAAATTGGGAAAGTCACGCAGGCCTAACAAGCACTAAGTACAGCAGCCAAATAACGAGAGCTCTGACATACAAATCCCCTCACAAACAAAAGAAGATTGAACCGCCAAACTGGTTTCAAAAATATGAAAAGCACTTTTGCTTCCCTTCTGCGTCAAAGCATGAAGGAAAGAGCGCAAAAGAAACGGAAAGAAATTGCAGGAGTTACACCTAGCGGTCCCAAGTAAAGAGAAGAGCTACTAACGTATCAAATGGTCCTTAAGAAATACAAACATCCAATATTCTAGGCATATGGCCTTATTAAATAGCAGCTCTATGTGCTAACTCTGAACGTCTCTCTCACGTGCCTGGAGTACAATGTATAATCTGGCCATGGAGTACTCATTTTGTAAATCACGTGTTGACCTCATGAATCTAAGCTTAAGTAACGAATATTTAGCCACAAATGCCTCAGCCAGAAACCTTGCTGGTGCATGTCTATAACAATATGCCCGGAACGTATCAGATAGAAACGGTTGAAGCAAATGCTAAGTATGGCCATCCTTGCATTTTGGCCAGGTGTTGGCCATTTGTTTCTAAATTGCAGCAAATATATTGGGTGCGCAATCATTTGTTAATCAAGTACCAGACAATCAAACTAAACTAGTCCAGAATATCATACCAGTGCAAGACGCACATGCATTCCCTTCCAACCTGTCTACTTTTTCTCTCTAATATCATCTGAAACGTGAACCATCTCTCCTGTATCTAGGATCTTATACAGCTTCCTGTCCAAAGAAAACAACCATCCCAGATCTTCCCGAAAAAAACAGCTGCTGCTATCATCATTATCATCCCCTGGCCATTCCTGCTGCTGCTTCTGCTGCTGCTGCTCAGTAGCTGTGCCCAGATTTGGCTCATTGAATAGCCTCTTATGTCCCTGTCCAAGCAAACCTGGTTGTGTGTGCTGGGTATCACTTGTGAGGGGCAGGGGCAAAGGCAAGATTACAGGAGGTGCAATCACACGCGCAGCAGTGCCTGGATGTGCTCAGCACTGCACACCTTTGCACGCTGTGGCAAGAGCAGGGAATTTGGGCGGCTGCCAACCTGCAGCTCCACCCCAGCTGCCTGTAAAATTTCGCGCGCCAGGACCATAGGCAAGGGGGAACTGTCGAGGAGGTGCTTGCAGATCACGACCTGCGTCTCTGGATTTGACCTCACCACTGTCCACAGGCCTTCCAGGCACTGCAGGCATTTGTGCGTGTATTTTGTTGGTCTTGTATGTTGTGCGTGTAGGCGTGTAAGCGTACACATATACGCTTACACACGTATGTGTCTCTTCAGAAGCCGCTTTCATGCCACTACAGGAAACTGAAAATTCCAAACAAAAAGTGCCCCGCACAACCAGGTTCCTACCTGGGTGTCCAGGTTCAGCAGCAAGAGTGCGGATAGGTTTTTGGTGTTGCCTATCTTGTCTGCATCTTGAAAGTAGCTCGAGGAAATCTGAAATTCCGATTGCTTCCTGCGGTAGGGTTACAAGGAGAGGTTGTTTGGGTGCTCATCAATCGAGACTGACTTGCAAGGAGCCAGGTGACCAGGTAAGAAGTAAACACAGAAATTCTCAAGTATAGGAAAGCAGCCATTGTGGTACCTGTACCCATCCTCTTGACGGAAAACAAAGCAGCAAGTTTTCATTGCGTAGAATTAGTTTACAGTCCAAACAAGTGCTGACACTCTCCCAAGCACAACCCAGCATTTGAGAGATATTACGCATGAGGACAAGCAGAGCTTGACGCACCGAAAGAGCTCAAGCAGCTTCAAGTTTGTCATTTGCAGGTGGATGGCACAGAAGTCAAAGGCTGAGGCTAGCATGGATGACGGGTGTTGCTGCTGCAAATCGGGTGGTGGGGATGAAGGGAGAGGTTGTAGTGGTGGTGGTGGTGGCGGTGGTGGTGGTGGTGGTGGAGGTTGCAGTGGCATGGATGGTGGTGGCTGCTGTGGTGTTTCTGATGATGTTAGAGAGGTGGCAGGTAGAGTTGTCGGTGGTGGTGGTGGTGATGCTGCTGCTGGTGGTGCTGGCGGCAGGGCTGGTTGAGGTTGTGATGTAGAAGGGGGGTTACTTTTGAGGAGGGCGTTGCAGAATGAGAGCTGTGAGTGACATGTTGAGGATGGCGGGTTTAGTGGGGCCTTGAGGGGAGTCAGCAATGGAAGTGGATGCGAGCTACGCTTTAGGGGGGAGCATGGGTTTTTAGGTTGATTGGTTGGAGGAGGCGTTGAACAGGTCCGTTGCCAACTGTCACTGGCGTCAGCAGTGCTGCTGCTTGGGGTGGGGTTGTAGGAGGAAGAGAGAGCAGAAGGTGCCGGTGTTGGCTTGTGTGTGCAGCTACTGGATGTCCAGTTGTCCTTGGCATCGGCATCAGCATTACACGGTCGCAGCGGGGGTGGGATGTAGGTGTTGGGCTTTGTTGGTAGTGTTGGTGCTGGTGCTGATGAAGCTGCTGGATATGGCTCAGACTGTGCTCCCGCTGCTGCTGCTGCTGCTGCTGCTGCTTCTGCTGGTGATTGATCATTCGTTTTGCTTGCGGTATCTGAGCTGCTCAGTGATCTCAGAGGGGGCGGGATGTAGGTGTTAGGACTTTTTAATTGTGTTGGTGGTCGTGCATGTATTGCTGGCTCAAAATTGCAGCTGTCCGCTGTGCTTGTGTCGATCCCATTGCTACTGGGGCTGTTTAAAGTGCAGCTGCTGTTGCTGTGACTACTGATGTTGGCGGTGCTGTTGCTCCCTTGAGATTCGTCGCACATGACAGAAGGTTTGGGTATTGCTGCAGATTGGTAGGATCCAGCTCTCAGGTGGGGCAGCAATGCATACATACGCTCGAGCAGCAGCCGTCTTGTAGGCACTGTTTGATCCCAATCTCTGACCACCTCGACTGCCTGGAAGGCACAGAAGGGAGAAAGAAAGGGAACACTGCTTGATGAAGAGACTTAGTGGAGTAGTGTCTATTTGAACTCCTTCCTGAATCTGTTCCTGCTTGCTAGAGCAGGTGCTGTCTGATTGTGTACAAGCGCACGAGCCTTTTTACCCTTGGTTGGTTTAAATAAACCGCACTAGAAAGTGCTGAGATCAGTGATACAAAAAGTTTCTTAACTGGCTCCATAAAGTGACAAAAGCTTTATTGTACAAAATAGGGCAGGTAGTGATCAGAGCCTCAATATTGTTTTAAAAACCCTCAATAGAGTGGTCAGCTTCAGTCCTCTCAAGATTTTACATTAAAGAAGCAAGCAAAGCACAAAAATTGTCTGTATGGAAGTCACTAGAAGCCTGTTCCTGTTCTACTTACCAGTTTCAGGACAGCTGCACCTTTTTTGTCTGTGGCGACTTTGTGCAGGGGATCTCCACCAGGCGCGGCAGGGACGTCACTTGAGACCATGCTGCTGATAAGGAGCTCCCTGTCGCTCTCCTTGCTGCAGGACTGGAAGCACTTTTGCACGACGTGCGAGGCGCACTCGTGGGTTGAAAGGTGGAGGACGCTGGGGGCCAAAGCTGCACAGATCTGGAGCAGGAGAAGCAACGTGGGCGTTTGTGCAAAAGCAAAGTAGAAAAAGCGCTAATCCAGTGCTCACACAAACTCTATCAAGGGTATGCAAGGGCGTAAAACGATATTGCAGATCACTGTAAGGAATAAGCCATTTGTTGGCTCACCCCGTCAGTTGGAAAGTCAAAACAATTCCAAAAACCAACCTGCAGCTGAGCTGATGGCTGCCCGTACTGCAGAGCAAGCTGGACGGCACAGCTTCCGATCGCATCCAGAGACAATGGTACTGCATCCTTTACTATTTATTCTGTGCAAAAGGCCTGCAGCACAGTGGTTGACCTGAATAGTTGTAATGCATACACGACAAGCAGCATCAACCTTGGAGGCCTTCCCTGTGCTACTAGTATATAATAGAGGTAGAGAACAAGTGATGTGAAAAGCTTTGGAAGGTTTGTGCTCAAAAAGGAAAATAATCAGGAAAAGGGGGAGTGTTCCTTTGAAATTCGATAAAACACCTGGCTGTGCAAACACAAGCAAAACAACAGAAAACCAAAAAGCACTATGAAACACAAGAGTATCATGGCACCAATGAAGATGGGAAGCAGCAAGCAAAGCTTACCCTCACGCTCTCATTCTGCGCCCACTGAAGGACCGCCAAAATGCAGGTTGTCCCAACCTAGAAATTGATGAGATCAAGCACGAGACGTTAGTTAGTTGTTCACGTTTTTCGAGTGCCTGTGGCAAAAGTAGGAACGCGCGATGTGTAAAAGTCACGTGCAGTTTGGAGGCTTGTATAGATATGACAGTAATTCCACACATCCCTACGCCAGTGGAATGAGGATCTCAAAAACCTCTTTAGAGAATCAGCTGCAAAAAGGAACAGGACAAAAAAGTGTCTGCACTATCATTTTAAAGGATCCATTACTCTCTATGTCACCCTTTAGGGTGTAAGGTGGCACCATTTATAGCACTCACAACCTAGTACCTTTCAAGAAAGCTTGCCTCTAAGCTCACAGTGATCTAGTCAACTATACGCTGTTTAATCTGTCCACATCAGAAGTGCCCTATTGCATACCAGCTCCAATTACATGCCAGTTTAATGAAAATTCTGCAACTTCCTGGTTTTCATATTCAATTCTCCCTTGCGGTTGAGGAGAATTACAGTACCTGGCTCCTAAATGGGTCCTTTCCCTTGATTATGTGGTAAGTGGTTTGAATACCTGCATAGGATTTCTTTTCACTATTATTGGGGGGCACCTGCGTGCATTCAATCACCCTCGTATTCTTCAATTTCCACCATTGAAGTCACGCTCCTTGCTCTTCTATTGAACAGCTCTGACGATCTGTTATTACTTCAGACTAGTACGTCTTGACGTGAGTATTGCCATTTGGATACGTGAGGGACGGGAACCGTTTGCAGATTCCAATTGCTTCTGGCTACATCATGCGTTTGTCCAGCAAACTGTCGCTTCCTTTTTGCTCTTCCCTAATTTTACTCTTGGCCCACCTTGTGTCTAGCAAGCATTGCCACATGGCCCTGCAGCTCTGCCACAAGCTTTTGTTGCGTTTCTGCGTCCAGGACCCTGATGGCAGCAACGATTGACAGCGCTGCATGGTCTTTCTGTGCGAGGCAGAGCACCTGTGACCAAGAGGCACCGAGTCAAGACTGAATCCCTGACAACTGTTTAGCTGACCGAAACGTGTGATAAGTGGCTGCCTTGCAATCCCAGAGGTCAGTGGCCGGGCCAGCCCAAGTTGCGGATTAAAGTACGCCTGGTTATGTGAGGACTTCTTGCTTAAGGCGTCGTCATTGCTTGTGTGTATAATGTTACAGAGCAGCCTCTTGGCACTGTTTTGTGAATTTAATTGAATTGCGCAAGTCAAGCAAAGACCAGATTACTACTTTTAAGCTTATTTCAGAACAGGGACTTATAATTAATGGCCCAAACAACCTTCTTTTGTTTAATATTGGAGAACCACTCGCGTGAGGAGTGCTGTGCTCCACATCTGCAGCAGGGAGAGAGTTGTGAATGCTCACCTAGGCTATGGCAAATGGCACAACATGGTCCATAGACGAGGCACATAAATCAAACCCGGACAGGCCAACATCCTCCTTGTCACCATATAAGAATAAGTGCTTATAACAGTTTTAGGAATTTAATCATATGAAATTTGAAGGATGTCTTTCAGAGCATTACTTAGATCAGACTTCCGACCTGCCCCTGCAGCGCTTCTACTACCCTTCTCCGCTGCTCCTGGCTGCCATACTCAAGGAGGGCTTTTACCACTTTGCAGCCATAACAATGAACGACAAGCACGGCAAGATGCGGCTCGGTCTCCGTCAACACAGCCTCCAGAGCTGACGAACTAGCATTGGAGATCTTCTGTGGACAGCGACGATGCATGCATGCACTTTGTGAGTAATGAATTTGGGCGTAACAAACTGCCTCTGACAAGTGCCAGGAGTTAGAGTCATGTGGAGTTTGAACTAGAAAAGTGCAAGTCCTGCACAAAGCGCAAAAGAGGCTAAGCCTTATCTAGTTTGAAGAACAAAGAACACCAATTCCTTTGCAGGTGCGTGCACGTGTCAGAATGTTGCTCACCCAAAACAAGAAATGAGATCCAAACATGCTAGCAGAGAGCATCTTCAAATCTCCAGCACATCGCTCCACAACATCCTCAAGTAGGAGCCTGTGCAGAGTCATGCACACAAATGTCACGTATGCTTTTGTTACATGTGAACACAAGCAGAGAAATGAGCAAAGGAACTGTTTTTCCGAAACACTTTTTTTGCCCACACCTGTCCCACTCGCTTGTGTTGTTGCTGGCAATAGTGGCTAAAACCTGCTGCTGCTGCTGCTGCTGTCTTATCTGCTTTTGATGCTGCTCCTTCTGTTGCTGTTGTTCTTGGTGTTCCTGCTGCTCTTGAGCCTGCTGCTTCTGCTTGTGCTGCTGCTCCTGGAGCTCTTGTTCCTGCTTATGGTCTTTCAGGAGCTGCTGCTGCTGCTGTCCAGCCGGTATAAGAAAAGGTGAGGCGAGGGGTGAAAGAGGGTATGGGGAAAAGTGGTTGCTGCTGGTGCTGGTGCTGGTGCTGGCGCTGTTGTCAGTGTTACTGAAACCGCCGCTGCTACCACCCGTGCTGTTGCTGCTGTGGGAGGCCCAGCGACCGTCTTGTTGTCCGCAATTGCTAATGAAATCTTTAATGACATTGAGCCTGGTTAGAGAAGGGTTGGGTGCAGAGCATAGGCGGTTTAGCAGCTGGCACCCTGCAGCCACGCTATGGCCCCAGTGCTTGGCCACCCTAATTGCCTGGAATTTTGTTTGTAGGGGATAACGTGTAGGAAAAGAAAGTGAGCTCAATTTGCCAATTTCTAACCAGCATTTAAGGCACACGCACAAGGTCAAAGAATTGTAGCTACGTAGCATTTGATCCAATTTGAGTATGTTGTAGTATCAGGCAGTTATTTAATCAGGTGCCTTTTAGTTTCCCTTCGTTGGTTGTTTCCTCCTCTGTAAATAATCCTGATATCACAACAGGTTATGGGCCCAGCACGCTAACCACTGCGCAAGACATGACAAGCGAGACCGGACAGAGCAGCGGAGCAGGCGGATAATTTCAGATGCAGCAGCTGGGTGCTGGCTGCAGCTGGAGAGACTGGAGTGGAGACGTCATGGCAAATGCAACACTCAAGGATTATAATGCAGCACTGGAGGAGGAACCAGTAGCAGCCGCAGCGGAGTTTGTTGGAGTTGAGAAGGCTGCATGGGAAGTGAAAGTGAAGAAAGCACAGGCAGCGTTGCTGCTTGCAGTGGGATCGGAGTACAAGGATACAGTGAGGGATGCAGACACAGCAAGGACAGCGTGGCTAGCACTGGAGCAGGTGTTCCTGGGGGAGAGCAAAGCAAGGAGAAGGGCCACGCAGACAGCATGGTCAGATATTGGTGCCAAGAACGGTGAGGGGGCACAAGGTACATCGGAGAAGGTGCAGGGGTATTTTGCACGAGTGAGACGGACAGCCAGGGAAATGGAACAGTGTGGCACGAAGCCAAAGGAGGGAGAAGTGTTGGACGTGGCGCTTGCAGGCTTGCATGCCCGCCACAGTGTGCTGCGCACGGTGCTAGAGAGCGACAGCGGCGCAACCATGGCCACAGCTCTGCCAAGGCTGATGAAGGAGGAGCAGAGTGTGTGGGGACAGCACGAAGAAGAGGTAGCAATGTATGCAGGCGGAGGGCATGGAGCAAGAGGGTATCGAGGAGGGGACCAGCAGGGAAGGGGAAGCCAGGCCCCCTCTGGGCAGCGTGTTTATCAACACGAACTTCCTGCACAGAGGGGAAGGGAAGGAAGAGGAGGTGCCGGGAGAGCAAGGGCAGTAGCAGGCTGGAACGGAGTGCTGAAGCCCAACATCAAGTGCTATTACTGCCACCTATTCGGGCACTTCCAAGACCAGTGCCCTCAGCAGCCCCAGCAGTGGAGCGGAGGTGAGAGCGGGGCGAGGGCGTTCGTAGCGATTGAAGATGAGGGAGACGACATGGGGTTCACCTTTTCAGCATGGGGTTTAAACATACCAGAGAAAAAAGAGGAAGACGTGATGGAAGAGGTAGACCTGAGACAGTTTTGGGGGCCTGAGTACAGGTGGGAGGACAATGTACCAGGGATGGCAGAGCATGAGGTGGTGATCGAGGAGGAGGTAGCTATGACAGCAGAGAGTGTGGGAGGAGGGGGTGTGGGAAGGGAGGAGAGTGGAGAGGGTGATAGTGAGGAAGGGCAAGGAGGGGAGAACCCAGCAGCAGCAAATCCAGTAGTCCCAGCCCCAGCACCACTCCGTCGCTCCTCACGAGAACGTGCCGCACCTTCCCGTCCCGACATGCTGGCACACGGGGCGCGACATGGACAGTACGATCAGGCACACCTGGCTGGGGACTTTGCCTGGGCTAACCTATGACGCCAGGAAGAGTGGGCCCTCATTTCCATCCCTCACCCAGCAGTGCCCAGCAGCGTACAGGAGGCCCTCAGCAGCACAGAAGCAGCACAGTGGAAGGAGGCAATGGACACAGAGATGGACGCGATAAAGATAAACCACACATGGGAGCTGCTGCCACTGGCCAGGGGGTCCAAGCCTCTGCGAGTGATGTGGGTGTTTACTCTGAAAGGTGGGACCGAAGGGGAGGGGGGAGAGAAGCTGCGTTTTAAGGCCCGTCTGGTAGCTAAGGGGTGCTCGCAGCGTCCTGGCCTGGACTTCGGGGAGGTGTACGCCCCTGTTGGCCGTGTCCAGACCATCAGGAGTGTGCTCGCTATAGCCGCTGCTCGCGACCTGGAAGTGCATCAGCTCGACTCCACCACAGCCTTTCTCAACGGTGCGCTGGGGGAGGAGGTGTGGGTTCAGCAAGCAGAGGGGTATGGAGTGGGGGGAGCAAGCAGTAGGCTATTTTGTAGGTTGAGGAAGGCTCTGTATGGACTGAAGCAGGCCCCGCGTGCGTGGCACGCCACTCTCAAGGCAGCACTGCAAGAGTTTGGGTTCAAGGAGGGG
>Ga0307947_1002906_pt1 | contig 13812 bp, 13 predicted proteins | sample OrgLakmetagen232_FD_201840 | JGI IMG/M metagenome (GOLD analysis project Ga0307947, IMG submission 201840) | Saline water microbial communities from Organic Lake, Antarctica - #232 | ecosystem: Environmental > Aquatic > Non-marine Saline and Alkaline > Saline | place: Antarctica: Organic Lake...
GTAAGGATGTGCTGCTGCTGCTGTTCCCTGTCTGTTGAGAGGGAAGGTGAGCAGACGCCCGGGCTGGCCACCATGTCTAAACTCTGCTTCAACAAACAGTGCGCGGCAAGCACCTGCACCGTGCGCTTCATGCCCTGCGAGCAGTCCGAGCCAACATGGATCGCATTCCTGAAGGGCCCCAGATTTCATCTGCCCCGGCAAAGGTTTTGGTTAAAAGCCTATGTCGAGTCTCAGCCCAGGAGGTGCCCTGGGTGGGCCTGGGGAGGAGGTCTAGACCCCCCCGATACAAAACCTGTCTCTCAACGCTTCACACACTGCACCCCAGGGTCTTAATATTCATCTGGTGCGGTGCGAGTTTTTGTTAGGAGCCATTGTCAAGTTTCAGCCTGTGGGGTGGACTGGGTGAGCCTGGGGAGGCCTGTGTGAAGTGTGGTGGGAAGTAAACAACACTAGGGGCTCGCGCCCCCACGAGGGGGGCTTCGCCAAAAACCACGCAAACGTTGAAAACCACCCCTGACATTAATGTAAAAAAGAAAGGTCATTTTGATACTGTCATTCCTCCACCATAAAAAAGGATATAAATACATGGGGATCAGGAGAGTTGTGTGTGTGTGGCTTAACCTGTTACTGGCTCCTGAACAGAGGAACAGCAGCAGCGTTTTTGGAGTAAAAATTTAGAAAGCACATTCTCCACACAATCCTCTTGGGTGCAGGCAGCTCTGATTGCAATATACACACACGCTCACACACAAGCTTACTTTTGACGCAAACACACTCTTTGATATTTGTGTGAGCAACTCTCGATGCTTATAAGCATCCATACCAGCTGAGTTGTGTAGTTCTAAACAACCCCTGACTGTCAAAGCCCATTGTTTAAGTCGACCAACTAATTCCTGGCCTATATTACTAAGCAGATAGACAGCCTTGATAACAGGGTTGAAAGATCAATTTACCACCGATCATTCGTCTCATAAGATTTTTAGAGTATTGATGATTTGCTGGTTACTCCATAGCTTCACCCAGTTCTTGGCTCTGGAAATCCATACGTGCGTCCGGTGAACTATGCTGCCAATCTGTCCAACCTTAAAACTACAAATCAAAGACGCGCTGTAATGCCCCACATCAGGATTAGGACCCTGTTTGCCATTATGTCGATTTTCAATATTGTCATGTTGGTGATGAGAAGCAGGAACTTAGTTATGAAACGGATCCTTTTTCTTGTTTGACGTGGGGAGCGGTTTTTTACCACCTGCGCAATTGATCTGTGTAGTTTTTTGACAGGCAGTCCGAATGAAACGACTGACAACAGCTCTTCTTCCTTGTTTGATATAGGGAACGGTTTCATTGCATGTGTAAATTCTCATCTTTGTCCATTCATGAGCCCCACCAAGTGCCCTTGCAATTTGCAACCGCATAACATACATTTTTGAGGCAGCGCACTCTTTCTGTTTACACTCTGTTGATGAGGCAACCTGCAAAGCAGGGAGCCAAGGTAATGCACACAAACATGCATTTTGTACAGTGGTGCATCATATATCATATACCATAGCACAGGTATATGTTTTGGGTACAAACAGTGACGGCTGCTAGCTAGTACCAAGTGCAGGACCTCTCTCTGATTGACAATTGATGCTGCTTTGCTGGCTTGTACCAAAGATCAATGGATCTTTCCGACTTTTTCTACTGACTTGCCACTGCGTTGCTGGCTTTCTACTTGCTTCAGATGGCAGAAGTGCTGACACTGTTGACCACAAAAACAAACGACTCAGACATGAAAGTAAGTGATTTTTGGTTGGGCTAATTTGCGTCTTTTCACATGCAAAGCAGGGTACATGTCTTCATCAAGTGCAAATTGATACGATATTTGCTAGTTCTATATTTGTAAAATGTGCTCTTGTCCAAGAGAAAATGGGGAGAGAAGAGAATGAAATAACCTTTTCCGTTATGAATGCTGCAAAAGATGTTTCTATGTTCGCATGTGCAGGCCTTGAGAAGTACAGCCGAGACACAAGCAGCAACCCTTATGAAAGAGATAGCGCACTTAAGTGCTGGTGTCGAAAAGGTGGGTCGGCTCAATTGAACCATGACCATCCTTTTCTGTCTTTATGACTATGTTGCAATCTGCATGATTCAGGTTCGGTTTCAGGCCAACCCTGCTCGTCCAAGATCTATGCATTTGCCCTAAATCAAAGTGTATCAAAGCTCACTCTCATTGCACGTTTCTGTCGTTCAACAACATTGATAGGCACGAGCGGAGCTCAGCAGCAAAGCTGCCGCCACAGACACCGCTGTTGCCCTAGCGTCCAAAGCAGATGCTAGTGTTGTGGATGCGCAGCTTCGTGGCAAGGTATTCTTTATCTAATTTAAAGCACTCATTGTGAGGTGCACTGTTCGTTGTGCAATTAATGAGGAAAAGGGTGTGTGAGGGCTTGCTAAATCGCTTTAACAGCGGCTTGAAAGGTAAGTCGAGGAAAGGTTCTTGTCCTCATCCGTGTAGGTGGATCAAGCATCGTTTGCAGAAGCATTGGCAACCAAGGCCGACGCTCCAGTCCTATCTGCGCTTGAAGATGATCTGAAGCGACAGCTGGCAGGCGTGCAGGCAGCGCTGCAGCTCAAAGCCAGTGCTACTCTTCTGGATGAGGTGCGCCCTGTGGTGCCTGCCGCTGCGCTCCTTTAGTTCTGGCCAAGAAATTGAGAGCTGATGTTTGGGCCAAGCTCCGTCGCCAAGCAATTGAGTGCAAGCGTGCCTTACGTGACTTTGGAAGCTCTGTCTTGTCCTGGGAAAGTCGCAACTTACACAAAAATAGCGTGGAGTTTCTGGTGCATTAATTCATATTTGTTCACCCACTCATTCATATTTGTTTCACATTGATGGAATGAAACACAGGAACTTGAGCGATCAGAGGCGCAAGCAAACAAAGACAGGATTAATGCAGCAGAAGGCTTGAGTAATCTGTCAATAGCCTTCGATAGGGCTTTAGAGGCCCGTAATGCAGAGGTAAGAGACCTCATAATATGTCCGTGCCAATAGCTTTTGCCATTCTCTCTCTGTCCTTGCTCTTACCTCCTCTCTCTCTCTCTCTCTCTCTCTCTTTCTCTTTCTCCCTCTTTCTCTCTCTCTCTCTCTCTCTCTCTCTTCTGTATCTCTTATCCCTATTAATCATGTCCTATCTGTCAGTCAGTCTATCTCCACATCATACACTCCTCCTTAAGAAGGCAGTATCTCTATTACGCCTTTCTGAATGTAGGAACAGGGAGAGCTTGCAGAAACAGCTGGCATTCTGCGAGATGAATTGTATAATGCTGTGGCAGACGTGACAGAGCGTCATGCAAGCGAGCTTGAAAGCAAGCCTAATATGACACAGGTGCGTGCATCGTTGTTACCTAAACGTAAAAGAAAAGGAAAGGCTATGCTGGTAGCGTTCACACATCAAGCGTGGTTCAGAAAAGGAGCACTTACGTGCCAGCACCTGAAGCCCCCTCACCTTCAAGCTTTAATAGTGAGCCACTTAATGAGGGTCAGGGGAGTTTGGTGCAGAAGCCAGCATATCCACATTGTTGTAGAAAGTGTATCTTTGATGGACTAGTGAAAAGGCATACTGATAAAGTGTTCACGAAGCTTGATTTTAGTGTTTTTGTGTCTGTCAAAATCCAGCCCTAGATCTGAGAAAAGTTTATAGATACTGTTTCTGTTGTCGCCTTTTAACCGTGAATAAGGTGTTTACTTGGAAGCCTTCCTGCATACTTGTTTGTTGCCTACGTGCTTATTGCCTCTTTGCTGTGAGAAAGGTGTTTCTTGAAAGCCTTCCTGCATACCAACTTGCTTAGTTGTTGCTGCAAAGCCGTGAAAACCGTGAGCAACCAGGGAGGAGGTCACTGTCGCCCAGCAAGCAACTTTGGTGAACTGCGCTTGTCTGCGGCCTTTCTTTTTGACACATTTCATGCACAAATCATACATACAGTATGTAAGTATATGTAAGTATGTAACATACTTAACCGACAGAGAATTCTAAAAGATGCGCAAAATTGCTGTCACAGGTCGACAGGAGTATCTCCCAGGCTTTATCAGGTGTCAGTGCTCAGGTGACCAGTTTGCAAGGAGCGTGGTCATGCCAAAACGCCGCAACGGCCACAAACGAAGCCAGCATATTAGAGTTGAAGGCTGAACTGAAACAGCAGGTGAGGTTTGAAGCATGAGGTTGAGAGCGGGCCTCTTTCTAAAATTGTGGTTGAATGATCCAACAATACCTCCTTTTTATTTGCAGCTTTGTTGCAGATTTCTATGTAGAGAAGCATATGCTTTGTGAAAAATCATCAGGTCTGACTTTAGAAAATGTGTGCACGGGCCTGCAACCTTGCAGAACTAATGGATTAGAATTCAATGCGGCGCAGGTGGAGGAAATGACCACACAACTTGAGGAAATGACCAAACAGCTGGATGATCTGCACACTTTCAAGGTTAGTCAACACTTTATCTCAGGATGGGTGTGTATTGTGTGTGCATTAAGACCCGGGGGGGGGGGAGGCTGACCTCTTTTGGCCTCAGGAGTATTAAGAACCGGACTTCCCGGTCAGCTTGAGAGTGCCTTTGCCGCATAGAGCGGGTTTGCCGTTGAGGCACCTCATCATCCTGCGTGGGTGCTTCTTTTCGCTTGGCTGCAGCCGTTAGTGTTGCATACCGTGTCTGGGTAGTTGAAGATGGCTGAGTCTGTTGGCCTGCCAATCCTTAGTCATCATGACGGTGGTATGTTGAATGCAGAAAGAGCTTGTGTGTTGGCGTACGTGCAAACAAGATGCCACCAACCTGATCAACAATAATGGCACCCAACAAAACTAGTCTGAACACTTTTACTCCTTGGTTTAATGTGGAAATTGTGGTTTTGTCTACGCTGAATTAAGAGAGAAGACAGCATATTGAACCTTGCCTCATCATCCTGCGCGGGTGCTTCTTCAGAAGGTGGTTACTAGCCCAGGCGTTATAAGCTGTGCCTCGTGGCGCTCTTCACTTGAATTGGCGTTGGGTGTCAGAACCATTGTCATGCAACTCTTTCTTCTTTCGGTCAGCTTCAGGTGTGTCAGCTTTCAGAGAACCACAGAACATCAGCCCTTCCTGCTCCCTGCCTCTCTTCTTCAGACGGAAGCTTGACAGGACGATGGTTGTGGAAGACAGGACAGACCCTGGTGCGTTTGCAATGACCTCAAATATAGGTTTGGTTAGCCTGCGAAGGGTTGTGGCCAAAACACTCTGGTCGCAAATATTAATTATCCCTTGTCAGACTTAGTAGTGTACTTGTGTGCACAACTTGGCTTTAAGCGTCTTAAGAGTCCTACTTCACAGCGTTGCGTGCAATAAAGAGCCCAGTTGTCACGTGCTGCCACGTGTGTTAAACAAGGTGCACTGATTAGTGATTAGAGTTCTGAACCTGCTCTTCAGGTGGGAGGTGTGATCCCTTGGACACTGCAAGTAGTGAACTCGCACCCGGAGGTGCTAGGCTGGTCACCAGAGTACAGTAGCATTATTACTGTGTCTACGCCAGGGCTGTGGAACCTAACTTTTGGGTTTTACGCACGCAAGCGCCCAGTCGTTCAGGCAGGTTGCTGACACGGTGCTTGTGCTGGATTTCCATAGATCATGCTTTGATTTATCACAGCAACTCGTCCCGTTGTCATAGTCAGCAAACTTTAATGCTTGTGCCTGTACAGTTAGTAATGTAGTGCACTGATCAACTTTTAAGTCCAACCTTATAAGACCAGAGTCTCACCTTTCTTAAGCATTTTGCTGAACCATCTTGTATCCTCTTCTATCCAGGTCTTCCTCAATGGTGAGCCCATTATTACTTCTCAGAGGACCTTTAAAAGTACGCCACTCAAATCTGGCACCGTGACAGGCTTGACAGGTTCCGAAGTCTGCAGCTTGCCTGCAGGAGGGGCTCGCATTGCAGTTGCTCTATCTGAAATTGAGCCTTCAGAGAAAATTGAGGGTTTTTTACAGCTTCAAAAACTATAGAACTCACAGCAATGCAGGCGTGTTGTTGCTGTTTTTCCTTGGGGGTTTTGTATTGGGGATATTGCTTACCGTAGTTTTTGTACTTGTACCTTTTTCTGAAATGGAAGTTTTGTTGGAATGTTAGGTAGGCTTGGCGTTCTCGCGCTTTTTGTTTGTTTTTGACTAATTGTTTGAAGTCCTACCTTGGAGTCGACTCGCAGATTCTGCGCACAAGACCGGTGTGCGTTTTTTCCAGAGGACCTGATAACTGATGTGGCCCCAGATGTTTGCCTTTACCTGTTTTGAGCAACTGGAGGCGTTGGTAACAGATTATAATTAGATTTCCATGGGGGGACCTTCAGCCAGATTGTTCGGCTGATCGGCCTGTGACTGGTCCTCACCAGTCAACAATAATTCCATAAGCTCAGACACAAAAGAACAATGTTTGTTGTCGTGTTGCAGAGGAAATCATGAGCCACCTGGGCACTAACTTGTTGTCGCGTAAAAAAACATAATAGGTAAAAAATTCTCCTTAGAGCATAAACGCCTGCGTCTCTACACATCAAAAGGGCATGCGCTTCATCTTAGGTCTCCTCACAAGCACAACGGTCACACAAAGCAGAGCTTTTATGATCCCAAGATGCTGCGTCTCCACCTTGAGGGTATGCGCCCTCAGCCTAAAACGGCTAACATTTTGCAAGACATGTTGAGCGAGACAGATCCAAATGCCATGCAAATGTCTTGGCAACTGAAGAGGGGCACGCACATTGGGATCAAATGGCACTGCTAAAAGAAATCGATATTTTGCCAACTTGCTATTTGTGTCTCTTGGGTTCAATCCCTCGACATTTCTCCACACTGGCATGCTCAAATCGAACAGTGAGACGTTAAGCAGGGTGCTGTAAGTGGATCTGAGCATACATTTACGTGATCCCTCTTGCTGGACGCAGGTCTTAGATGCTTTTCAAGGGTTGAGGCGTTGTAATTCATTTGTGCAAGCAGTGCGGCAGGGTACTTCCATTTCGCCATGTGCCTGTAGTGAAAGTGTGGTCCTACGTGGGGATGAGACCACCTATAAGGCATATAAAAATGTGCCCACCCTTCATTTTACAATGTGCACAATACAGGGCTTTAGAACCTAAACAAATGGCACAGTCTGAGACCTGAATTTGTGCCGATGCAGGCAATGGTGGTTTGATCTCCTGAGGTGCAAGCTGTGTGTAGAACTTGCAAAATGATGACAAAACCAGCCAAAACGGACCATCCACACACACACACACACACTCACACACATGAGGGTGACTGTTATGCACGGACAGTAAAATGCGTGCGTGTGTGAATGATGCGAGTGTGTGTTAGTCATCTTCGTAGGGCCTTGCTTGAGAAATAGGTGCGTGCCTTCAGCATGGGACCCCCATCTGTAGCTAGCTAGAACATTATTGCCAATCTGAAGCGGCACAGGCGGTCTGCAAGATGAGTAGGGCTTGCTGCCAACCTCTGTAATCTTGCACGTAATAATCTTACTCGCAATGTGCTTGCATGGGCACCCAAAATATTAGCTTGCTTGGGAGATGGAGTTTAGCATATGCAGATGAAAGGTAGCAGGATACATATATACAAGGCACGATACTTTTTAGGGGGTAGTTGACGTAGGGTGTGCTGACCGCTCTGGACAATAAACTCAATTAGGGGGGGGGGTCCTACATCCCTGTTTGCTGGAAGGGCTTTGCATTCAGCTGGGTGCGTTTTTAATATGTTATGGTGGTAGTGGCTGCAAGGAGTTGTAGTTGTTGACGTGAGCCCTTATATGTTAAGGTACATTTATGGTACATGTGTTTTATTATATAGTCAGCCGTATGTGGTGCATACATATAGCACAGGTCATGCCTAGATAGGTGTTTTTGTAAACAGGCAACGAGCTACTGAGTAGAACAGGCTGATCCTAGGATTTTGGGCAACACTCTTCCGAGGTGCGCTGCATGCACCCTCATGCACATGCGCTTGGATTGGTTTCATTACAATGTGCGTGTTGTGCAATTTTGTGGTAGCGTGAGATCTTACTGAGCTTCCTATTTGCATGGTGGTGATCACGTCCATGAATGCTGGTACTATTTTGTCAAGCCAGTCAGGTTGTATTGCAATGACATCTCTTTGTCACGTTGTAATGTTGTAATACGATGTCATCTCTTTGTGGACCTTTTGTCAAGCCAGTCAGGTTGTAATGCGGTGTCATCTCTTTGTCAGGTTGTAATGCAATAATGCCATCTCTTTGTCTGAACCTGCGGTTCTTGTATAGATAAAAAATGCAGGCATTTACAAACCACTCCCCACAGTAAGGAAAAGGTGCCACATTGGTAGCAGGTATAGGATTCTGCCTTAAGGAAGATTTATAGATGTTACTAAAGCATAATACAAATCATCTTCACAGTAAATACGCACATTCACTTCCCCCCGCAAAAGTAGCCTTGACCTATATTATGCACAGGGGGAACAACAGTTTATCATTTATCTTGGATATTGAGCCTCCCTTAAGATAGCATCTTTGGTGAATGACTGTATTAATATGTGTTGATTCACACGGCCACTCAGGCAGGCAGGAAAGTTAGCAATGCATAAAAGCTCATTGTAGCATATGTGCTGTAACTTTTGAAATTTTGAGGCATAGACAGGCAGAGTATTCTGGTTGATGATTCAAAACCAACACAAAGAAAAGGAGCCTCTTGTTGCCTACAATTATGAGCATACACCTAACAAAGCTAGCGCCAAGGTGTATGGTGAGGCTCTAAAGAAGGGACATTATGGGGCAGCCGTTGCCTACTCAGATGTACTAATAACATAACATCTCTGTTGAAAGGTTTACAAGGTACAAGGAAAAGGCCTTCAATCAAAGCGTGCAACTGCTAGCCTGCTCATAAAAAACAATCAGTTTATGCAGGAAAAATTGGAGTTTGCTGTTGTTCTGGCGCAAACAGGAGGTAGAAACATCCTGTGCTCATGTTTATAAGGATAAGGACTCATATCTCCTGCAAAGAGACACTGTATAGGGGTGTGTGCAGTGGAATAACATGCTGTTCATCCTGGACACCATCATCAGCCTCACACAGATGACAGGCAGGGGAGGACCTGGGGTTCCATGTTGCGGTCTCAAAGCAAAGGGTGTGGACACGCAGTCTGAAACGGGCAACACTGCGAATGACATCTCGAGTGGGAGGTCAAGGAAAATAGATTCGGAAGGGCAAGGCTGTAGGGAGAACGAGGAGCCAGAGCCTTTTTTGGGGGCAGTGCACACCATCTGCTGTACGTGAGAAATTTGCTGTTGTGCTCTCGTGGGCTGCCATCAAAATAAAGTGTCCAAAACTCCAAGTGTCTATCTCTGAGGTCCACAACAAAACAACTGAGGTCAATAAACTCACAGTTCCGCAGCTTTTCTTTGAACATGTACTCTTGTACCAGACCAGTCATGGCTGAGAAAAAAATTGGGAAAACCAGCAGTCATCAGACCTGGAGCTCAGTCGCATGTCAGCATGTAAAACTTTGGTGCTGGCAGTGATGCTGTTGCATTGGGTCAGATAACTGTAAAGACGCATGGTGGCACGAAACCAGTTGAACTGTAGGGGCTCAGCCAAGGCCACACTCTCGCATAACGCAACAAGAAGGAGTAGTGTCCCTGACCCCAAGGATTTGTTCTAACACTATCAGCAGCCACTTCTGAACTGGGTTGTCCATCTCTTTGCCTCGTTGTATAAAAGGAGTTGACCAGATCTGGCTCGCGTACATGCTAGCAGGAATTGCATAAGTTTTGAGGAGCCAGATGTGAGCGTGCAGCCTGTTAGTAAGGATATTCTCTTTTACGAACTTTTTAACTCTGAAAGTTCCAGCCGTGGAGGGTCTCAGCGCTGCAACCGCAGTGATCTGTTTGTTATTTTGTCACACACCATGCCCAGGTATTTAAATGTGTCGGTGTTGGATAGTTGCGTGCCGTCATATTAGAGAGGAGGCAGGTGGTTGTCAGACCTGGAGTTGAAACACATCACCTCAGATTTGTGTGTGATTACCGTAAAAGATTTCTGTGGGCATAAGCTCTGAGCCTGTTGAGCCTGGATTGCAGCTGGACATTGGACAGGAGAGAGAGGTTGTCAGCAAACAGCAGTATTGGGACAGCATAATTTGGAATGCCAGCAAGTGCGCCCTGTACCCCTTCAGCCAGACTGTCAAGTTTAAGTAGATGAAAAACAGCAAGGGGGAGAGGGGCAGCCTTACTTCACACCAAACTCTGGCTGCACACTTGCTTGCTTGTCCCCATCCAGCAGTGTGTACTCATCTGTGCAATACAAGTATGCCTGCTTGAAGTCGATGAAAGCAGTAAACAGTCGTGATGTGCTTGCTTGTAGTTTTTAGGCTGCATCTTTCAAGCATCTTGATATGAAGAGTGGCTGCAGCGTGCTTCTGCCAGGGAAGAAACCAAACTGGACATTTAGGATCTTGTTATGCTGGCCACACCAGTCTTGAACGATAGAGCGCAGAACATTGGCAAACAATTTGTACAGCGTGCCACTCATAGCGATCATTCTGAAGTTGCCCGGATTTTCCACTGGCCCCTTCTTGTGAATAGAAGTAAGCTTGGCTTCTTTCCAGGACCTGGGAATGCGTGCTTGTGTCACGAGCATGTTGAAAAGAGCGGCTCTGTTGAAAGAAAAAACAAAAAACAAGAAAGACAATGCAGGCAGCTAAGATTCATACGCCACATTTGTTAAAAGAAAGGCACCATTTTAGAACCAGGTACCGTAAGAATCTTCCGCTTGTGAGAAGATCAAATTGTCAATGGAAATCAAGAGGGATGCAGACTCAACCTGAGACCAGCTCCTGATAAGAGAATTGATAGGTTTGAAACGGTTTAGGCTAGGATTAGGATTTGTACTGAAAAAGGCTTGCCTGGTATGGACTAGTTGCAGCAGCGTAATTATCAGAATGGATATCATATGGCGCTTGGAAGCAAATTTTACTCTCAAAAGGATGGTGTGGAGGGTAGTACTATAACTTGAAGGGTGGTGACGTCGCTTTTCATGCTCTTTCTCAAGGTGCTCGACTGGTTTTCAGGTCTAGTAGTATCCTCACCGTACTTGATTTCAATGAGGTGGATGTGACATTGAAGAATGATAGGCTGATGTTGTTCGGGGATGAATGTGCTGCTGGTGGCTGATGAAGCTCCCAATCGCCAACAGTCGCTCCCTGTCGCTTTGAAGGATCAATAAACTGTTTTTTTACAGAGAAGGACAGCATCTGGACGGCAGGAGGTTAGCCTACTTTTGCTTGAGAAACGGGGTGGAAATATCCACTTAATTACGATTCTATTTTCAGCTGTTTCAAGATTCCAGAGATTTTGCATAGCCAGTCATTCGCTGCCGATATCCATGGAGACAAAGCAGGACGACCCTAGATCATACTGCTAGATCATTGCTAAGTTGTGTCTCTCAGCGATCATATTTCTTATCCCTAATTGTATATGTGTGTTGGCACCCAGAGAGGATGTGCAGGGCACTGAAGTCTAGTTGTGGGCAAAGGGAACAGCAGGTCGGACTCGCTGCGCTCTTGTTTAAACATGATTAGAAAGAAAAGAACGCAGATAGTGCAAATTAAACACTACCGGCATGGATTAGGAAAGGATGTTATTTTGTGTTCTACATAAGGAAGCTTGATCGCGTTATCTAGCTATAAGCTTCTTAGTGGAGACTAGTCTTTTGTTTATGCATACTATCTCTTTTCTTTCCATGTACGTTTGAGCCACTGTGCCTGAAAGCATTTGTCAATAAATGGCTGATTGTACCGCAGTGGTTTGTGAGAGACAGCGGACAAGGGGAGCTCGGAGGTCAATTCACAGGACCTGCTGGATATCCTTGCTGGCACGTGTAAACATGTTTAAACTTGTGGTTCTATAACTATCCATTTCTTTTGCTAGTAAACAGTTTTTTCCTCCCTCAATGCGGGGATGAGCGTGCCACCACCACTCCTGGAGCTACAGTTTGAGCAACCAAATTTTTGCTATCATACCGAAAAGGCAAAACTATCTCTGGTTGCATAAAGGATTGAGGATTGCCTTAAAAATGGGCAGGCAATTCACTACTTTTCTTTGAAACCTAAAATCAATTTAATACAATGCTCTCAACGAAGCAGAATGCCGTGGCGCCAGCTGGTATGCAGAGGAGCCGGGGCTCTCTCAAGGTCCAAGCAGCCATCCAACAGATGCCGGGAACCAGGAGTCCCGCGCAGACCGGCTCCGTGAGTGGAGGCTATTTTTCCGTGTTTTGGTTGTAGGCTAACTTCCTCTGGTGGGGACTGCACTCCTTGTTGCCAAGCAAGCAGAGTCTGTACAGTGTGGCATGCATCCCAGGAGTGTGCAGCAACCAGGCAGTTGACAGGAAGTGTTCCGTATGAGGAGCCTGCAGGCACGCTCAGGCCTCCTCTTCCCCTCTTGCAGGTTAAACAAGCAATGACCATGACAGAAAAGATTCTAGCCAGAAAGTCTGGCAAGTCCTCTGTCCGGCCAGGAGACAACACCTGGACAGATTGCGACAAACTCATGACACACGACGTGTGCGGTCCAGGGACGTTTGGCATCTTCCAAAAGGAGTTTGGAGAAAATGCCAAGGTGCGAGCACGCTCAATTTGTCCTTGTACCCGTACACATGTGCACGCATACGCGCGCATACACATGCGCAGGCGTGCACACACACACACACACACACACACACACATACAACACACATTCACATTAACACATACACGCACAAATATACACATACACGCATACATAACACCCAGCTACATTCAGACATGCATGTGCACATACATATAAACAGCACATGCACACATCCCCACACAAACATGCACACATATACGTGCATGCAAGCGCAGTGCACGCATACACAAACACACATGCGCTTACAAATCTGTGCGCATGCGCACACACAAAATACACACATACACACAAAATGGCAAACACACACGCACGGACATAGTCGGCCCCGTGAAAAACCCACCCTACCAGTCCCATTTAGCTCTCCACCCAATTTAAAGCCCCCTATACCTCATCTGAATGCAAGATACTTGGTGTTATATCTAAATCATTGACATTTGCTGGAAATTTGGCATTCTGGGGGGTTTTGTGGGGCCCGCTGCGTATTTTGCACCCACTTTGGCAGGGGAAAGGTGCATTTCTGAGGTTGCCCCGATTGACCTCTGCTTCAGGATATAAGCATTATAAATGTCATGTAACAATGCTGCAATGTCAAATTAGAGTCAGGGCCGCCCAAATATCTCCCCAGCCTCTGCACCTCTCCCCAACCTTGAAGCATCTGCTGAAAGGGAAAAATCAGCCATCCAATGCATGTCTCAGGTCACGGAATGGTGGAGTGGGTGAGATATGCGTGCGCAAAGTTAAGTGACGATTTGGCTGGCAGGGGGATGAGTTTTTTACGGGGGCGACCATATGCGTACAAGCGCAAGTACAGAAAGGGGGCAACCGCAAACACAAACATTGAGCATACAGAAGGTTACACATCTTTGAATCACAAACACACACAGGTGCAGACATACATGCACATTTACGTACTTCCAAAGAGACACCCACACTCCGATGCCCATCCATGCATTGACACAAATAAATAGGCGCAAACGTACGAGCATGCACGTGCATAGACGCAAATATATGTACGTACACGTGCGCATACACATTACCTACAATACACACAGTACATACAATACACACACATACACACACAATACACACATACACACGTATACACACACAAACGCATATCCATATACAT
>Ga0307947_1002907_pt1 | contig 13810 bp, 19 predicted proteins | sample OrgLakmetagen232_FD_201840 | JGI IMG/M metagenome (GOLD analysis project Ga0307947, IMG submission 201840) | Saline water microbial communities from Organic Lake, Antarctica - #232 | ecosystem: Environmental > Aquatic > Non-marine Saline and Alkaline > Saline | place: Antarctica: Organic Lake...
AAGGATGCACATTTACATAAAGCTTGTTCTTACTGCTTGTATTGCTGTTGGTTATAATCAGATATATTCACGTTACGAGTTTTGCCTGTGTGCTGTGATTGGGATCCAGTGCTCTGCACTCACTCTCCTCTCTCTCTCTCTCTCTCTCTCTCTCTCTCTCTCTCTCTCTCTCTCTGTCTCTCTCTCTCTCTCTCTTTCTTTTCCTCTCTCTTGCTTTTCCTGTGCAGCAATTTCCCCCCTTCTGACCCTTACGCACATTAAATGACTGATTGCAACGTGTTTGCAACGTCCTTGTTTCTTTTAACAGGGAGGGTCAGCAGGATGTGTCATGTGGTAATGACTGCCAGAAATCTTATGTGAAGGCGCGTGTGCAACAAGTGTGATGAAAATCACGCAGTAGACAAAGAATAGAGGCAGACTTAATCAGGGCTGCCATGGATTTTGCTGATTATTAGCAGGCCATACGTACTCCAGTGATCCTACATATATTGCTTGTTGTGAGGCACATTGTAGAACTTGCAAACTTTTTTTTTTACCCAAATCACGGGTGTTGTATGTATGGGAAGGGTGTGTTGTGTTTCCGGAATGCTGCTTTTAAAATGTCTGAGCAGCACACAGCGGTACGACTTAAAAGTAATGAATTATGTTAGCACTTTCCTAGCCAAAGAATGAGGTAAAGCTTAACCGGCTCGCATGCTATATTCTCCATGCCCTTTCCCTGGGTAAACTATGAAGAATTGCAAAGTATAGAAAGCCACATAGAAAGCAAAGCCCCTGAACCGGATGCTGTAAACCTTGATGCAAGATATTGGCAAAACTGTAACACTGGAAAACAAATGGAGAACAAATGAAGGTGGTGGTTTGCTGCCGGGCAGTCAAAGGGAAGCTGAGTACCTCAATTACCTGATATGACTCCGTGTCAAAAGATGGTTACACTTATGTAAGAAATAGCGCATTGTTTTAGAAAGCTGGCAATGTCACCAAGTGTTTGTGAATTAGACCGTAATTTGCTGGTCAATGACCCCTTATTTCTGAAATGTACAGGTTTACGCAAGTTGAATGTAGTGCAGATCACAAGGAAAAGGTGTGCTGGTAGGTCACAGGTCTGTGCTGATACAAACCAGCGTGCATCCAAGAAACACTCTTGATTACATTGCCTGGTAAATTTTACACTATTTAAGTAAGACCTTGTCAGTTTCGATTGTTGTTTAAAAAAGACATCTTCAAATAACTCATTTTCACGCCACACATTAGCCTCTTCCAGTCTGCAGACTAACACACAAACTCTGGCACAGCTGTGGTTTATGTTTCTGTGCCTGTTCACGACTGCACGATTGTCAAAAGCGACCTTTGAAACGGGAGAGCCTGATTTGAATTTGGTGCTCCTGCCTAAATAAATACGTCCTATTTCTGGCTGTTCTCGTGTCATTCTACACTGCTGTAATGTCAGGGGCACGCAAAATTGGTAGCAGAAGAAAGACTTTACAATAATAATGCATGGTACCCACTTAAGACAAATTCAGCAGCAGAGAAGCGAAGATTCTCATATTGTCTCCTTTCTTGGACGAGGGGAAATCATTGAATTAAAAAGCACCAAGTTCAATAATTTCACAGATCAATTTATTCATCACACACTCAGGTCGTGTTACCAAGCTTCTGCAGCAATGAACGTTTTGAAGCAATGAACATTCATCATGGCAGCATGCATGCTCGTCCACACAGCCGCTGGACAGAGCTGTGATCAGGAATTTTGTGCACAAGTTATTGTGTGCGGTGAGTAACTTGTAACAACATTGAGGTTTCACCTGGAATGTCTATTTGAATCTGCTTTATTCCAGTGTGGCATTACATTCGTGTGTTTGAACAATAGCAGGAACATCTCAGATCACGCCCTCTGTACACTAGCACTGCACCAGCATTTGATCGTACCAGAGGAGGATTGATCTCCTGGTCGCTATGTGGAACCTTGGCTGCTTGCAGGTTCAGATGGGCTCCAGTATCCAACGCCATGTGCGGCTGACTGCGCGGGAGTGCATTCAGAGCCCAAAGGAGAAGAACCATGCCCAGCAAAATGTGATCGGCCTCACCCGCAAGAATGCTCCTGCCCGCACATCTATGTCTGGTAAGTATGTGGCTGTTAACTTATTCGAGCCTCTTGACAACTTGACCTACATTTTGTCGCTCTTTGAGGTGCCTTCTTCCAAGAAGCTTTGTTGGCTTGCCTGATATAATGCAGCTGCGCTGAATGCATCCTGTTCGCCCTAAATTTACAATTGCTGCATCAACAGTGCTTAAAGAAAAAATAATGCATTATTTCACAATTTGCAGCGGCAAGGACAACGTCACATACACCGGACCTTGTGCGGCACTCGCACATGGGCTCAAGCTAGGAGAGTGGAAGGAGGGCAAGTGCGACACTGTATTCCTTGAGGAGTCCTGCACGTGCAAACTCATTTACAAGAAGTAGGTTTGGCTCTGAATTGGTATGCAAAGATAAGAATGGCAAATCTGATTTGATCAGGGATTGATTAGACCGTAAAAAGGAAGAAGGCTCTTTGTTTCTGCTCGTGAAGACTGCACTGTCTGCACTTTTTCTATTTGCGTTGCATCATTTTGCATCATGCTTTTGTCACAAGGATGCACATTTACATAAAGCTTGTTCTTACTGCTTGTATTGCTGTTGGTTATAATCAGATATATTCACGTTACGAGTTTTGCCTGTGTGCTGTGATTGGGATCCAGTGCTCTGCACTCACTCTCTCCTCTCTCTCTCTCTCTCTCTTTCTTTTCCTCTCTCTTGCTTTTCCTGTGCAGCAATTTCCCCCCTTCTGACCCTTACGCACATTAAATGACTGATTGCAACGTGTTTGCAACGTCCTTGTTTCTTTTAACAGGGAGGGTCAGCAGAATGTGTCATGTGGTAATGACTGCCAGAAATCTTACGTGGAGGCGCGTGTGCTGCAAGTGTGATGAAAATCACGCAGTAGACAAAGAATAGAGGCAGACTTAATCAGGGCTGCCATGGATTTTGCTGGTTATTAGCAGGCCATACGTACTCCAGTGATCCAATTAATACATATATTGCTTGTTGTGAGGCACGTTGTAGAGCTTGCAAACTTTTTTCTTTTACCCAAATCACGGGTGTTGTATGTATGGGAAGGGTGTGCTGTGTTTCCGGAACGCTGCTTTTAACATGTCTGAGCAGCACACAGCGGTGCGACTCAAAATAATGGATCCTGTTAGCACTTTCCTAGCCAAAGAATGAGGTAAAGCGTAACCTCGCATGCTATATTCTCCATGCCCTTTTCCTGGGTAAACTATGAAGAATTGCAAAGTATAGAAAGCCACATAGAAAGCCCCTGAACCGGATGCTGTAAACCTTGATGCAAGATATTGGCAAAACTGTAACACTGGAAAACAAATGGAGAACAAATGAAGGTGGTGATTTGCTGCCGGGCAGTCAAAGGGAAGCCAAGTACTTTAATTACCTGATTTGATTCCGTGTCAAAAGAATATTACACTCCTGTAAGAAGTAGCGCATTTTTTTGGAAAGCTGGCAATGTCACTAGGCGTTTGTGAAATAGACTGTATTTTACTGGTCGCCAATGACCTCTTATGTGCAACATTTAAATTAACGGCGCGAGTTGAATACAATGCAAATTACAAGGAAAAGGTGCAGGTCCGTGCTGATACAAACCAGCTTGCATGCATTCAAGGAAGACTCATGATTACACTGCCTAGGTAGCGCTCATCACCTATACCGTTACACTACCTAGATAGCACTTGTACTGCTAGCCCTGCTAGGAAGTAGAAGAAAAGACGGATAATGAACTACAAGAAGGATAAGGCTTTTTCAATGACACCCACAGAGGCCATCAACACACTATACTATGATGATATGGACATCCTGCACATAGATAATTGGAGGCTCTTCACCCCCAAAAAAAGGGACAGAGATGACACACCCCTAAGACAGAAACAATACCACATTTTCTATGCCCCCATGAATATTGAAAGATGGGCTCTTCCCCTCTTTAAATCAGTTGGACTAGTGCCCAAATCCAGTAAGACTATTGCCCGGAGCCAGATTAAGTGCGCATGCTGTGAAATTTGCTCCTACCATCTAGGACTTGAACCTCCAGACCTCTCCCCACCTTTTAAAGACATGTACATCTGATGTCTCAACCATACCTACCACTGGCAATGCTTGCTTAAAACAAGCTGCTGCAACGCCACTGAAAGGGAAGCTATTGATGCCAATAATTCATGGGCCTGTATCAATCTAAACCAAACTGAAAAGGAAAGCCATATCCTCTACTCGCAGAAAAAAGAGCCTATGGAGGTTTAATGGTACCCAACCTGGGAGGCAGAAGAACTACAAAACACGTGCGAAAGCTTTAAGCAGAGCCTCGAAATTTATGAAGAGCAAATCACCACACCAAACTCATCTCAGCCCGCACCAGATGAACACTTAAATGATCTTCAATAGCAAGGGTTCTCTGCCATCCAAGAGGGCAGCAAGTACCAACCCTACAATGTCGATCTTCGGAACAAAGTTAGCTTTGACATCCAACCCACCAACCCACAGGCTGACATTACGGCCACAGGGCATTGTGAGTACTGGATCACAACCATTGATCTCATGAAGTATCAAGAAAAGAGTACTTTATCCTCCCCAGATGACACTATGCTTCCTGAAGTATACACTGACACAGTAGTCTGTATTTACAATGTTGACGGAAAGTGTAAAGGTATGACTACTCTTAAGCGCCTTAACATACTACGAAAGGCCTTTGGCAGGGCAAAATGCAGCGGTCTACACGATCACGTCCAACCTCCTCCCATTAGCTTTGCATCAGAACTTGTAGGCCTCATTGCACGTAAAGACACCTCTGCCTCTAAACATACGAACAAAAAAACTACTCTTTCACACGGATACTCCCCTCCCACATCACCGCCGCCTTTCAAGAGTGGGCCCTGGTCACTAAAGAAAAAATGGCATCCCCCCTCGACCATGACCCCAAATTCCCCCATTACTGGAGTGAGCACCCAAGGGACAAAGCGTTTGGGGCAAACACCGATGCCTTCTCCTCCCGATTTTCTGGGTTCTCCATATGCCATCCCATTTACCATGAAAACACCATACTCTTAGCTACAAGACATGCCATCTACTCTGCTGCTGTCAGCACAGAGGAAACAGCCACATTCATGCTCCTCCCTTCCTGGAATAAAAATATGACCACAAATCCCTGTGCATCACTTTGCCGCAAATACCCATACATACGTAAATTCCTGGGCACCACCCCATCAGACCAACTCCAATATGCGAAAGTGCCCTTCTGAAAAAATATACAAATACCACTTTCCAAACACTCCTGGGAATTGAAGATCATTGCCATATGGAACGCCAAGGGCAGGGTCTGCCTCAATGCTCACAACAACGACTGGCTAAAAAAACTTGCCAGAGAAATTTCTGAGGCAAAATGGGAAATTCAAAACATACATAACCATCCCAACCAAACAGCCTTGGGTTCCGGACAGCACTGAGGACTCAACAAATTCAATAAGCTACACAATGACCACCCTCAAACCCCAGAAGGCCCAGATGAAACAAGTGCCCTGATTAGCACTGATCAACCTCATACTTGTAATATCGACGAAGCACCCCAAAACAGCTCCAGCTAAAACCTAACCCGTAAGGTAAAAGATTGGCGGGATTGGACCTACACTGATGGCAGCCTCCAAAAGAATGGAGTAGGGCAAGACACCGGATCAGGCGTATACCACCCTCACTTAAGTGTTGCCCACTATGTAAACCCATAAGGCATGGGTATAACCAACACCATCTCACGTGCAGAGCTAGCAGCTATATATTGCAGCTGCAGTCATACACGGCTACTCACATATAGCCACAGACAGCCTTACATCACTGCACCAAATCAAAAAGCAGCTCTCACACCCGAATCTCCATCTCCACCACATCCAAGAAGACGTCCTTCAATCCATTGCTAAAGCAATCCGCCAATCACCATCGCCCATCCATTTCTTCAAAGTAAAATCCAATGCCGGTATTATCGGTAATGAACATGCCGACGCCCTTGCTAAAAAGTCAGCCACCACCCACTCCGACATCGCTGACACCTCCATCAAAATAGCAGGCTCTGAGGGAAATCCCTTCTACGACATCCACTGGCTTACAAAAGAAAACACAGAAAACCAAACACAAACCCACAATCATACCCATACAACAAACATGGCCCATCCTCCTCCCCCACAGCTTTGGTACCTACCAAACCACAGTGACGCCCTTTAAGCACACATGCATCTTCTCCATAAACTGGAAAATGCCAAAACCGAAGCAAACTACCATGCGTACTACCGGACCCTCATAAAGGACGGCACTGCCAATGGAGCCACTAGCAATGCTCACCTAACATCATCCTATGTCCCCTTTAAGACCAAATGTGTCATTATGAAATACAGAACAGGCACCCTATATAATCAAAAACATGCGGTATTGTTCAAACTTTCAACAAGTCAAACTTGCCCCCTTTGCCCACACGTAGACTGTGCCCTGCACATCCTTCTGGGTGCCAACACACGCAAATAGGGAATATGATCACCGAAAGACACAACTTCGCATGCCGCATGATCTTTAAGGCTATTAGCAAAACAGGATCCTTAGCTTAGGATCATGCGTTGTCTCCATAGATATAGGCAGCAACGAACGGATGACCATGCAAAATCTCCGGATTCCTGAAACAGCCGAAAGTAGAATTGTTCCCTAATGGCTCTTTACACCCCGCTTCTCAGATAAAGACAGATTTACTTCCAGCCGCCCAGATATTGTGACGGTTACTCCAATCTCTGCAAAAACACGAAAACAACAAATCACTGCAGGGGGGTGGGTTCTTCGGAGTGGCAGGGGGCAACTGAGGGAGACTCCGGAGCACCCCAGCAGCACCGCCAGCCACCAGCAGAGCCACCAACTCCAGACAGCACCGACCCAAAGACCTCAGCAAACTTCGGCGTGACATCCACCTCGTCAAGATCAAGTACTGTGAGGACACCAGACCTCAGAACCAGCTGAACGCCGCAAAGGAACAGCACTAAGACCTCTGCAGCTTTCTCCAAGGAGCCTCCGTTACTCTCCACATTATCCTTTTGGGTGTGGGTGGCACCATCTACAACACTCGCACTCTGAAGCCTTTCAAAGAACTGGTTCTTGATTCTCAAAGAGAGTTAAGAAGCTTGCCTCTGTAGCGTAGTGGCCAAAATGGTTAACCAGATGAATGAGCGATAAATCGTACTTTACTCATGCATGTTACATTCGCCCCATCCTCAAGTGCTTGCGTCCTCGTAAGCTTATCACAACCCCCTAAACCACGGTACATGATGGAGGCTTTCGATTTTAGACGGAGTCCACTCAGAGGTTATGCGGCGAAGTGTAAAGCGTGCGCAAAAACACCGTTTTTGCGGGCCTGAGAACTCGAACTGAGTACCTCGGCTTCGATACCAAATGTAGCGTAGTGGCCAAAATGGTTAACCGGATGTGAGCGATAAGTAATCTTACTTTACTTATGCATGTTACAGCCTCCAAGCTCCATGTGCACTCTGTGAACCTTGCTGCCAAACTTGACCAGACGTGCCCGCCCTTTCCAGTACTGTTATCAACTCTCATCAGAATCTGGTTTCAGGCGAAGCCTGCAACCCTCTTGATCCCCAATAATTTTTCCTTTCCTTTTCGCGGTGGTGGAGGTTTACAGTACTCGGTACCAAAGTGGCTCCTTTTCCATATTTAATGTGAGGAGTGGCTTTCACTGCCTGCGTAGTTTCTTTCTTTTTCTACTGCATCAGCAAAAATTATGTTGCTGACCTGAGCTAGAAGTGCGTGATTTTAACTGGTGTAATGGCAAAACGATAATTTGGCTCAGCTATGGAGTATTGCGCAACCAAAGTGGCAAGCAAATAAAACAACGAAGAATACGATTTTTGGATGTAAACAATGGGAAAAGAAGGGAGTCGCTCGTCACAAATTATACAGAAGAGGCGTCCGTTTGCGATCCTGTAGCACCTTGTAGATTTCGTATTCTGTTATACTTTGATGGATTATTTGAAGCAATAAATGCCCATCGCTGGCGATACCTGTCAAACGTCTCAATATCATATGCTTGCTGAGCAAAAGAACACAGTAAAATATAATTTATCTACTAGGAGGTAATGGTCGTGCAGCGAAGGAATACCTCAAACATGCAAGGAGTGCAGAGCAGGAGGAGCATGAACATGCGATCCATCGCCTTTGCATTTGCTGCCGTACTCGGCACGTTACTGTTTGCCTCAGCACAGCAGCAACCTGATAGCAACCCATTCTCCAATTTAGCGACCCTCGAGGATGAGGAGAGCTTGTGCCAGGGCACCACGCCCCCCCGGATCGTGATTGACAGGTCTGTTTGATTGGTGCTCAGACTAAAGCAACTTTGCACACGCAGGGTTCCCCTGTAACATTCCTGAATGTGCAAGCACAACCTTGCAAGTAGAGATTTTTTCTGCATGATCTGCCCCCTGCCCTGATCAACACAGGGTTGTGGCCTACCCAGGGGAAGGACAGACGGCTTCGGTCACCCTGCGTAACGTAGGAGGGCAGGTGCGTTTTTATGCGTGATGATGTTGACAGGGTCAGTGAATGCACGTCTTAATTAAGAGGTTCAAAGGGTGAATCACGCATTTGCTTGCAATTGCATTTCTGCTGGGCAGCAGTCTCACACATGGCCATCACCATCTAATTCCAGTCAACAATTGGCATGTTGTGCTCTGCAGACGGCTGATTTGAAGGGCTACCGCCTCACGGACAGCGATATTCGCGATGTGGAGGCCGCAATGGTATTCCTTTTTCCCTGACTCGTGTTGTAGCCCTAGGTGTACATACAAAGTGTTGGGTGCAAATTTGGCAGCTTGGCAATGTATCTTGATTTACTGGTTCCTAACTGTATATGTGTGTGCCACAGAACCTCAAGTTTGGCCAGCCCGAGGCGTGCAACAACAAGATGAACACCACCATCGAGCCCACAGAAACACTCCTCATCAAGCCACAGGCCGATGACAATCCTTGCGGCTTTCCTTTTGGGATTTCTTTCAGGTAACACCATGCTGCAATGAACGTGCATTTGCGGAGGAGATAGAGGGATCATCGGTAAAAGTGAAACAGAAAGCGGGAGTGAATGAACATTTCATTCATGAAACTAGAAGGTTGGTGTTGGTGAACATTGAAGAGAAGAAACCAAAAGCAGTACACAACCTAATTGCAAGAAGTTGTGCACATTATTTTACTGATCTTATCCAACTCTTGCAGGGACGAGATTAACCTTATCGATGCAGAGGGCAAAACGGTGGCCAAGGCAAAATGGTCAGACGCCGACCAAGGGCAACCACTGCGCAACTTACCCGAGCCAAGATCAACATGTATGTTGCTCGCTCAGAGAATCTTTGCACAGCTTGTTTCTCAACTTGTAGTGCACTGATTGTGAAGAGACATGCAAAGGCCATGTGCTCTAAGCGGGTATGTTCCATTCACTCCCCTTTGCACATCCAGAGCTATTCATTCTTATTTTCCCATAAACTTCTTGCCTGTGCAGCCAATGGTGCTGAGGCGTACCCTGAGGAACCGACCTACGTGAAGGTGCCTGAGAACAAGCCGGTGCTAGAGGTTTTGAGGCACTTGGGCAATTACGCTACTTTCTTGCAAGCGCTCAAGGTGCGTTGCCCTTTTTTTTTGTTTCACTGATGATAGAAATTTGTAAATTATGCCATCAGCAGATTAACGGGAAATGAGGGAAAGGATGGTGATTTTTAAAGCAGGATGCATCATAAACCTTCCTTTATCAATGTTTTTTCTTTTGATTTTGCACGCAGTCTTCTGGCCTGGAAGAAAAGCTGAATGGGCAGTCTGACCCTAGTTATGCAGGTCCACCCCCCAAGCCTGAAGGCCCAGAAAAGCAGATCGTGCCTGAATTCCCTTGGGTAGGTGCTCAATACCGTGATCTTGCATCTGCTGTTACACTTGATCATACATCTGCTATTACACGTGATCATACATCTGCTTTTAGGTTGCTATGTAACGCGAGGAACCTACCTGCAAAGTTCTCTGCTTGCATCTGCTGTTACACGCGATCTTGCTGCATCTGCTTTCGGTTGCTGTGTAACGCTAGGAACCTGCAGAGTTCTCTACTTGCAGAACTGTAGTTCTTGGAGGCGTGACTTGTGTAATGCACTTATGTGACTTGTGTAATGCCCTTTTGCAAAAAAGTGCATGCTTCTCTTTCTTGCCCATCTGTATTATACCTAGATATGTAGAGGCAAGTTTAATTTTGCTTTCCCGTGCAGTGAAGCTTCTTTGTGCCCTGTGTGTGCTCTATTTTTTGTGTTATCGGGCAGTCAAAGGTGTCAACGGCCCGCTTGGTTTTTTCCTTTCTGGTCACTGTTGCTGCTCTCTTATTGGCTGAGATCCGCTGCAACTACATGTATATCCGTTTCTCAATCATTCGCCTTTAACTCTCTAACTTTATAAATTCTGCAATTGCAGTGGTTTGGCTTCTCCATTGACCGCACTCAGTTGCCCCCTCCACCTCCTCCTCCCTCCCTTCCCCCTCCTCCCCCTCCAGGCATCCCTGAGATGGGACCTTACACGGTGAGAACGACGACTGTGCATATATGCCTTGGTACGCCTTCTTACTGCATGCACACATACACGCAATTACTGCATGTGCAAAAAGGAGCCAATGCATATCAAATGGCATCTGTGCACTCATCCCCATAGCTCCATCATCGAAGCAACTCCTGCGCTTTCGTGCATCCATGAAACAACTCATAAGTCGTAATAGCGTTTGCAAGTGTTTACAACAGTTTTGTGCTCTTGAGTCTTTGTGTGCATCCTTGTAAGCAGTTCTTTCTGCACGTTCAAAGCATCTGACCACTGAGGGGGAGTTCCAGTTTTATAAATTCCTTTACACCTTCCCTCCTGCAGATCCTGGCTCCCACAGACGAGGCCTTTGACACCCTGCTGTTGCAGCTCGGAGGGGGTAGACCATTGCCCAAGTAAGTTTACTTCTCTCGTTTGTCTTTTTGAGTGACATATCTGTATGAGCTGGACTGTCTTGCAGGAGGCCTTTGCTTACAAATTAGAAGTGAACGCTACTCACAAGTGTGAGTTGCACGACTACTTCATGAAATAATTTCATTAAACACACACACACACACGCACACACACACTTACACACACACACTTACACACACACTTACACACACACACACACGCACACACACACGTACACACACACGGACACACACACGCGCACACACACACACACACACACACACACACACATGCGGGCAGGTCCACCCTTTTGGAACTGCCTGAGCTTAAGGACATTTTGCAATACCATGTTCTTCCAGGATTGTATGCCACAGGTGCGATGGTATCTACAATTATGCAAGCCATTTTGCCTGAACAGCAGTCTTGACATGTCCAGTGGCCACCGTGTATAGCTCAGCCAATGTTTCCAGAAGGTTTAGTTTACTGCTTAGTGCTTCAATTCCTCCATAAGCAAATATGTGTGTGTCAGCCAGTACAAGTCCGCTGTTGGTCGCAATTGCACTGCTTCATCAACATCACAGGGAACATGTACAACAACACACCCATCTGGACCGCAAAGAGCGTTGGAGTGACGCCCTTCACTGATCCTTGCATGACCGAGGGTGAGGAGAAATGTATCGGGTTGCTACGACAAGTGTCTTTACTGCAACAAGCTTTAATTACACAAGTGCCTTGCTAGCAGGTTTGTTGTTAAAACAGGCACAGGCACAGAAATCCTCATGCCATGCCTTTCACGGGTTGTCTATGCCTACATCCAGGCCGGGTCATGTTGCACGACGGCTGCGTGGATAAGCCCACTCCGGACACCTTCTCTTGTGAGGTAGGCAGATAAGAGTAAACTGCTCTCGATAATTAATGCTCTAGTAACATTGCTCTAATGCTATTTTATCTGGGACAATATGCTGTGCCACCTGTTGTGAAATCCAGCAGCCATATCTTTTCTCTCTGTTATCATTGCTCTAATGCTGATTTGATCTGGGACAATATGCAGTGCCACCTGTTGTAAAATTCAGCAGCCATACCTTTTGCCTTCACCTCTACTCGCAACCAATCCTCGACATCTGAATTTTGGAATCTGCGATTGCAGGAGCAAGTCGAGTTCAACAAGTGCTATTTCCCCTTTATGACATCTGCCCTGGCAGCACAATGGCAAGGTAAACAGATTGGATGGCCTTGTTTGCATTGCTTTGCCATCCTCTTATCGAACACGTGATGGTTGCACACCCTTACTGCACACCCTTACTGCACACGCTTGCTGCACACCCTTACTGCACACCCTTACTGCACACTGCACACCCCTACTGCACACCCTCACTGCACACTCATGATGGTTGCACACCCTTAATGCCGGCAATACATGACCAGGTGGTTTCTGCCAGAGAACTTGCGGTCGTTGCAGCTGTGCATCTGGGACCGGCGTTTCGTGTGCCCAGATTGTGCAGCCAGATATGCACGCTTCCAACGGCATCATTCAGGGGATCAGCCGCGTCATGTTCCCTCCCCCTTCCTTCAACAAGTCCATGTAAGATTATTATGCTATATCCTTTAACAAGTCCATGTAAGAGCTTGGCGCATTTACTCCTGGTTCCCTGCAATGTGTACTGACCTGTCAGCATTGCAGCCAACCAACATCAAGCATCTTTTGACTTTTACTCATCAGCTGCAACATTGTTCAACCAAAAAAAGGATGCCATCAAACCCCCCCCCTCTCTTTATTTAAGCACGTGGGCGTTGTACTTCAAACCTTCAGGTACATCGGAGCTCCAGGCGTGGATCCAAAGCTGCAGGAGGCCCTTGCATCCGATAAACCCATTGACATCGACCAAGGCGAGCAGGGTGGCCCCGGTCTGCCCGGAGGGCCTGTGGATCCGGCTGCAATAGGTGATATGAGAGGCAGTGGCAATGAGGTTCTTTACTGGTTTGAAGAGCACTTTGCCTGTATGCCCAATACCTGAAACCTTTCCAGCTTGCCTGTATGCACAATAATACCTTTCCAGCATGTCTATATGAGCAAGTATATGCCAATAATACCTTTCCAGCATTGCAACACTGGCTCAGTAGATGTAACAACTGACCCTTCCTAGTTCCTACTTGCTCGTAATATATTACTCGTAATTTATATACCTGTACATCTTTCTGTACAACCCTTCTCATTCACTTCAGGCAACCTGAGCGAAGAGGAAAGCGAGCCGAGTGCATCAGGCAAACTGAGCAAAGGGGAATTGGAGCCTAGTGATGCAAAGAAAAAGGCATCATCCAATGCAGACAATGCACAGCAGACTGTCAACCTCCCTGGGGTTTCAAAAGTAACAAAGGGGGAAGTTAAAGCGTCTTCCGGGCCATAGAGCAGTATGTTGGGATTCTAGTTCCAGGCAGGAGTTGGTTCAATGGGAGGAACTAAACAAAATTAGTCCAAACTGAACAGGAAAGTACCTCTTCACTTCTGCGTGGGTCGTCAGCTTGATACATGTTGAAACACAATCAGATCATATATTTTTCGTTGTCTACACCAATTTCTTTTAAGCTAGCTTTTTCATGTAGAAACAAGATGGGAATTAATGATCAACAGCAAAAGCAAAATCTTACAAACTCTCTCTCTCTCTCTGTGTCTCTCTGTCTCTCTGTCTCTCTCTCTCTCTCTCTCTCTCTCTCTCTCTCTCT
>Ga0307947_1002908_pt1 | contig 13810 bp, 18 predicted proteins | sample OrgLakmetagen232_FD_201840 | JGI IMG/M metagenome (GOLD analysis project Ga0307947, IMG submission 201840) | Saline water microbial communities from Organic Lake, Antarctica - #232 | ecosystem: Environmental > Aquatic > Non-marine Saline and Alkaline > Saline | place: Antarctica: Organic Lake...
TTGTGCGTGTTGGGGTCCACCAACTCAGCGTCTCTCCAAACACCTCTCATCCTATGCTTCAAATCTGCAGTAAACTCTTGCATGGGAATAGCACGCCCAGTTTGAACAGCTAGTACATACGACTCAGGTATAAGTGTCAGGATGGTAAGGCCCTGATCTGTTCTGAGCCAGTGACAATACGCCACTGATATAGCATGATACTGCAATCTTATATGTTGACGTAACACATTTCTGTATTGAATGGCGTCATTCAGAAGGCGATGACCATTGATTGTACTCAGTAGTAAAGAGCTTCAATATGGGTTGACTTTTTTGCTTCCTGTGTTCTTATTGCGGAGGTTGTTTGAGCTTGCCTGGTGGTTTCCCAGGCCCATTTACTAGAATTGCAGATATAAAACCGTGCAGTAGCCTACTGAGTGGCGTGATGGCAAATCCGCAGCAATATCTCCGTCAGTTTCCTGATGCATCAATCAGATGTTGTATGCCTACCCCATCCAAGTTTCTCTTTCCAGACTGCTCCAGACTAGTGTGCCGGTGGCGGAGCTTTTTATCAATCTCCATAATTACCCCTCTGCATACCTTTCCTTTTCTTGCCTTTCCTTCATCACACGTTGACGTGCCGAGGGCTTTTAGTTTCTTCCTCAGGTAATAAGAAACTTTGGTAATAAACTGGAAATTTGGTAGTGAACCGGGAGCTTTAAATTGCGTTCTCCTCCTCGCTTGGTAATTCTACATTTCATCATGAAGTGATCACATGACTTAATTTGGCCAATGGAAAGAATAAAGAGTACGCAGGCAGTGAAGTAAAGAACCACCCCTCACTGGGGTGGGTGGCACACAGCTACAAGGGGGGGCGGGAAACACATTTGGCAATCTGGCTGTCTTTCTTGTCCTCCCTGTATGCTTCACTCCTTGCCCTCTCAATCAACGGCACAACAATTTCCATTTTGGTGCAACCTAGATTAACTTTAATTTAGAACTTACAGCACACAACTACTCCTTTTTACGATTTGAGGATGTGGGGAACAGCTAGCTTGATTGCCTGCATGTTACTTCCTTCTCCGAAACCTTCTTACCTTCAAACTGGCTGTTGGTCACCTATGTTGGAATGACTGGCCTAATGAAGTGGCCATGGCGCAGATGCTACGCAAGAAACAAACAAAATTTTTACTTTCCCTATGTGAGAAATGCAAACAAAAATAGGTGCTGTAGCAATCATGCAATAAGCAACACAGCCAAATCGTGATAATGCAGTTTTGTGCAGCACTGAAGTAAAGCGATTGCTAGGAAACAACCAAGGCAAAAGAAGCTGCTCCCCTCAATCAGGTGTAAGCAGTACTTGTAATAGATAATAGAAAAGCAGCAAAATCCCAAGCTTTAATTCATTTGTTTCATGATTTGTTTCAATTAGCACTCGAGTTGAATCGGAGTGGACGGTAGGGCGGCAAGATGGCCCGTAGCTGTCAAAGTAGTCAAATCATTCATGTTAGTTGTAGGCAACAAGAGATGGACCCACAAGCTGTAATATCATGCTACTGTTTGTCTGTAGCATGCCCCTGAGCGGTGATCACATAGATGTGCACATTAAACTCACACATACACATACACACACATATACACACCTCACAGTCACAGAACGAGGGCGGATTCACAAGAATTCACACACACACACGTACGTACACACAACCTGCAGTAGAGTAAATGTTTTGCGGGCTTCTGAAGTAATAAGGCCAAGCCTCCTCTTAATGCTCCGGGTCAGAGGCACGCAAAATCCAACCATCTGTCAGCTGTACTTTCATTGGAATCGTACGACGACCCCGTAATGTTCGGGTGAGAGGTGCTCCACTTGGCCTGGGCCGTACATGACGGACAGCAGCCCGTTCTGTGCACTGGCCACTGTGGCATACTGCCAGCCTTGCTGGGTGCCGTTCATGCCTGGGTACTTGTAGACCTGCAGAAAAGAGAGAGAAGAGCAATGCTGCAGATGGTGGTCACGGCCTAGCTCTTAAAAAAACGTTGCTCTGCCAGCCTTTCTGGGTGCCTGGGTACTTGTAGACCTGCAGAAAAGAGAAAGAAAGAGCAGCGCAAAGACGGCGGTCACGGCCTAGGTTTTAAAATATGCTGCTCTGCCAGCCTTGCTGGGTGCCGTTCATGCCTGGGTACTTGTAGACCTGCAGCAAAGAGAAAGAGGAGAGCAACGCCGCAGAGGGCAGTCAAGGCCTAGGCTTTACAAGATGTTGCTATGCCAGCCTTCCTGGGTCGCCTCCTTGCCTACGTTCTTGTAGATCTAGGGAAAGAAAAAGCAAAGAGCACGCCGCAGATGATGATGATGTGTGTGTGTGTATGTGTGTGTGCGTGTGTGTGTGTGTGTGTGTGTGCGTGTGCGTCATGGCCTAGGCTTTAAAGACATGGTTTGCTTCGGGACCTGCACCACAACAAGACCCACGGGAATGAAACAGCAATACTGCAGATGGCAGTCATGGCGTAGGTTGTATCGCACCACTTGCTGCACCCCTTTGCCTCAAATATGAACTGCATTTCCCCACCCACCCACCTACACGCACCACACCCACACCCACACCCACACCCACACGCACCAGTATGCGTCGGCTGACCAGAGCCGGGCCCATTGCTAGCAGCTGCTGCACTCCGTTGCCCTGCTGCTGCTGCTGCTGCTGAGGGTGGTGGTGCTGCTGCTGAGGGTGGTGCTGCTGGGGCTGTTGCATGCCCATGTGCTGTTGCTTATGCATGGGCTGGGGCACAGTGGAGACTTGAGGCCTAGGAGCAGCACCCCCGTAAGCATCCACACTCACACCCCTGCTGTTGTTGCTGGCCGTGGACTGGCTGTTGGCCATGGCCTGGCGCTGGAGCAGGGGCTGGGACTTGGCCTTTGGGGGCGGATGGCTCCCTGCACAAGCGTGTGTGTGTGTGTGTTGTGTGTGTGTGTGTGTGTGTGTGTGAAGCAGTGGGATGCAGTGAGTGCACTACAGTGACCTGCATGATCTTTCCCAAACATGTGCGTATGTGAGCGCGCAGGCGTGTGTGTGTGTGTGTTTGTGTGTGTGTGTGAGAGTGTGTGTGTGTGAGTGCACGTGTGCACGTGTGCACGTGTATGTGTGTGTGTGCGTGTGTGTATGTATATGTGTGTGTGTTAGTGTTGAGCAGTGGTATGCAAGGAGCTTACCACGCTGACCTGTATTGTCCATTCCACCCCCACACAGGGCAATACTACCTCAATACTCAGCAGAAGGGTCACACAGACACACACACACACGAACGAGTGGGCGATCTGGCTTTGATGCACAGGCTTTGACCATCCTCCAAAACGGCAAAAAAGCCAGCCACACGTTAGGTGCAGAGCAGAGAGCAGCCATATTGGCAGTAGGCCGTGCGCCAGCGGAGGTCACAAGGTAGCTCCCACTGGTCAGATGCACTCTCAGCTGCGGCCTGACCATAGCGCTGACACACCCCTCCTTAAAACCTCGCAAACACAATTCCTTAAAACCTCGCAAACACAATTCACACCGCCCACCCACCTGCTTGCTCAGTTCCTCAGTGCGCCCCTCCTTCACACCTCGCAAACACAATTCACACCGCCCACTCGCAGCACACCACACAAACCTTCAGAGCAGGTTCATCCTGTAAGAGATTCTAATACATGGCCTACCATGTTACTCCCTTCTTTGCTGTCCTTTTCTACTATTGAGACAGGCCACTGATTGCTTAACCTGCAGGTCCACCACCCACCTGCTCGCTCACTTCCTTTATGCACCCCTTTTTTACACATACCTTGAGCACTCATTATATGACTCACATGCACCATATTTCCAGTGATACTGGCACGCACTTCACTGGAATGACCACCTCCCCACTGTCCTAGGTAACACACAAACACACACACACACACACATAAGTGGCTCCTTCCCCCTATTCACACACTGACTGACTTCGCACATACCTCAATGCCACACTCCAAGGCTATCATCATCACAACACCCACTTGTATCACACCGCTCTATCACACCGCTCCACACAGGAATTCAATTCAGCCACACTCCCACAAACACCACACCCCTTCCCTGCCCCACTGTCTCCGTCCTGGGTGTCCCATTCACACTTTAAAATCGAGATCCAAAGCTATCATCATCGTAATACCAACCAACACACCGCTCCACACACGCATTCAGCCACACTCCCACAAACACCACACCCCTTCCCTGTCCCACTGTCTCCGTCCTGGGTGCCCCCATTCACACTTTGAAATTGAAATCCAAAACTATCATCATCGTAATACCAACTAACACACCACACCACACACTCTTCAGCCACACCCCCACAAACACACGCCTCACCTGCCCCACTGTCTCCTTCCTGAGTGCCCCCCATTAATGCAGCGATGGCCTGCGATGCCAAGCCTGCACCTGACATGTTGCTTGCCCCTGTTTACAGGGGTATGTGTACATATTTGTGTGTGTGTTTGCATGTGTTTGCGTGTGTTTGTGTGTATGCACGTCTGTGCGCGCCCCACTGACAGCCGCAAGGGCTTGGGCACTGTTTTAAGTGCAAAAGACGGTGCACGCAGGACCCATCCCACGCATACACCAGCAGCACAGCGTACGTGACTGAGCACATTAGGCAGCAATCCACTCATCTTTCATACACAAGAGTGCATGCCAGCCACCTACCCACCCAAACACCAGCTTACACCCCCATTTACACACTGATAAGCACTCCCAGTCCTCACGTCCTCACCCACCTAACCCCCCCCTCCACCCCCACCCCCACTCCCGTTTACACACCCACATAATTACATGGACCCCCCATTCTCACCCCCCTCCCCCTCCCTCCCCCCCCATACACATCCACTTACTCTCCAATTTACAACCCCATTTACACACCCACATTCTCAACCACACCCACACCTTCAGCCTTAACCCTCACCCACACCCGCACCCACACCCACACCTGACTGCTGCGGCGGTGCAGAGTGTGAAGCCCTTCCTGCTCCTCCTCCCCCATACCCCCCTTGATAATGCTGCTGCTGCACGTACTGCTGCTGCGGGTGGGAAGAGTAGGCTTGCTGCTGCTGCTGCTGTTGCTGCTGCTGAGTGTGGGGTGCGGCAGGCTGGGTGGGGCCTGCAAATACGCACACACAAATATTTCTTGAGCCCGTCATCCCAAATTCATGTCTAGTTTTCAGATAATATCTAGGTGATCTGAAGGAGGTTTCAGATGAAAAACCAAGGATTGCGCCTGGAATACAGCTGTTTGGCACACGGACCTGGATGCAACACACTAACCTGGATGCAATGCAATGCACAAATTATAATGCAACACACAAATCTGGATGCAAAGCAATACACGAACCTGGATGCAACACACAAATCTGGGTGCAAAGCAATATACAAACCTGGATGCAACACACTAATCTGGATGCAATGCAATGCACAAATCTGGATGCAACACACTAACCTGGATGCAATGCAATGCACAAATCTGGATGCAACACACTAATCTGGGTGCAAAGCAATACACGAACCTGGATGCAACACACTAACCTGGATGCAATGCAATGCACAAACCTGGATGCAACACACAAATCTGGATGCAATGCAATGCACAAATCTGGATGCAACATGCATGTGGGTGCAACGTGTTACCACTCAGAAATGTCACGAGCTATTGTGGTGCTGTGTTTGAGAGCAGCAAGACCGTCATCAGAAAAACTTTCGGCAGAAGCTGCTGTTTGCGAGTAGCAAAGCTGTCAGCTAGCTGTACAGCAAAAGATTGGATTTTGGCAGAAGCTGCTGTTTGCGAGTAGCAAAGCTGTCAGCTGTACAACAAGAATTTGGAGAGGAGAGGACAGCAAACTCCTCAGCTGTGAGTCAAAAACATTGGCAGAGGCTGCAGACAATGTGGCGCCAGTGGCTGCGGGGCCGTAAGACAAAACAACTTTTGCACTCATTCTTACCATTGTGGGAAAAAAGTACGTATTGCTCTTGTTGTTCATATCTGTAGGGTTGGCCAAAACCATAAATATACGGTATATATATGGTATTTTTGGCAGGAAAATAACGAAATATACGGTCATATACGGTGTATATACACGGTTCTGGTTAACTTTACATATTTGGCATGACGCACTTGCTACAGGGGTGCAGACAAAACCACTTTTGCACTCATTCTTACCATTGTGGGATAAGTACGTATTGCTCTTGTTGCTCATATTTGCATATTTGGCATGACACCCTTGCTACAGGGGTGCAGACAAAACCACTTATGCACTCATTCTTACCATTGTGGGATAAGTACGTAGTGCTCTTGTTGCTCATATTTGCACATTTGGCATGACGCACTTGCTACAGGGGTGCAGACAAAACGGAGCCGATGGCTGTGGGGCGAAAAGCTTTGGCACCCACAAGTAACATTATTTCAAGGTACGTAAAATTATTGGTAAAATTACAATCGGAAGCATTAACAACACACACCTGTGGCGGGAGGAGCGGACAAGGCGGCGCCGGCGGCTGCGGGACGGGCTTTCTTTTTGGACACTTCTTGCTGCGGGCCTGCAGATGCTGCTGCAGCGCTGTTGACCTGGACGGCATCGGCTGGGGGCCGTTTTCTGTCAGCCTGTGTGTGCGTGTGTATGTGTGTTGAGTATGTGTGTATGTGTGTATGTGTGTGTGTGTGTGTGTGTGTGTGCGTGTGTGTGAAGGATTGTTGGGCTCTAGCCAGTGTGTCCTCATCCATTGTATTCATGTAAATGTACAGATGCGCCAACGCTCTTTCACTTAAACACAAGCACAACACATACAACAACACACACACAAGTTAAAGGAGCAGCGATGACGCATCACCCACCTTTGGTGCAGCATTGGCGTTTGCTCCTTTGGCTTTAGACGGCGCTTTAATCGTGCCATTGAGGCTCTCCCCCGGTGGCCAAGCCAGCTCTTTCTTGTCTACCATCTCAGACAAACTGACCTGTGTGTGTGCATGTGTATGTGTGCGCGTATGCATGCTGGCACATATGTGTGCACACATGTGTGTACGCATGTGTGTGCCTCTTCCTGTCTACACCACCTTTCCTATGTAACACGTGCGATGGCAAAGGAAGAGAAGGGCAGCACTGCTTAACAGCCAATGGGAAATGGAAGAATGCCTGCAAGGACGGCCAGCTCAACATTTGTTCATCTCAAACTATCTCAAGGTCAATTCCAAGCCACAACTTAAATACCTCCTCCCCCCTCTTACCTCCTCTTCCTCTCCGGTGCTGCTGTAGAAGATGATGGCCTGCAAGGAGTCCAAGGTCATGGATGTCACCTGTGTGTGTGTGTGTGTGTGTGCGTTGTAGAAGACGATGGCCTGCAAAGAATCCAGGGTCATGGATGCCACCTGTGTGTATGTGTGTGTACGTGAGTTTGCGTGTGCGCGTGCATGTGTGTGTCCACGTGTATGCGACGTGCAACAGCCAAAGATTCATCATTTGCGATTCAGAAAGTAAGGGCAGAAGCTAAACTCCAGTCACCTCCATTTATGCACTTGTTAGACACAATTTCACACTGCAAGCGCGCACAAAAGCACACACACACACACATGCACACTTGCTTACACACACATCACACACACACACGCTTGCACATGCTCACGACCTTGCTGGATGACTTACCAGGCCATCCCACCAGGAATTGTCATCCGGCCAAAGCAGCTTCAGCATGCGACCTGGGAGGGTGTGTCAGCGGATTTGTACATTGCGATGAAACTTTAGGGGGCACGAGCGAGCAGCTATTGTTAGGAATGCAGAGGGCTGGCTTGGGGCTGTAGTATGACACGCCAACTGCAATATGATTTTCTTTTAGGCCAGCCATGCTGGGCTGGATGCCTGATACATGAAACTTGACACCACCGCTCAGGTGCACCATGCATGACGGTTTATGTGGAGACGTCCAGCCCAGGGATTTCATTTTTACACTTATACGTACAGTCCTGGTAAGCCCTAGCCGTTCCTTTTTTACGTGGAGGTTTCCCAATAGCTATGATGAAGTTACACCACATACACACACGGTCATGGCTAGGGTTGGCCAAAACCATACATACATACGTATATACGGTGTATATACGGTACTTTTGGCAGGGAAATCACCATACATACGGTCATATACGGTGTGCATATACGGTTCTGTCCAACCCTAGTCATGGCCCATTGCAGCCACATATTGTTGTGAATGCAAGTGCTTCCCAGCCAAGCATTATGATTTCACACCGCGTACATACACACGGCCAATCATAGCCACATATTGTTGTAAGATTTGGAGGTTTCCCGGCCAAGGTTTCTGTTTTCACTCCGCACACACATGTTTCTGACCTATCCCACACATGAGCAATGTTGTGTGTGTGTATGTGTTTTTGTGTGTGCGTGTGTGTTTTTGTGCGTGTGTGTGTGTGTGTGTGTGTGTGTGTGTGTGTGTGTGTGTGAGTGTGTGTGTGTGTGTGCTGCAGGGTTACAACACAGGAGTCTGTTACCTTCGTTGCACGTTGCATAGACATTGCAGATTTAGGTGTACTCAACCACAAGTTTCGTGACCTCAAACCATCCCAGCTATTTTAACCGAGGCTTCTATGAGAGAGCATGCTTCAGCTGTTTGAAGCTATCAATTGCATGGACATTGCAGATTTAAATATACTCAACCACAAGTTTCGTGACCTCAAACCATTCCAGTTCCTCTAACCGAGGCTTCTATGAGAGAGCATGCTTCAGCTGTTTAAAGCTAACAATTGCATAGACATTGCAGACTCAGGTGTAGTCAACCACAAGTTTCGTGACCTCAAACCATCCCAGCCATTTTAACCGAGGCTTCTATGGGAGATCATGCATCACGCTGTTTAAAGCTAACAATTGCATAGACATTGCAGATTCAGGTGTAGTCAACCACAAGTTTTGTGACCTCAAACCATCCCAGCCATTTTAACCGAGGCTTCTATGAGAGAGCATGCATCAGCTGTTTGAAGCTAACAATTGCATAGACATTGCAGATTTAGGTGTACTCAACCACAAGTTTCGTGACCTCAGACAACCAGCCATTTTGACCGAGTCACCTATGAGAGAGCATGCTTCAACTCCTCGAAGCTAACGACACGTGTGTTGTTCATTGTTCCTACTTCTTCTTTTGATGTTAACTGCCAGCAAAAGCTCTTTCTTATCCCTCCCATGATCCCCTACTTCAGGGACATCCAACCAGCAAACAGACAAATCCGTTCCTTCGTCAATGCGTAGGGTTGGCCAGAACCGTATATATACACTGTATATGACCGTATATTTGGTGATTTCCCTGCCAAAAACACTGTATATGCGAGAAATACCGAGAGTGGTTTCTCTACTTGTGTAGCTAAATCCTCTACAAAGACACCTAGGAGGTCTTGCCGGAGATCTGCGTGTCATGCATAGCTGATTTCTCTTTTTATTCACCTGTGAGATCATGCCGAAGATCTGTGCGTGTGACCAGCTTAGGACCTTTATTGTTGCCTCCTCCCTTCCCGCCTTTTTTGCTCCCCCCACCCCCTCCCCCTCCGCCCCCTCCTTTCGCCCCCCCGCCTCCTGCGTGTCCATCGTTACTGCCTGTGTGTGTGTGTGTGTGCGTGTGCGCCTAGGTGTGTAAAAGTTGCAAGTTTGTTTGCGCAGGTTGTGCTCGTGTGTGTGACTCGTTTTATGAATTGAGCGTGTGTCTTTCTAAACTTTGTGTGTGTATGTGTATGTGTGTTTGTGTGTGCGTGCGTGCGTGTAGGTGTGTGCCTTTGTGTGCGTGTGTGTGTGTGCGTGCCTTTTGTGCTTACCTTGCTGCCCACCTCCTTGGCCCCGACCCTCAGTGCCGCCATTGCTGCTGTTCAGCCTTGAAGCAGCTCCACGTTGACCATGTTCTGTGCATGTGTATTGTGTATACATGTATGGTGTGCATGTTTATTGTGTATTTTGTATAAATGTATGGTGTGCATGTTTATTGTGCATACATGTATGGTGTGCATGTGTATTGTGTATACATGTATGGTGTGCATGTTTATTGTGTATTTTGTATAGATGTATGGTGTGCATGTTTATTGTGCATACATGTATGGTGTGCATGTTTATTGTGTATACATGTATGGTGTGCATGTATATGACGTGCATGTGTAATGTGTATGTGCACGTATGTATATGTGCATGTGCATGTCCTTATGCATGTGTGCGTGGCTTCTGCAGTGTTTCGCTGTGAATGCATAGAAGCGCATAATAAAACAAGTTTCAGTTCTAGTTTGGGCAGCAATTGAGTAGTTGGCTGGAACCATGCATATACGTAAGGGCGGGTCATGACCTCGCCGAGACTTGCCGAGTGCGAGGCTGGCCGAGCCTCTTTCCCGGTGCGGAAGACACTCATCGGCCAGCGAGGGTGTCCACTTTTTGGGTGGAATCAGCCCCATCTCCCCAAAAATCTCCAAAATCCCCCCAAAATTTATTTTACTAAACGAATGAGTTTCAATGAAGCCAACAATATATCAGACTGATGAACAGGATTTTAAATGTATGGAATTGGATGGGGAAGGGGCTGTCATCTATGGCACTAAGTCCTACAATGGAGAGTCTCCAACATCTGCTGATGCCTTCCAGCACGTCAAGGGCCGCAAAGAGAAGGGTAAAACATGTGGTGGCAGTGTGTGTGTGTGTGTGTGTGTGTGTGTGTGTGTGTGTGTGTGTGTGTGTGTGGTGCTCGTGTCTTTGAAGGGAAACTCTGAAGTCATCTGCCAGTTACAGTGCAAGCGCTGCGACACGTTCCTCAGCCCCTCCAACCCCTCCAATGCCTGCAAGACACACTTGATGAGCAGGAACTGCAGCGGGTACAGGAGGGTGTGAAGATTGGGCTCATTCCTGTGGAGGAGCAGCCAGCAGCAGCAGAAGCAGGCCCTAGCAGCGTCACCATGCAGCCCAGCAGCAGCAACAAAAGGCAAGCCCTGGGGCTCAGTCAGCAGCAGTTGGACGATTTGAAGGCAGGCAATTAAGGAGAAGTCCATTGAGCACTCGGGCCTTTTTTCTTCAACAACAGCGTGCCACTCCACACATTACGAGGACAAGCAGCAGCAGTAGCGTAATTAATGGGCCAGTAATAGGCAGTGTGCAGCTGTGTGGTGTGGGAGGGGCAACCGGATTTTTTGTTAACTAAAATTTCCTGGCTGACACGCCCATATTTTAAACCAAGTCTCTTCATTATTAACATTTATTTATGACACCAAGAAGATTTAAAAGGGGTGTGCAACACTTTTGGGGGGGGGTGTAATCGCTAACCGGATTTTCCTGGCTCACACGCCCATATTTTCCACCTGGTCTCAACGTTAACATTAACAACAGAAAAGTTTCGGCTTAATCCGCGCAGATTTGAGAAAGTGATTTTCCAACTGTAATTTCCAGCTAGGGCCTCCCCAGCGAGCGCCAAGCCTCGTTGAGGCTCGCCGAGCCTCGCTGGCAAAGTCGGACAATCTATTTACCCACCCTTACATATACGGTGATTGTACGGTATCTCTGGCAGGGAAATCATCACATTTACCGTAGATACACCGTTTATATATATCAGGGTTGTTCAGTTTGTTTGTTTGGGAGCAAGGGTTTGATAAAGTTTGTGAAAGTTCTAGAATTCTCAAACTGTTCGAAGGGTTCGATGTGCAATTTTTTGAAACGGGCCCTTGGGCTGCTCCCCCCACCTTCAAATCTCCCCAATTAGTTGTGTATGTTTATAAATAGGGGGGAAAAAGGGGCCGGGATGGGACCATGTCATCATTGCAGAGCAAAAAAAGGAAATTCAGGTGCAGTGCAAGTGTCGCGTTGTACAAATCCTTAACAGTTCAGAAATGTGTGACAAGTTTGGCCATAGGACCAAGGAACCTTCCTGGCCTGATACAGATCATATTTCATATATAAATCATTGAACATGTTACTTTTACTGCAAGGAAAGAGTGGGACTGAACTGGGGGGGGTTGCTGTCCCTTGCAATTTTGACAAACTCTTATAACTTGGTCAAACTTTGACCGAACTCCGAACGACACTTTTCAAATTCGTTAAAATGCGTGAAAGTCTGCGAACCCGAACTTTTGGCCGGACCTCGAACTGAACAACCCTAACATGTACATATATACATGGCCAACCCTACATATACACCTTGGCCCACCTAAAGACTGAGATTGCAAATCCCAAACGCAGGCCCACCATTCCGAGTTGTGGGGGCCTCCTCCCCCGTCTCGCTTCTCCTCCGCCAATCTACAGGCATTGCACTTTGTATAGCACCGGCCATCCTAAATACTGGAGGTCACACACACACACACACACACACACACACACAACGCACAACACACACGCTGACAACCCCCGGCACAATACCAGCACAATCATGCGCCATACCCTATACTCCTGTTCCGTACGCCTAATCACTTCACTGGCCATGTGTAGAGAGGCCTGCAACATATGAAAAATGCACATCCACGCATTCACACACATACACAGCTCTCTCTGTCTCTGTCTCTCTCTCTGTGTCTCTGTGTCTCTGTGTCTCTGTGTCTCTCTCTCTCTCTCTCTCTCTCTCTCTCTCTCTCTCTCTCTCTCTCTCTCTCTCTCTCACACACACAACACACTCACACAGACACACACACACAGACACACACCTGTGCTCCCGTCTCCTGTTCCAGACGCCCCTGGCTTTGCTTGCCTGCCTGCTGGGGGTTCGTTGAGGATGACCCTCGGGAGACTTATCGTGGGGGGGGCAGGTGCAATCATCATACCATCGTCACTGTCAGGCTCTATCATTGCTGCCGAAGTGCGTGAACGGCCTACAAGTGTATGTGTGTGTGTGCGCGTGCCTGTTTACAAGTATTGAGCATCCTGTGTGCGTGCTTATGCGTGTGCCAATCCAAAATTGCCTTAAAAAATGTAATTTGATCTATAACCACGCAAAAAAATTGAATGCAGCTACAGGGCCGTCTTCACTTGGATTCAAAATCGGGTGTGTGCCTGTGCTCGTGAGGCAAGTATGTGCGTGGTTGCACGTCTGTATGGGCGCCACTCACTGCTTGCTGCTCTGTTGGATTCCCTCTGTGGAACCCCAGGCGACCTTACAGGCTTGCCATCTTTTGCCCTGTGTGTGCACACCGCAAAAAAAATTGCCGTTGTGTATGTGTGCGCATGATGTTTTGCATGTATGTGTCTGTGAATATGTGTGCGTGTTTGTTTGTCAACATGCGTGCATATGTGTGAGTGTGCATGTGCATATATATGTGTGTTTTTATGTGTTGTGTGTATATGTGCATCGGATTGCGTGTGTGTGTGTGTGTTTTGTTTAAGCGCATGTACATGTTATGCACGCGCTCAAAAGCGTGTATAAGTATGCTGGTGCCGGTGTACCTTGCTGATGCCTGAGGTTGAGGGGGCTGGGGAGGGAGCTGTTGGAGCGGGTGCTGTAGCATTGGCTGCGGTACTGTTTGCGGCACTGTCTGAGGCGCGGACTGCGGCACAGTCTGTGGGGCGGAGGAGGAGCGAACGAGGGGGGGTTGGGGGACTAAGAGGGGTGGTGCTGCTGCTTGGAAGGTGAAGGGATGCGATGCTGACGAGGAGGGGATTGCCCCTCCTTGGCTGTTGGCGTTGTTGTTGTAATGGGACATGGGCGCAGGAGCGGTCACTGCATGTGTGTGTGCACGCGTATGTGTGTATGTGTGTGTGTGTGTGTGTGTGTGTGTGTGTGTGTGTGTGTGTGTGTGTGTGTGTGTGTGTGTGTGTGTGTGCGCGTGGGTGGGTTTGTGTGTG
>Ga0307947_1002909_pt1 | contig 13805 bp, 16 predicted proteins | sample OrgLakmetagen232_FD_201840 | JGI IMG/M metagenome (GOLD analysis project Ga0307947, IMG submission 201840) | Saline water microbial communities from Organic Lake, Antarctica - #232 | ecosystem: Environmental > Aquatic > Non-marine Saline and Alkaline > Saline | place: Antarctica: Organic Lake...
GGTTTGGTTTGGTTTGGTTTGGTTTGGTTTGGTTTGGTTTGGTTTGGTTTGGTTTGGTTTGGTTTGGTTTGGTTTGGTTTGGTTTGGTTTGGTTTGGTTTGGTTTGGTTTGGTTTGGTTTGGTTTGGTTTGGATTGGATTGGTTTGGTTTGGTTTGGTTTGGTTTGGCGGACACTGGGGCTTTGGCTTTGTGAGTCACGGTTGCGAAACGCAGACAAGCACGAACATACGTATGGATTGCTAGGGGAGCAAAACAGAATCAAGACGCTCAAAGTAAACAGTCTTCGAGGCCCAAAATGTGTATCTGATCTGTGCATAGCGCTAGCTAGCTAGCTAGTTAGCAACATACACACAAGCGCACCACCAACATGCGCACCACAATGCCATTTAGCAACATACAGCTAGTTAATAACATACACACATGCGCACCACCAACATACACACATACAGCTAGTTAGCAATATACACACATGCGCACCACCAACATACACACATACAGCTAGTTAGCAATATACACACACTGCGCACCACCAGCATACACACATACAGCTAGTTAGCAATATACACACATGCACACCACCAACATACACACATACAGCTAGCGAGCAATATACACACATGCGCACCACCAGCATACACACATACAGCTAGTTAGCAATATACAGACATGCGCACCACCAACATACACACTGCTTGCCCACAGGCATCGGTGCATTTAGACCACCAACTAGCTTTGGTCAGACGTCATTTGGAGCTAGCAGCTCAGTACGGCCGCCCTGTTTCAATGCACACAGTGAGAGGGTATGGTCACCTGCAGGTAAGAAAGGGCTATGTGTGCCCTGTTTTGATGCACACACAGTGAGAGTGTGTGGTCACCTGCAGGTAGAAAAGGGTTATGTGTGCCCTGTGTTGATGCACACACAGTGAGAGTGTGTGGTCACCTGCAGGTAGAAAAGGGTCCTGTGTGCCCTGTTTCGATGCACACACAGTGAGAGGGTGTGGTCACCTGCAGGTAGAAAAGGGTTATGTGTGCCCTGTTTCGATGCACACACAGTGAGAGGGTGCGTTCACCTGCAGGTAGAAAAGGGTTATGTGTGCCCTGTTTTGATGCACACACAGTGAGAGGGTGTTGTCATCTACAGGTAGAAAGGGTTATGTGTACCCTGTGCTGATGCACACACAGTGAGAGGATACGGTCACCTGCAGGTAGAAAAGGGGTATGTATGCCCAGTTTCGATGCACACAGTGAGAGTGTGTGGTCACCTGCAGGTAGAAAAGGGTTATGTGTGCCCTGTTTCGATGCACACAGTGAGAGTGTGTGGTCACCCACAGGTAGAAAAGGGTTATGTATGCCCTATTTTGATGCACACACAGTGAGAGTGTGTGGTCACCTGCAGATAGAAAAGGGTTATGTGTGCCCTGTTTCGATGCACACACAGTGAGAGGGTACGGTCCCCCACAGGTAGAACAAGCACGTTCACGAATTTTAACTTCAACATTACTTTGAGGAGTACTTGAGGAGTACTTCAACATTACTTTGAGGAGTATTTGAGGAGTATGAGGTTATGGAATGTTGCCGGTGTATATTGTGCGCACTGAAAGCACACACAATGTATGTTGTGTGCACTGAAAGCACGCACAATGTATGTTGTGCGCACTGAAAGCACACACAATGTATGTTGTGCGCACTGAAACATACACAATGTATGTTGTGCGCACTGAAAGCACACACAATGCATGTTATGCGCACTGAAAGCACACACAATGTATGTTGTGCGCACTGAAAGCACACACAATGTATGTTGTGCGCACTAAAAGCACACGCAATGTATGTTGTGCGCACTGAAAGCACACACAATGTATGTTGTGCGCACTGAAAGCACGCACAATGTATGTTGTGCGCACTGAAAGCACACACAATGTATGTTGTGCGCACTGAAAGCACACAATGTATGTTGTGCGCACTAAAAGCACACACAATGTATGTTGTGCGCACTAAAAGCACGCACAATGTATGTTGTGCGCACTAAAAGCACACGCAATGTATGTTGTGCGCACTGAAAGCACACACAATGTATGTTGTGCGCACTGAAAGCACGCACAATGTATGTTGTGCGCACTGAAAGCACACACAATGTATGTTGTGCGCACTGAAAGCACACACAATGTATGTTGTGCGCACTAAAAGCACACACAATGTATGTTGTGCGCACTGAAAACACACAATGTATGCATAACTTGAGCAAGAAACGAAAAAGGAAAAGGATACATGAAATGGAAACACGAATCGAGCAACAGGCAGCCACACTGTGGGGTGCCTGCTATTAACTTCGACGGTGCAGGCAAACAGGCCCAAGCAAGGAAAATGGAAATGCAACGACGGGTGTGATGTTTTGCCTGCCCAGAGCAGAGAGGAGTTGGACTCTGTTGCCTTTGCTGCACCGTCCACTCGTTCAGACATAGGGAGCACATTTTTGCCTTTGCTGTACAGTCTACTCGTTCAGACATTGCGCGCACATTTTTGCCTTTGTTGTACAAACCACTTGCTCAGGCATTTTACGCACATTTTTTGCATTTGCTGCTCCGTTTCCTCGTTCAGACATTGCGAGCACATTTTTTGCCTTTGCTGTACAGTCCACTCGTTCAGACGTTTCAAGCACATTTTATATTTTTGCTGTACAGTCCACTCGTTCCGACATAGCAAGCACATTTTTGCCTTTGCTGCACCGTTCACTCGTTCAGACAATTCGAGCACATTATTTGCCTTTGCTGCACCGTTCACTCGTTCAGACATTGCGAGCACATCTTTTGCTTTTGCTGCATTGTCCACTCGTTCAGACATTTCGAGCACATTTTTGCCTTTGCTGCACCGTCCACTCGTTTAAAACTTGCGAGCACAGTCCACTCGTTTAGACCTTGCGAGCACATGTTTCTGATGAGCCTTGCTTATTGTATGAACAAATTGGAGTGTTTCATGCTTTCATGGATGTGCATGCTTTTTGGCACAGGTTTTCTTGCTCAAAAACTAAGGGGCTGTGGCCTGCTTAGCACTCCAATTTTTTTTTTGTGGGGTTGTCCAGAACCATATATATACACTGTATATGGCTGTATATTTTGTGATCCCTGCCAAAAATATTGTACATACACCGCGTATATATATTTATATTTTAATATAAAGTTCTCCAACCCTACTTTTTTGGCCTTGCAGGCGTTTTTTGCTCTTGACTCTGATAACTTTAAGCAGAGCGCATGCTCTTTGTTTCCTTTCCTGCAGACGTGTTTCCTGCAGACGTGTTTCCTTTCCTGCAGACTCTGATAACTTTAAGCAGAGCGCCTGCTCTTTGTTTCCTTTACTGCAGACTTTGCTGGCACAGATGTCGGACAAGCCTTTGCCTTCGCGCATCATGCTGCACTCCTATGGAGGTTCGCCAGATAATGTTGCACAGGTGCGCTTGCTTCTGAGAATGAATGATGGATGTGTTCTGCTGTGCTTTCCCATGGAGGCTGGCCGTTGCACAGGTAAGGGAAAAAAATAAAAATTATACGCAAGGGGTGATACCACCACAAGCAGGATTAAGGAAAAAAATAAAAATTATACGCAAGGGGTGATACCACCACAAGCATGGATTAAGGGGAAAAAATAAAAATTATACGCAAGGGCTGATACCACCACAAAGGTTACAAGGATGGCCTACAGTCCGAGTCTCTGGCTGACACCACCACAAGCATGGATTAAGGAAACAGAGACGGATCTGTCGGACAGCGAAGTACCCACGCTACCAGGCAGATTCAAACCCGCGACCCTAAAGAGTCGGGCCTGACCACGGGCCACTAGGCTTTCAGGGCAGCTACCCTTAACGTTGCTGCCGGACAGCATAGAACTCACGCTACCAGGCAGACTCGAACCCGCGACCCCAAAGAGTCTGGCCTGACCACGGGCCACTAGGCTTTCAGGGCAGCTACCCAGGGCGCAGGTAAGTAGAAGACCTATTGTACAAACTGCACCCTGCATATGGACAGAAACGGTCTATCAATGTCATGACACTCTACATGGGAAAAATTGCTTAGCATCAAGAGCATGCACCGTGCCTGTGCTGCCCTCCACTCTTGTGAGGTCTCTTTGGTAGTGACTAGAAAGACTTTTGGATTTTATACTAGGACTTTGGACTAGGACTTTGGACTAGGAGGACTTTGGTAGTGACTAGGAGGGTGTCTAAGGTTGGCCAGAACCGCATTTTTACACCGTATATGACCGTATACATGGTGATTTCCCTGCCAAATATACCGTATACACACCGTATACATATGGTTCTGGCCAACCCCAAGGATGTCTGACACTTTGGTCCATGCTTGTCTGAATACGTGGTGTGTGTGTGTGTCTGTGTGTGTACACTGTTTTTTTCTGGTTGCGTGGTGCACCACTGTTTTGCCTGACTGTGCAGTGTGTGCACCGGTTGGTCAAATTGCACGGTGAGTGTCCTGATGTGTCTGCTTGCCGGAGATGGAAAAAGGCTAGGAGCCAAGCTTGGCCACTCACCCTGGATTTGCGCAGCCGGTGAGATATTCGCCTTAGATCTACACACTCACACACACACACACATACACACACACACACACACGCACGCACGCGCGCACACACACACACACACACGCACACACACACACACAAACACACACACACACATACTCTAATGATCACCTTGCCACTCACTTGCCTCTGTTCCCAGCTGACAGAGAAAGGCCTGCCAAAGTGTATCGGCAAACGTGTGTACCTCGGCCCTGCCCTTGAATGCAGCTTATTTTATTTTAATTACGCGATTTAGTTTTATTACGCAATCTAGTTTAATTTCGCAATTTAGTTTAATTATTGCTACGCAACCCTTTGACATTCCTGCGTGCAGCTGGTAAAAGGTCTGCCGAACGGCATTGGCAAGCGTCTGTATTTCAGCTTCAGCCTGGCCATTAACGCCGCTCCTCACAGAGACAACGATGCGGCTAGAGAAAAACTTGCAGCAAGGATGAGAGCGGTCCCTGACGACCGGATCCTGATTGGTGAGTGTGCAGCGCCTTCTCGTGCAGCGGGCGTCTTTTGATTGATGTTGTATTACATTGCAGTCAGATCAGATCAGTGTAAGACTGAATGGCAGCGAGGATGGGAGTGGTTCCTGACGACCGGATCCTGATTGGTGAGTGTGCAGCGCCCTCACGTGGAGCGGGTGTCTTGTGATTGATGTTGTATTACATTGCAGTCAGATCAGATCAGTGTAAGACTGAATGGCAGCGAGGATGGGAGCGGTTCCTGACGACCGGATCCTGATTGGTGAGTGCGCAGCGCCCTCACGTGGAGCGGGCGTCTTGTGATTGATGTTGTATTACATTGCAGTCAGATCAGATCAGTGTAAGACTGAATGGCAGCGAGGATGGGAGCGGTTCATGACGACCGGATCCTGATTGGTGAGTGTGCAGCGCCCTCTCGTGGAGCGGGCGTCTTTTGATTGATGTTGTATTACATTGCAGTCAGATCAGATCAGTGTAAGACTGAATGGCAGCAAGAGTGAGAGCGGTTCCTGATGGTTCCTGATAGCCGGATCCTAACGCGTTTGTGCAACACTTGGGAAATGAGCCGTGAAATCTGCAGACTCATATTACTGACACATTGCATTGTGTATAATTGGAAAAAGAGAAAAGAGATAAATGCTACAAGTGCTTGGTGTCTCTGCTGATGTGTTCAGAGCAACCAACCTTAAGGTAATCACCATTGAGCGTCACACATCCGTCCTAGATAACAACCCTACCCAGGTTAAAGCAAAAGTAACAGCAATTGCCATGAAAAATGTCTGCCCTTTTAAGTTTTGACTCTGTTTTCAATTTTGACTGTTTTAAGGTTTGACTGTTTTCTAAGTTTTGACTCTGTTTTAAGTTTTGACCGACATGGCCTTAACTGTAACAACTTGGAGCTTACCATTGCATTTGCTCGCAGAGTCTGACCAGAACACACCGCTCAAAATCGACGAAGGCTTGGCCAATATCACACGCCTAGTGGCCGATGCAAAAGGATGGAGCCTAGAAAATGTGGGTCCAAGCCTCCAGTAAAAAGCATCCTTCAGTCATCATAGCATCAAATTCTGGTACGCACGCACACACGCGCACGCGGCTGCTGCTGCATACACCAAGCACTTCTTTACACCAAGCACTTCTATACACCAAGCACTTTTTTACACCAAACACTTCTATATACCAAGCACTACTATACACCAAGTACTTCTATACACCAAGTACTTCTAGACCAAAACGCCAAGCTGCTACTCTGGCTTTAGTGTCTTGATTCGGTAGAAAATTTAGGGAGGCTTCGCGATGCAATAACAAGATTTTTTGAACCTGTGCACCTGGTTATAAGATTTTGTAGGGTTGGCCAGGACCATATTTATACGGTGTATATACGGTATTTTTGGCGGGGAAATTACCAAAATACGGTTATATACGGTGTATATAAACAGTCCTGGCCAACCCTAGATATTTTTGAGTAGGATTTGCAAGTTGAGGGTCAAATGTTTTGCTCTTGTCTTTCTGGTTCATACGGCAAAATACAGCCCTATGTTAACTCATCCCCTTTTCCATACACGCTACACCTTGGGCAATAATCTTGACGCATCTACACATTCCACACGTACTTCTTCCAGGCGGTCCAGACTGCCAACGCAAATTTTGAAGCCTTTTATGATGGATTTCTGCCGGAGGGGTGGAAGGAGCAACATGGACAGAGTGAGGTTCTCTGAGCCCTGTGTCGAGTTTTGTACATGTCTGAGCCCTGCGTCGGGTTGTGTACATGTCTGAGCCCTGCGTCGGGTTGTGTACGTGTCTGAGCCTTGCGTCGGGTTGTGTACATGTCTGAGCCCTGCGTCGGGTTGTGTACATGTTTATTGTAGTGTTTGGTCAATGCAGAGGGGAAGCAAAAGCAGGTCACCTTTCCTGCACCCCTTTTTTAGATAGAATACGGAATGCTAGTTGGTGTTTAGATAGAATATGGAATGCTTGTTGGCGTTTAGATAGATGCTTGTTGGTGTGACCCCTGCAGGAGTTTATGACGGCATTTAACATGCTGTGTGCAAGCCATGATTCGCAATCAAGCTGGCTGGGAATGTCTGTAGTCTGTGTGTTTTTCATGTGCAGTCTGTCTAGATTAGGTGTCTAATCCTTTTCAGACGTACACACGTGGCCTTTAGTTGTATATTTCACACTATCTTCTTTAATATTTAACGTTGCATGATTCCAATCTGTATTTTAGGAAATAAGAACGCATGTATTGTCCTGTCCCACAAATTAATGTTTCTCCTTTTGTCTTTCTGGTTTTTATTGGACCTATTTATGGACCTAAGGTTCTCCGCTTGGACCTTTTTGTCTGCTCTAATGAAGGAGTTAGATGGTACTCGCCACCGAAGTGGCTTTGCATTCTTCAACAATGTGGGGACCGATTTCCATTGCCTGCCCAGTTTTTCATCCTCCTTTTTTTTTGCTGCATCCTGAAGGTAAGTTGTTCACTCATCATGTACCAAAACGTTTTATCAATCGATGCGATAATGACTTTGTTAGTGTTGTTTGCTCTACCGGTAGCAACCTATTGGATAACTTGAACTTGACTGGCAGAGTGTTTGGCAATTGCATGACCGCATTCATTGCCAGAAATGCTCCTTAAAGCTTTGAACTTACAGAGACCTTGTAAAGCATGGATACCAACTGCTCCAGTAGGTTTTAGTAAGATGGTCGGACTACATTTCAAGAGACAAGTAGGTGTTGTCTGGCAAGTGCGCACTGGAAGAGAAAAGGCAGGGTTAACGGCGATAAGTTGTTTGAAAAGACGTCTTCGTTGACAAAATCAAAAGCAGCGCTATTTCTTTGCACAGCCATTCCGTAACTGCTTAACATTCGATAATTGGTGTAGTTTGTCTTGACCAGCAGCTGCATCAGTCAAAGTACAAGACAGATAGCGCACCAAGCATCTTCTGTGCTTTGTGCTCCTCGAGGAACACAAAGCACAGAAGATGCTGAAGGATTGCACGTCGATGCGCAACTCTCAGCAAGGACAGCGGAGCAAGCTGTGCACAGGAATGCAGTCAACTCAACCTCTTGTGGTCACGGTGGAGTCCTGCTTAACCTTTTTAAACACTGACAAATGCTAACACAGCTACACAAACGCTGCTAGACAGGCCTCCGCGACTTTGCCTCCCCAGAGCTAGGGAGAACTACTCAGACGACGTGCTTTCTAAGCACATACAAAATACACCAAGAGAGGATCTTCGGTTGTTCTTCTTTTCCAATATTAAGTCCAGAAGCTGGCAATAACAACAACCGGCTAAGTCAGTAGAAACCATGGAAAAGTAACTAATCGCCAATCGCCAACTGACCAAATTACCCTCAATAAAACGTACGCCCCTGCCAGATGTAAGGCGTGACAAGTTTGATCTTTCTATTCCTTACTCAGTGGCTTTCATGTTTCTTGATAGTCAAAGGGTTATATACCTAAAACCTAAGCCAAATGTTTTCATCTTTATTTGATTCCTACCTAAGTAACCCCCTCCCTTATTCATGCTGGCTGTGTCACCACTACCAGCGGAGTCTTTTCTTTTTTTTCTTATTCCCTTCTCCGAGAACCATCAGTGACATTCTTGTCTTCCAGTTACCAATGTCCTGGTGAAGATGAACATGTTCAGAACGAGGTGCATGCTCTTTTAATTTGCCATGACCATCGAGTTTGTGAGCTGAGGAAACACTTTTCCTTTCTGTTTTCACCTTTTTTTGAGGACTTTTCAGCAGCCCAACCCTTTTTGCTGCAACAGGTCAACAACCAACTTGTTCATAATTTCCTTTCTCAGCAGAACAATAGACTTTTTCTTTTTCTTTCTAAGCTTATGGATTTATTTGTGGCTGGCCGAGACCAGTCAGCAGCCGATCAGCCAAACTACCTGGCTGAAGGTCACCCCCCATTGTAACCATTGTCTTCCAGTTTGCGGTCTCCTCGATACCACACACGCAGCTTATTATCACGAAATCGGTTATTATGAAACAATGAAGCTGGCAAAAAAGACCGGGAAACGCCACAAGGCTAGAGGCTTGTTGACCTAGAACTCAATTATAAGAGAGGCAGTGCACGGCAAAGAAGAATACATTAAAGTACCATAAATCACCACAGTGTGTTAAAAAACTTCCTACTGCACCCACTCTGTACAAACCTGCCAACAATTTAAGACCAAAGGCCCTCGCAGTTAATAGAAACGAATCAGTGCTATAGGTGCATGATCACTACCAGCGCAGCCGTTCCTTTCACTTTTTTTAATCAGAGTCAGAAGATTTGATAGCAAATACCAAGGCTGAAGAGGTGCTCCTATTTGTAGCATTCCGGCCGCAGGACCCCAATGTACCTGAGAGCAAACATGCGCGCGGTCAAATTGTTGCTCCTGCGCTGTCAAGCCAAGAATGTCTAGTGAGCAGACATAGGCACGGACAAATTGTTGCTCCAAGAAAAGCTGAGAGCAAACATGCGCGCGGTCAAATTGTCGCTCCTGTGCTGTCAGGTCAAGAATGTCTAGTGAGCAGACATGCACACGAACAGATTGTTGCTCCTGTGCTGTCAAGTCAAGAAAAGCTGTGAGCGAACATGCGCGCGGTCAAATTGTTGCTCCTGTGCTGTCAAGTCAAGAAAAGCTGTGAGCAAACCTGCACACGAACAAATTGTTGCTCCTGTGCTGTCAAGTCAAGAATGTAACTGTGAGCAAGCATACGCGCGGTTAAATTGTCGCTCCTGTGCTGTCAGGTCAAGAATGTCTAGTGAGCAGACATGCACACGGACAGATTGTTGCTCCTGTGCTGTCAAGTCAAGAATGTCTAGTGAGCAGACATGCACACGGACAGATTGTTGCTCCTGTGCTGTCAAGTCAAGAAAAGCTGTGAGCAAACATGCACACGGTCAAATTGTTGATCCTGTGCTGTCAAGACAAGAATGTCCTGTGAGCAGACATGCACACGGACAGATTGTTGCTCCTGTGCTGTCAAGTCAAGAAAAGCTGTGAGCAAACATGCGCACGGTCAAATTGTTGATCCTGTGCTGTCAAGACAAGAATGTCCTGTGAGCGCGGACAGATTGTTGCTCCTGTGCTGTCAAGTCAAGAAAAGCTGTGAGCAAACATGCGCACGGTCAAATTGTTGATCCTGTGCTGTCAAGACAAGAATGTCCTGTGAGCGCGGACAAATTGTTGCTCCTGTGCTGTCAAGTCAAGAAAAGCTGTGAGCAAACATGCACACGGACAGATTGTTGCTCCTGTGCTGTCAAGTCAAGAAAAGCTGTGAGCAAACATGCGCGCGGTCAAATCGTTGCTCCTGTGCTGTCAGGTCAAGAATGTCTAGTGAGCAGACACGCACGCGGACAAATGGTTGCTCCTGCGCTGTTAAGTCAAGAAAAAAGAAAAAAGGAAAAGAAAAGACTCCGCTGGTAGTGACGACACAGCCAACATGATGAATGGAGGGGGTTACGTAGGTGCCCGCTGTCGAGTCACAAATGGTACGCGTACATATGCATATATGTTGTGCACTGGCATGTGGGCAGGTGTTTAAACTCAGGCCAGCGTATGTACCGTAGCCTTACGGCAACTCCCCGCTCCCCGCATAAATATTGTTTTTTGCCCTGCGGGGGGACTGCAGTATTTTTAAATTATATACTTATTTTTACCCTGCAAGGTTGTGCAAGGTTGGTGGTAATAACCCTTTTTGCTGCTAGTCAAGAACAGTGAGAGACCTTATCCCCCGTCCCAGCAGCAGCAGTAGCAACCTCAGCAGCAGCAGCCCCAGCCCCAGCACTGGTTGCTCCCGGCAGAACAGAAAGCACGCTTCAGCTAATAGAGCAGCAGCTGGCGGAGGAGGCAGCCAACAAAGGGCTGATTGGCAGGTAAAAGAAAGATTGATATGGTCTCACAGCAGGGGCACAGCTGTTATACACAGGGGCATGTGTAACCATTGTAACCATTGTAACCGTTGTAACCATTGTGACCATTGTAACAATTGTAACCATTGTAACCGTTGTAACCATTGTAACCATTGTAACCATTGTAACCATTGTGACCATTGTAACCGATGTAACCATTGTAACCAGTGTAACCATTGTGACCATTGTAACCATTGTAACCATTATACTCAGGGGCATTGGCACGCATGAGGGGGAAGCTGTGTGGCACAAAACAACAGGGGGATATGTGTATGCCAGGGGGACATGCTGTTCTACAGGCTTGCCTGTGTCCACATGCGAACCACAGGTATAGCGCTATATTTGGGACCTAAATCCCACCAGAGCTCGACAGGACTAAATTTCCAAATTGATTTTTTCCAGGGAGCATTGTGCTGGTACCCTGCATGCCTTCCAAATCCGATGCCGGAATTCCTTCAGCAAGGGGGAGTTCTGGCAGATATAGCGGCTGAAATATAGCACAATAAAGCGCTACCGGTATATCGCTATAGAAATGCCTCATTTAGCGCTATATGCCGATCCCTACATATATTACTAAATATATTTTACTGCACGTTGTACCAAGAGAGCCAAGAATGGCTCAATAGGCACAGAATGGCAGAATGCAATGGCAGAATGGCTCATTAGGCACAGAATGGCAGAATGGCTCATTAGGCACAAAATGGCTCATTAGGCACAGAATGGCTCATTAGTCACAGAATGGCTCATTAGGCACAGAATGGCAGAATGTCTCATTAGGCACAGAATGTCTCATTAGGCACAGAATGGCTCATCAGGCACAGAATGGCTCAATAGGCACAGAATGGCTCATTAGGCACAGAATGGCTCATTAGGCACAGAATGGCAGAATGGCTCATTAGGCACAGAAACCTCAGTATCAGGGAACTCTCAGCTCCGGCACCCCCCCCCCAGCAAGCGCACACGCACACACACACATACACGCACATTCAACACACACACGGCAGTGTCCGGTAGTACTCGTTGTAGCCCAAGCCGTAGCCCACGACAAAGCACACACACACACATACACACAGAAACACACACTCTTACACACACACACACTCTTACACACACACACACACAGAAACACACTTACGGCAGTGTCCGGTAGAACTCATTGTAGTCCAAGCCGTAGCCCACAATAAAGTAGTTGGGGCAATCGAAGCCCACGTACTCAGGGGTGATGTCCACCTTGCGGCGAGCCTGCTTGTCTAAAAGACACACAATGGTCACGCTGGCTGCCTGGCACTCCTGCAGGCAAAGATCATAATTACAGTGTACTGACAAGCCTACAAGCCTCTGCCTGTACTACAAGGAGGAGGGGGCAAGTTTTACCACGTGTGGTTGTGTGGTTGTATGGTGGTGTGTGTTGATGGTGTGGTCATACTGCCGGAAATACAATTTCAATTTAATGCGGGCGTCCCGAAGCCAGGTTCCTCCGTAACCTGGCTTTTCTCCGGTTAGCCCGGAATCGGCCCTTCAAATTCTGGCTTTGCCCTCCGGGCAAACCCAAAATTTGCTTAATTAGTGCGGCGCCCGCACGGGATGAAGTTCCCTGTTGTGGTTGTATGGTGGTGTGTGTTTGATGGTGTGGTCACACTGCCGGCGTTGCACTGTTGCAAGCACAGATTGCTGACATATTTTAGGGGGCAAGTTTTACCACGTGTGGTTGTGTGGTTGTATGGTGGTGCGTGTTGATAGTGTGGTCACACTGCCGGCGTTACACTGTTGCAAGCACAGATTGCTCACATATTTTAGGGGGCAAGTTTTACCACGTGTGGTTGTGTGGTTGTACGGTGGTGTGTGTTGATGGTGTGGTCACACTGTGTGTTGATGGTGTGGTCACACTGTGTGTTGATGGTGCGGTCACACTGTGTGTTGATGGTGTGGTCACACCGTGTGTTGATGGTGTGGTCACACTGTGTGTTGATGGTGTGGTCACACTGCCGGCGTTGCACTGTTGCAAGCACAGATTGCTCACATATTTTCAGATCCGACTTCGGTCAGAATACTTGTGTCTGCGTGTTTAGGAAGGGCAAAAACTGCTGTGCAATGGTTAGACTGGCTACCTGACACCACTTTGATTTCCACGGTTTGCATGCATGCATCAATTACTATACCGTACGTGCTTATCAGCTGCAGCTTAGACACTATTGCAGTTGGAGCTGCATTCTTATTGTTTTGCAGCTCTTGCCTGCTGGATGCACGACATTATTTTTGCAGGCATGGTTTGCAACAGCATTATCATACAGGACTCGGTGCATACCTAGTTTCCACATCTGCATTCTTATTGTTTTGCAGCCCGTGCCTGCTGGATGCACGACATTCTTGCAGGCATGGTTTGCAACAGCATTATCATACAGGACTCGGTGCATACCTAGTTTCCACATCTGCATTCTTATTGTTTTGCAGCCCGTGCCTGCTGGATGCACGACATCCTTGCAGGCATGGTGTGCAACAGCATTATAATTTTATAATTCAGGACTCGGTACATACCAGGTTTCCACATCTTCACCTGTATTTATTCATGGCGTTTCTATCATTCGTCTTATTTTTAGAGAAGGAACTTCTTGTACAGATTTACGGGCCCTTTTGCCGTCGGTTGTACTTGCTTTGAACGGTAGCGGCTCGTCATTATTCATGGTGCTTCTATCACTCGTCTTATTTTTAAAGGCTCCTTGTACAGATTTACGGGCCCTTATGCCCTCGGTTGGACTTGCTTTGAACGTTAGCGGCTCGTCATTATTCATGGTGCTTCTATCACTCGTCTTATTTTCAAAGGCTTCTTGTACAGG
>Ga0307947_1002912_pt1:0-12500 | contig 13801 bp, 18 predicted proteins | sample OrgLakmetagen232_FD_201840 | JGI IMG/M metagenome (GOLD analysis project Ga0307947, IMG submission 201840) | Saline water microbial communities from Organic Lake, Antarctica - #232 | ecosystem: Environmental > Aquatic > Non-marine Saline and Alkaline > Saline | place: Antarctica: Organic...
CTTTTTCTGGTGTCTTGTTCAGTCTGGCCTCCTTCTCTTCTTGAAGCTGCCTTTTTTTTTGCTATAGCTCAACTGCCCTCGCTGGCGGATATAGCTGTGTAACCCTTACCCTTACCCTTACCCTTACCCTTACTCTATGACATAGTGGTGCAGAGAGTGTTTGTGAATCAAGCCGAGTGCGACCACCCTGCAGGATGTTGTTAGTTTGGTTAGAACGTTATTACGTCTGGTTCATACTTCTTTGGCCGTAAAGAAATGGCAACTGAAGTTAAAAATTGGTTTCCAATCTAGAAATGCTCCATGACTGATGGCTTACTCTGTAAACTCTGAAAGGCTCTTCGTTGCTCTTTAATAGCTAGCATATCCGCAGCAGCTGCGGACAACATCCAAGCCCCCAAAAAAAGTTCAGGTTCTTAAAAATGATACCTGCAAATTCTAATCGCCCTATATCAGAAATCAAACAAGACGCAGCCAGTTCAGAGGATGCTCAAAGGCAAGGGGCTCACACAGGGAGTTGGTGGTCAGGGAATGCAGGAGCGACCCTCGGGTCTGTGTGACGAGCTGGCAGAATAGGACAGCAGCTGAGTTGCGCTCTGATCACAGCCGCTACGGCCAATCTGAAACGCTGTAGTAGCCGCCAGCAGGACAGGCAGGAGCCCTTATTGACTGCCGCAAGCCACAGCGCCCTCCCATGGCTTCATGACTGCACTGCTAAGCGCTTGAGGTGCTCTGTGAAGGTGCTGAGGGACACGTCATCCGTGTTGATGACTTCAGCGCTGAGCGGATTGGAGCTGCTGTAGGTGGAGCTGGGGTTGAGCTTGGCCAGCAAGTAGCGGGCCTGTGTGTATTAGAGTGTGTGCACGTGGGTGTGGGTGTGGGTGTGTTAGAGTAATCATCAACCACCAACCACTGACACTGTGCACGTCCAAGCGTGTTAAGAGAAAAGAGGTGGACAAAAAATGGGAAGCTGGTACCATTCAAAAATTACAAAACTAATTTGTTACTCCCTCAGCAGGACGATATTACCCAGGGTTCCCAAGCCACGCAAAGTGTGGAAAATGCAAGACTGCAGCTGGGAAACCGACCAGCAAAAAGGGCATGCCAAACAGCACCGCCTATGGTGTGCCTGTATGCAACGCCTGTTGCTTTCCAAGCATGCCTAGAAGAAGCACAAGCACACGCAGACGCAGTAAGACGCAGATAGTGTGTTGGGACCATTACCAATCAACCTAACACGCCAATCTCTGTATCCTGTCACTACTATACATTTAAAAGCAAAAGCACACACAGGAAAGAGTGGGAAACAAAGATACACACTCCTCTTTAGAGACTCGTTGTTCAGACCCCTTGGACTCGTCCATCTGTTTTCACCACTCCCATATTCTGCAGCCTAATGCAAACAGAGCCTCACCTGGCTCCCGTTTTGGTCGCAGTCTACAATTTTAGGGGCAGGGAAGCGCCTGTGCGCAATCTCTTTTGCCTCCAGTGCAGGAGCCTGTGAGCGAGGTGTGTGTGTGTGCATGCATACATGTATATGTATGTATGTGTGTGCGCACGTGCTTGTGTGTGGGCGTGCATGTATGCATGGGTTTGTGTGCAAGACTTGGCAATTGCCATTGTTATGTGTGTACCACACGGGTAATCTCAAGCAAGTCACCTGTTTCAAAGCCCTGCATGCTTAGTTTACATAAGATCAATGGCCACGAGCTTGTTCACTTCAAGCAAAGCTGCTTAGACAAACCGGAGTCACTGGAGCCTTAAGCATCTGTGCAAAAGGCAGTGGGCTTCAGAGAAGTGGTTTGGTTTTTTCACCAAAATTTCCCTCAAGCAACTGGGCAAAGGCAGCGTGCCCTGACTGAGCATAACACACATTTTGTTTTGCACTTTTCTTACCTTGAGCAACTGGGCAAAGAGTGCGTGCTCTGACGTAGCATGACCACCTTTATTAAACACCTCGTTACACCTTGAGCAACTGGGCAAAGGGCGTGTGCTCTGACTTGACATGCGCCTTAATTATAAACTGTTCTTTACCTCGAGCAACTGGGCAAAGGCCGCGTGCTCCGGCTGCAGATGGTACTCCGCTTTCCGCCACAAGGCAATGGTCGTCCCGTGGAAGACCACCACTGCAAAGCAGGAACCAGAGGTGTGTGAAGAGGGGGTCAGTGCAAGGTGTGTATGTGTGTGTGCATGCCTGGTTATTGATGAGCATCACATGCTACCTGCTTTTTGCGGCTGATTGCGTTCCTGATATTACCTTTGAATACGTCTGATACAGGTTTTTGGCCCTAGCTTAAATTGGTAAACAGCTCTCGTCATAGGATTGGAAACTGGTTGAGGAAACCAAATAGTCCAAAGCGTATTAAATTTTTTCGGGACGAACATTAACGGCGGACACACACACACACGCACACACACACGCACACATACATACACACAAGTCACAGATCATTTGTTCCCTTGTCTTTGGCTGCTAAACAGAGCAACGCAACGCACGCTCCAAAAAGGCTCGAGGGAGGGCACTCAGGGCGCGGTGCAATGGGAGCAGAATACAGGGAAAACACGCACCATAGAAGTAGGCATCCAGCAGAAGGATTCGATCTGGCATGATGGATTGCACGTCAAGCAGCACAGGTTCGGGCGGTCCCGCAAAGTGGTATGAAGTCAGCTGCGGCTGGATCATGACCTGCATATGGATGTACGTACGTACTTGTGCGTATGTGTGCATGTGTGTGCCAGTGTGTGTGTGTGACAGTGTGTGTCTATGTGTGTGCATGTGTGTGTATACGTGTGTGTGCATGTGTATAAGTGTATATGTGTGTGCCTGCATACCTGTCCATTTATGTGTGTGTCTGTGTGTTTGTGTGCAAATATGTATTGAGTGTTCAACCCTGTTGCTATGTCTACAGGGACCCGAGCAGTCACACGGCGGAGGTTTAAAGTATATGAGAGCCCCAGATGCCCAGTGATTTTATAAGGGCTCAGGTTGCTGCTCATGAGCGGGCTAAGATGTGCCCATTGAGTGAGAAGCGAAGGCATTATTTGCTAGTTCTCAGCAGGCTGAAGTCATTCAGGTGACGCTCGCCTCCCTTTTGTACGCAACATGATGCGGTGGACATATACACACAATGTGCACAGTCATATACAGAAGCGGTGCAGGCAGTGTGACCTTTTCTTACAAGAATTAAGGGAAGGAGCAAAAACGGAGGATACACCCAAACAGGTAGAGCAGGGGAAGAAGTATGTGAGTCAATTTTTGTTGCGGAACAAATGTGTGATATGGGTTGCAATGGGTTTGTGTTAATGGTCCGTTCAGCAAGTGGTTGCCTCAGTATGTACGAGTCATGGAGCAAGGCAACACTTTTGCAGGGATGTTCATCTAAACACTGACAAAAAGCGTCACGCCAAATGATGAATACCCCAAGCTGCCCTCGCATCTGCCATGGGCTTAGTGTTGACGAGCAGAGTTGATGAGGGTGGGTATGCGTGCTTGAGTTGATCAGGGTGAGTTTGTCCGCATGCAGTGCTCGGAGTATATTTAAGTATGTTTTGCCATCATCTCAACTCCAAGAACGACAGCTTAAAGGCAACGTGAACAGGCTTTTGGCGTGTGATCAAGGTAAGTTTGACAACTTGCAGTTTTGACGTCAGGCACATTTTGATATCATGGCAGTAGGGAATGGATGCAGTTATGACAAAAAGGTGACGTCAGGCACATTTTGATATCATGTCAGTAGGGAATAAATGCAGTTATGACAAAGGAAATGCAGACTAGACTTGAAACTTGCAGTTGTAGCTGATCAGGATAGAAAGTTGTCCGCATGCCTTGTTCGGAGTATATTTAAGTATGTTTTGCCATCAAGTATGTTTTGCCATCATTTCATATTTAAGTATGTTTCATATTTAAGTATTTTGCCATCATTTCAGCAGCAGAGTCTGGACCTCCTGACAAATGTTTGACACCACGCTACATCACTGCTAGTGCTGTACACTTAGTCAGGGTCAGGATGCATGGACAGAGCAAGAAAACAGCACGTGCGCAGGCATGTTAGAAATAACAGAGACCCTGGAACATGGGAGCCTATGAACGGAACCAGACGCGACGGGCTGTGAGAGACAACATAGATAGGGTACTATGAAGAAGACTTCTGGGATAAATGTAACACACGCAAAAAAAGTGTTGGGCGCTTGATTTTCCATGGTACCTGCCTGAACCACCCCAAACCTCTAACCATCCTAGAGGCATCCTTGAGCGCACACCCATACTTACACACACAGAGACACACACATGCAGATTTAGACGCATTTACACACACGCACAAACTCGGACACAAAGACACATGCACACACTGACTCAGACACACACACAATACACACATAAACACATAAACACACGGTTAAAACGGGAAGCACCACGGAGGACGAAACTTCACACAAGGACGACGACCTAAATATACACGCTTTGGGGTGCACGAAGTTTCAAACCCACCATGGCATCAGGCACAGACACCCTGAACAGTACGAGTCTGAAGTAAGCGGTCTCGTCAGGACTGTTGCCGAACACTTGGACGAACTGAGACCTGCAGGCACGGTGGCAAGGCAGAGGGGCAGAACAAAGTGGGAGGTGGGTGCGCAAGACAATCGCACGCTGTGGTGGGCACCAGATGTAGTCTACAAAGTAACAGCCAGCTTGTGTTGAAAAGATTTGATGCGCAACCGCTTGTAATGGGTAATGATGGAAATGTGGCGACAGGCAAAGGGCTGCACAACGGTGATTTGCTTCAACAATTTGTACGAGGATTGTGTGATCAAACAGGACATCCAACCCCAAAACAACACGACGCTCAAGGGTTCAAACTCTCAAAGCCTTCTGAGTTTGAATATGCATTGCGGGTGGAAAGACGGCTCTGGCCGGAGGAGGTTGATGACATTTATTAGGGATAAATTGGAACCATCGACAACGAGCGTGCTCACCTTCTGAGGTTGAACATGAATTGTGGGTAGAAAGAGAGCTCTGGCCGGAGGTTGAAGCTCCCTGGATCGTCTGGCCGGTAGTCGCCAAACCGCTGCACAGAGCAGCAAGTTTTACGGTATATGCACACATTTGCATTGCAAGCAACAAAGAGCGCTTTCTTCTGTTCATGGTGGACGTCAGGGAGATCCAGCAGTCTGACTTAAGATTGTGTTTGCAATTTGCCAATCAGTGCCTTTGCAATTTTTTAAACGATGGCTCAAATACAAACACTCCCACACCTGTGCTAGCCTGGTGAGCGTCCTGTCCAGCCACCCAAGCGCACTCATACATGCACAAGCACCCACTTTCATGCACATGCACACCCACCCACACAAACATACAAACACACAAACACCTGTGCTAGCCTGGTGAGCGTCCTGTCCTGCCACGCAAGTGCGCACACACACATACACAAGCACTCACTCATACACACATGCAAACACACAAACACCCACACACACAATCCCCTACTCGTGCTAGCCTGATGAGCGTCCTGTCCAGCCACACATGCGCATACATACATGCACATGCACCCAATCACGCGTACCCTCACCTACACTCTCCCCCACCTGTGCTAGCCTGATGAGCGTCCTGTCCAGCCACCGGGTCGCATCAAAGTCCTCTTCTGTCTCCATCTTGAAGCTGGCCAGACGTGCCATCAACACCGCAGCCGCTTCTTGGTCAAAGCCTGTGGGTGTTTGAACAGATGCATGATGGTGTTCACGTACATGATGGTGTTCACATATGAATGAGTCTTATTGCGATGCGCAAACTTAAAACTTAATCGAGGTGTTCAGCAGTACACCTGCATTGTTTGCCAACACAAGCACACGTGGGCATTGGGGTTAGATTAGAGGAATGAGGAGGCAGAGGCTAGGAAGCCAAGGTAGGCTTGCTTCTCTTTCGTGGTAATATGGGAACTGGAAAGACCAAAACAATTGTCGAATCTTTTACACCATTGCATCTTCTCTAAATTGTCTTGTATAATACCCCACGTGTTTTGTATAATATCCCACGTTATATTTGGATTACAGCTTGGGTGATACGATGCCTAAGTCCCCCCGAAAGGTGCCAAAATGGACTCGCCTTCCAAGATGAGTGTGTCAATGCATTATTTAGACATGTAGCCCAGCTCCCTAGGCAAACACCGCCCTTCTGGCCTGCCGCAGGCATCTTGTTCACCCGATTGTGTCACTCGGTGCATTATATAAACGGGTAGCAGCCCCAGCTCCCTAGGCAAACACCGCCCTTCTGGCCTGCCACAAGCATCCTGTTCACCCGATTGTGTTACTCAGTGCATTATTTAGACGGGTAGCAGCCCCAGCTCCCTGGGCAAACACCGCCCTTCTGGCCTGCCGCAGGCATCTTGTTCACCTGGCTGTAACACCGTGACACACACACCACGTGGAAGCCAGCATCACTGCTCTGATCGCTCATCGCTCATCACAAAAGGAGGACAATCCTTGCAAGCGCCTCTGCACTTGTGGCACCCGCACGCGTGATAACTGCTGCCGCAGCGCTGCCCCCACTTGGCACTGCTTGGTTACTGTGCCCTGACACCAGAATTTCGCCCTGCCCCTTCTCCGCTCGATTTTGTACGGGACATCTACCACAGCAAATGCCTTGAGGCCCATCAATGTAAGACCATAAAACATAGGAAGACCTTGCTCTTCTCCCTCCAAATACCTGTGGAGGCAAATTCACAGCACTGCCCTCTTACACATCATTCGACCAAAAATACACACTTACACAGCACTGTTCCTTTCTTTCCCCTTCCTCCACCCCATACCTGTGATGAGGTCCGCCACAGCACTGCCCTCAATACAGTTCTGTGTAATTATTTAAAACGCACACTGCAACTCCCTTCCTCCCTCACGTACACCTGTGATGAGGTCCGCCACAGCACTGCCCTCAAACCATCTCTGTATGATTATAATGACACACACCGCAACTCTCTCCCAACCCTCCCCTCCCCCACCCCTACCTGTGATGAGGTCCGCTACAGCACTGTTCTTAATCCATCTCCGTATGATCATGATAACGCAAACCGCAACTCTCTCCCACCCCTCCCCTCCCCCCCACCATACCTGTGATGAGTCTGCCACAGCACTGCCCTCAATCCATTTCCGTATGATAATAATAACGTACACCGCAACTCTCTCCCACCCCCCTACCTGTGATGAGGTCTGCGACAGCACTGCCCTCAATCCACCTCCGTGTGACTGTGGACACCCGCAGCCGTAACTCCCCACTCCAGTGCATGTAGCGTGTTAAGAACTGCAGGAACAGCTGCTGAGCACCTGGGGCGGCGTTGGCCTCGTTGTCTCTGCCAAGGTGAACGCAGGGCATTGACGAGTTATTGAGGAGATGCAGAGTGAGGAGTTACTGAGGAGATGCAGAGTGAGGAGTTACTGAGGAGATGCAGAGTGAGGAGTTACTGAGGAGATGCAGGGTGAGGAGTCATTGAGGTGATGCAGAGTGAGGAGTTACTGAGGAGATGCAGGGTGAGGAGTCATTGAGGAGATGCAGAGTGAGGAGTTACTGAGGAGATGCAGGGTGAGGAATCATTAAGGAGATGCAGAGTGAAGGAGTCATCGAGGAGATGCAGAGTGAGAAGTCATTGAGGAGATGCAGAGTGAGGAGTTATCGAGGAGATGCACAGTGAGTGAGGAGTGAGTCAAAAGAGTCAGAGAAGTAGGCACACAGTCACTAAAAGAAGCACCTGGGGCGGCATCGGCCTTGCTTTTCCTGCCCAGGTGAATGCAAGGCACTGGCAATATATTTGGAGGGACTGTAAAAATTAGAGACTCTGGTGCACTAGCAGTTGCGCTGAATGCCAGGGGTATTGGCCTCAATCTCCTCCGTAAGCATATTGAGCTTTGTAGTAAATAAGATCAATTAAAGGTAAATAAAAGAGAAATCTTAAGATCAAAAATGTGGGTGGGCGCACTAAGCTGCCAAGCCAAACCTCTAGATACTGACACGCAGTCTTGAGGCTGTACATTTCAAGCCAGCTGATGAATCTGGCTTGCGCACACAAATGAATTTAAAGTTTGCAGTGCACAAACAAGCCGTTCAAGAGTAGCGAGCACACGTATCTTTGGAGAGAACCTCATGAAAGGGAATGAAGGGCAACACACAGCATGACTCACAACATGACTCACATGACTCACACCGTGACTGACTCACACCGTGACTGACTCACACCATGGCTCACATGACTCATGATGACGAACAAAACTCACTTATTATTAGCCGTAATCTCAAACACCACGGCCACCGTCGTATCCGTGTCCACACCCGCTAGCTTCCACGCACAAGTATTGCCTAACCCAACCTGCAAGGCAAAGGGAACAGCAAGAAGTAGAGCATGTCGTCATGTTTGTACGTGTGTCGTATCCTGTGCAAATGCCTGTGTCTGTGCGATTCTCCACTTGTTGCGCAGTTGTCTGTTTCCTGAGCATCCGTCCGTCAAAGTGGCACACGCCCGGCAGGGTGCTGGCAGCCAAGCGTGTATGAATCAATGCTTAGCACGTCCTGTGGACCTGACACACACGCTTAGCGATGGCCAAGGAACCCCCTTTTGCTGCTTTAACATTCACCCTGCATGGCAAACTTCACATGCCAGCACACACACGCGCACACACACACACTTGCGCACACACACTTGCGCACACACACACACACCTCAGTGTCTGCTATATTGACGCTCTTCTTTTCTAAACGTGCAGCGGGTCCCAGGAGGCCCGCCACTTTGATGTCCTTGGAGGGTATCACCTGCAATGCAATGCAGTGCGAGGGAGCAAAGCGCTGCCTAGTTCAAACCGACAAGGTGAAGCAAGTGGCTCATAGCAAGGTTGACAGAACATCTCTGCAGCTTTTGGCCAAAACCAAGAAGGGCTGATACCCTCGGAAGGGCTCTTCTTGTATTTAGAGGACACTCTTTTATGATATGTGAGTAGGCTTGGCCGGTACGTTGCAGGTATGCACCGGCCAATACTTTGTACGCATACACCGAGCATGATTGTATGTTTAAGGGCTCCCCAGCTGAGAGGGCGGGCACACACCGTATGTGCATGTACGTAATGGGCTAGCTATATCATACATGGATATACATGTACAGAATGTAAACAGTTATCTCCACATGCACTGTCACATGTATGGTGTTTGTACACAGCCTCTAGCCTACCCTGGGTATGTGTGTGGTTCTGGCCATCATTGGCACATGAGAGCATCAGTTACGCAAGGCAAGGTCAGGGGGCCAGGCAAACCACCTGTCGTGCTCTCTAGCACACAATTGGTCACTAGGAAAAGCGCATTTTCCAGTAGGATGCACTGAGGTATGGGGGGTAGGACCACACGTCCCACTCAACAGAACTTTCAGAGGGAGCTGCATGGGCCTTTCTGCCAGGCTCAGCTCCTTTACTGTTAAAACCTACTGTCCTGGATGTACTCTAGAATCCAACTGTCCCCGTCAATGACAGCTAATTGGCTGCGAGGACAACTCCAGCCCCAGCTTCCACGGCACATGCACATGAATGCGCAGCCACAATGGTGGGAGGCGAGAGTCAAGATACGTTGCAATCGCCAACAGGTGATTTACTAGTGGCTTAGTTCATCGCATGCACCTCATGACACATTGTTGTTTTTGACAAGCAGCACGATCCCATGGTCGACTTCAAGGTCGATACTGTGCAGCATGCACCCCACAACGCTGTTTGGCAAGCACCTGTCGGGACTCTTTGTGCATGCTCAGTGTCCTTGACATCCCAATTAGCACAACAACCGTTATAACTAGGGTGGCCAAAACCGTAAATACACAACACCGTGTGTGACCGTATACTTGGTGACATCCCTGCCAAAAACCTGTATACTCGATGACTTACCTGCCAAAAGTACCGTACAAACACCGTATATATATATATATATATTTCTGGCCAACCCTACGTACAACTTACGCACATACCTCCAGGACACTGTTGGAGGAGCACCCGATGAAGCCCTCTTCATTCTCTTTCTGGAACAGCCGTTTCAAGGAGTCCTTGAACACAGGGTTGTGGTAGGTGTCCGTCTGCACAGCCATACCCCCGGTGTTTAGCACCATGCCCTTCATCTCTGCCATGCCAACCTGCAGAGACAAACAAAATGCCAGAGTTGGTGTTACAGGGTGCAGTATAAAGCAAGTTGCCTGTACGGCCATTCCTCTTGAGTTCAGCACCAAGCCATTCCTCACTGCCTTGCTGACCTGCAGAGCCACAAAATGCCATTGTTGGTGTTAGAGGGTGCTGCATAAATTAAGTGGTCTGCACAGCCATTCCTCCTGGGTTCAGCACCATGCCCTTCATCTTTGCCTTGCCAACCTGCGGAGTAACAACACTGTCAAAAAAAATGATTGATGAAGTTATTGTGTGCAAGGCCGTTTTCTGAAAAGTCCATCCAGAGCATTTAATTTCTGCCTCTCGCACCAATCTGCTGATAACAAGAACCCAAGAAACAGGACCATTCAGCTCTACACATAAGTGACACAGCAGCTGTCTCGCACTCTGTACAGCTTTTGTGCAGTGTCAATCTTTCGTTGGCTTGCTTGCATGTAAGGTTGGGGGTGGACGAAATTGTACACAAAATGGTGTGCAAAACGGTACAGAATCTGGCAAAAACGCCATGGTAGATGTGTACGGTTTTGGCTTAATCTGGGTGCAAGCACACCAGCAGCAACGCAACAGCAACCCCATAGGGGACATTAATCGGGATATCTGCTTGTCGCCCTTCTTGTTCATGCACGTGCGTTGTACATACACACACATACACACTGATCTGGTCAAGCGCGCAGGCAAACATGTTCATACGTGTGCCAGTGTTACGCCAGCTCAGCGGCCATGCCTGCGTAAAACTTCTCTGTCCCTTTTACGCAAGCACGTACACCCTGCAGAGACAAACACACATACTGACCTGGTCAAGAGCACAGGCAAACATGTCCAGCGTGTGCCCATGTGATGCTAGCTCAGCAGCCACGCCTGCGTAAAACTTCTTGGCTTTAGCAAAGTGGGGAGCGCTGTCCTTGGCAAGGTCCTTGTGTGACCGCATCTCCTCCCCCAAGTCCCTGCATACATTTCCCATTACGGTTGGATGCTTGCAAGTGAATGCTTTTGTAGCAACGTCATTTTGACCGCAATTCCTCACCCAGGTCCCCACACACTTTGCTTGTGAGTGCCTCTTACTTTGCAAAACATGATGCCTTTGCTGAAGCTTCTGAACGCGCAGAGAGGAAGGCAAGTAGGTATGGCACGGAGATGAACTTGTACGTAGGGTTGGCCAGAACCGCATATATACACCGTATATGACCGTATTTTTGGTGATTTCCCTGCCGAAAATACCGTGTATACGCCGTATATTTATGGTTCTGGCCAACCCTACTTGTACGCAACCAAGCGCAAAGTTGCTTCCAATGCCTCGGAGCTGTCTACTTTGTACCATCTGCATATGTGAACCTAACAGACACATAAACAGTTGCCTCGTCCCGTCATAGTGTTTCGGCCTTCTAACCTTCAAATCAAGGCCTTGTCACAGCTGCATCGGACATTGCAATCAGGTGCATGATCTCAGTTGCATCTCAACTCAGTGGTGTTGGCTTGCTGACAATTACGGCCAACAAAGGGACAAATGCCTCCATAACCGCAAGCCATACCTGCCCACTACTCGCCCATTCCCTTCCGTGCAGGGGCCACCTATCATGGATAGGATGCGGACCTGGCAGTTCCCAGATGGCAGGGATGCCCCTAACAACGCTGCTGCCACCTGTGCGGATGAAGTAGTAAGAGGATTGAAAGTGCTCTGGCATGGATGGTACGCTTGAATTGCTATAAGCCAGGCACACACGCGCGCACGCACATACACGCGCGCGCACACACACACACACACACACACACGTACGCACGCACGCACGCACACATACACACACACACACACACCTGCAAAGCTGTGCCTGTGCAGCGGGCCGGTCGGTGCTGGGAGCTGCAGGGGTATGCGTCCTTCTGCAGCTCCTCCAAGGCAGTGGTGAGAGCGAACTCCGCGTCACCCATAGGCATGAGAAACCGGCGTGTGGGCAGAGCTGCTGCTGCAGCAGCTTGGGCAGCTGCAGGGGTGCCTGCACGTGGCTGCACGGCACGTACACCCAGCTGCTCCACGATCTGTGCGGTGGTGTACTCCTTGGAACCCCGGAACACGTAGCACTTGGAGCACTCCGCAAAGCCCAGCTCATACACGTGCACGTGTGTGCCAAAGGTGACCAGGCCCACGTAGATGTACTCTGGCAGGGTGGAGATGGCATGTAGGATGGAGTCCTTGCAGGCCTTGAGCTCGTCCTCGGACACACAGGTGTCGATCAAAAACATGTACACGGGCGGGTGAGGTGGGATGGTGCGAGGCAGCGCGTATTCGATCGTGGTGTAGCTGGGATACAGCTCGGCTGGCATGTTGCTCTCAGAAATGC